>Ga0209744_1000435_pt1 | contig 13945 bp, 10 predicted proteins | sample BarGraNGADG00311_2_FD_184494 | JGI IMG/M metagenome (GOLD analysis project Ga0209744, IMG submission 184494) | Arctic peat soil microbial communities from Barrow, Alaska - Barrow Graham LP Ref core NGADG0004-311 (SPAdes) (version 2) | ecosystem: Environmental > Terrestrial > Soil > Wetlands >... | reverse complement strand
CTTTGTGGTAAAGGAGACATTGGATCAAGAAGGAATTTTCTTAAATTGTATCTTTAAAATTAAATTAGGTAATATTAAGTTTCAATAATATTTGAAATGATGATAAGAGCGATTATTACAGGAGCAACAGGAATGGTTGGCGAAGGTGTTCTTATGGAATCTCTTCTTCATCCCGATGTGGAAAAGGTTCTGGTAATTAACAGAAAATCATGCGGAGTTACACATCCTAAATTAACCGAGATCATCCATGCCAATTTTTTTGACCTATCTCCAATTACTGAACAGTTAAACGGGTACAATGCCTGTTTTTTCTGTCTGGGTGTTTCTTCTGTTGGTATGAAGGAAGAAGAGTATTATTCATTGACTTATACACTCACCATTCGTATGGCTGAGATACTTGCAGGACAAAATCCGGATATGACTTTTTGCTATGTTTCCGGAGCAGGTACTGACAGCACTGAAAAAGGCAGAATGAGCTGGGCACGGGTTAAAGGAAAAACGGAGAACGACCTGATGAAACTGCCTTTCAAAAAAGCATTTGCGTTCCGTCCTGGTTTTATGCTACCAGATAAAGGGGCCAAAAACGTACATGGTTATTATGCCGTATTCAGAATTCTTTACCCGGCCCTTCGCGCATTATTCCCGGGATTTGTTTCAACTTTAAAAGAGGTCGGAGTAGCTATGATCAACTCAGTAACTTATGGCTATGAAAAATCCGTACTCGAGGTGAAGGATATTGTTGATCTGTCAAAAAGGTAAAGATTGAAACCGTGATTATAAAATCATATGCTATAAAATTCTAACTAAAATACTTCATTATGAGTCCATCAGTTTCATCGACAAAATCTCCTGCCTGGACAGGGATAGTCCGGCAGACAAAAAAAGTTCTGAAATGGCTGCTGCTTATAATTGTTTTGTTTTGTTGCATCTTCATTTACTGGAAATATTTTTATACTTACAGTGAAGGTTACCGTGCGGGACTATTGCAAAAATTTTCGCACAAAGGTGCCATTTTCAAGACCTATGAAGGTGAAATGATATTGAGCAGTGTGTCGAGCAACAGGGATGTAGCTATTGCCTCTGAAAAATTTCTATTTACTGTTACCAACAAAAACCTGATGAGGCAATTTGATACTCTCCAGGGAGAAACTGTTATCGTTCATTACAAACAAAAGAATTCGACCGTTTTCTGGCGTGGTGATTCGCCATATCTTGTTGACAGCGTAAAGGTTAGAAGATAATATCTATTTCATTACTTTCTTTAAGATCCCGAAAACACCTCTTATGAATGTGGCGCTTGTCAGGACTTTAACTATCTCATCCTGTGGTGCCTTGCTGCTTCTTCCGTAAGATGTCCTTGAATAGGGCCGGTTTTGTTGCATCTCCCCTTCTCCTCTTCTCCCACTCTCCCTCTCTTTCCTTTCTGCCTCATAAGCGGATTCCTGAGATATTGTGGCAACTTTTCTGCTGAGTATTTCGTAAGCACTCTCGGGATCAATAACCAGGCTGTATTTACGCACCAGATCAGATGAACTGTTAATTGCAGCGATTTCAGCCGCGGACAAAATGTCCATCCTGCTTTCCGGTGTCCGAAGCATTGTTGCAGCCAGAGGGGTTGGGATCCCTTTTTCATTCAGTGCTGTTACCAGGGCCTCGCCGATTCCGAGATTTGTAATGGTCTCATCCGTCTTGTAGTAGTCTGAAACGGGGTAATTCTCTGCAGACAGCTTAATTGCTTTACGGTCAACGGCTGTAAAGGCCCTTAACGCATGTTGAACTTTAAGTCCAAGTTGTGAAAGGACTCCATTCGGAACATCCATTGGATTTTGAGTGACAAAGAATATTCCGACACCTTTTGAGCGGATCAGTTTTACAATATTTTCAATCTGGTCGAGCAATGCTTTACTGGCTTGGTTAAATATAAGGTGAGCCTCATCGATAAATATAACTAATTCAGGTTTTGCCACATCACCCTTTTCCGGCATGTGACTATATACCTCGGCCAGGAGTGAAAGCATAAATGTGGAGAAGAGTTTTGGTCTGTCCTGTATATCAGTCAGGCGGATAATACTAATATATCCATTACCGTTTCTATCTACTCTCATAAGGTCCCTGACATCGAAAGAGATTTCACCGAAGAAAAGATCCGCCCCCTGCTGTTCAAGTTCAAGAATCTTTCGCATTATTATACCGGTTGTGGCAGTGGAAATTTTGCCATAATCCTTTTCAATTTCCTGCTTTCCCTCTTCAGTTACATACTGAACAACTTTTTTCAGGTCCTTCAGGTCAAGCAATGCCAGCTTGTTATCATCACAATATTTAAATATCACAGCAAGCACTCCCTCCTGTGTATCATTCAGATCGAGAATACGGGAAAGTAGTACAGGGCCGAATTCAGACACTGTTGCGCGTAATCTTACCCCATCCTGCTGAGAAAGTGACATCAATTCCACAGGAAATCCTTTAGCTGAATAAGGAAGGTTGATTTTAGCATGCCGTTCTAATATAAAAGGCTTCTCTTCGCCCGGTTTTGCAATGCCACTCAAGTCACCCTTCACATCCATTAGTAGCACCGGGACCCCTTTTGCAGACAATTGCTCTGAAATCACCTGGAGAGTTTTGGTTTTTCCTGTTCCTGTAGCACCGGCTATCAAACCATGCCTGTTCATCGTTTTCAAAGGTATTTTCACCTGCGCCCCGGCAATTGGTTGCCCATCAAGAATGGCACTGCCAAGAACAATACTATCGCCATTGCAAGCATAACCGTCAATAATCTGTGTTGTAAAGGAATTTTTTCTGTCCATAGCTTTAGTTTTTTTGTCTAAAAGAACCACGGTGCAATTTACACGTTTAACCAGTATTCACCAAGAACAAACAAACCCGATTTAAGGTTGAATTAATACAAAAGTATATTCTTAATTCTAAAGATCCGGATTAGGAATTATTAGAATTTTATAACTTTGACTATATCTAAATGAACTGATCCTAAAAGCAATCTAAAATCTAAACAAGAAAAAAATGAAAATAAAATTCAGAATAATTGCAGTAATTCTGTTATTCTCAGGGATTAGCCAATTAACGTTAAGCCAGGTACCTGACATTGAAAAAAGCCTGCGAACACATCCGGCCGACAGTACCCGGGGATGGAAAAAAGGAGGTGTATTCGCAGTCAACCTTGCACAAACTTCACTTACCAACTGGGCAGCAGGGGGACAGAATTCCTTTGCAGTAAATGGTCTGCTCAGTATCTTTGCCAACTATAAAATGGATAAATCTGTCTGGGTCAATTCCCTGGATATCGGATATGGCCTTCTGAAACAAGGTGGTACGGGTTACAGGAAAACTGATGATAAATTCGATTTTTTATCAAAATATGGATATGAAGCTTTCAAAAGCTTCTATTATGCCGCCCTGTTTAATTTTAAAACACAGATGGCGACAGGATATAAATATACCGATACCGGCAGGGATAAGATATCCGACCTTTTTTCTCCGGCGTATCTTTTAGTAGCACTTGGACTTGACTATAAACCTTCGGACCATTTCAGTGCATTTATTGCTCCTATAACCGGAAAACTCACTATTGTTACCGATCAGAAACTTTCAGATGCAGGAGCATTTGGGGTTAAACCAGGTCAAAAAACATTGGGTGAATTCGGAGGATACTTGAGAGCTATCTACACTAAGAATGATTTTAAAAGTGAATTTCTTAAAAATGTTTCCTTTACCTCCAAGATCGACTTGTTCTCTAATTACTTAAAGAATCCACAAAATATTGTCATAAACTGGGAAACATTAATAGCCTTTAAGGTGAATAAATTTATTTCTGCGAATATCAATACTCAGCTTATCTATGATGACAAGATCCTGATCCCAATTGATAGAAACGGAAATGGGACTATCGAGTCCGGCGAAGGAGTCAGATCAAAAATTCAGTTCAAAGAAATACTTGGTGTAGGATTTTCTTATAATTTTTAATACTCAATTTCTTAAACCTGTAATTATGAAACTAGTTGATGAATTCAAAACATTTGCAATGAAAGGAAACGTAGTCGATCTGGCCGTCGGTATAATTATTGGCGCTGCTTTTGGTAAAATTGTTTCTTCTCTTGTGAGCGACATCATCATGCCTCCTCTGGGGCTGCTTATCGGTGGTGTAACTTTTACTGATCTTAAAGTTGTTATGAAAGCGGCAACAGAAGGACACCCTGCTGTTAACTGGAATTATGGCAACTTCCTGCAGGTAACTTTCGATTTTCTGATTGTTGCTTTTGCAGTGTTTCTATTAATAAAAGCAATAGTATTAGCGAGAAGAAAAGAGGAAAAAGCTCCTGCAGCACCGCCAGTACCGTCAAAAGAGGAAATTCTTCTTACAGAGATCCGCGACTTACTGAAGAAATAATATTCGATTTATTAATTTAGGGAGGTGCCAGACTGCAGGGGTGGCTTACCCCGAAGGGGGGAGGTGTTTGGCTTTTTCGATGCCCCTTTTTTTTTATTAAATAATTCCCGTTATAAATTTTATCAAATAAATTTACCTTGTATTAAATAAAATTTCTGATGAAATCAAAAAAACTGATTCTGATTGCCTTTTCATTCAACCTTCTCTTTCTGACCAGTTTCCTGTTATTCGGACAGGATAAGCCATCAGGCTTGAAGATCTGGTTCAACCAGCCTGCCCAAAACTGGAATGACGCATTACCGGTTGGTAACGGACGATTGGGAGCTATGATCTTTGGTGGTGTTGAAAAGGAACACCTTGAGATTAATGAAGCTACCGTATGGACCGGTGAACCACGATGGGATGCTAATCCTGAGGCTCTCAAAAGCCTGCCAAAAGTACGGCAACTCCTATTCGAGGGAAAATACAAGGAGGCAGAACTATTGGCACAGAAAAGTATTTTAGGACAGAAACCACGAAACCCGGCTGCCACATATCAGGCTCTTGGAGACATTTACATTGACTTTGGACCTCAGCCTGGGATTACAAACTACCAGCGTGAACTCAATATTGAAGAAGCAGTGGCAAGAGTTTCATATACTGCCAATCAGGTAAATTATTTCAGGGAATTTTTTTCCAGTTCTCCGGATCAGGCCCTGGTAATAAGACTTACTTCAGACAAAACCGGGTCCATCAATTTTACTCTTCATCTTTCACGCCAGGGGAATAAAGCTAAACTTATAGCAACAGGTAACGAAATCGTTATGAATGAACATGTGGGCGATGGAATCGGCGTGAAAATGTTCTCACGACTTAAACTGATTTCTGAAGGAGGCATCACAAGTTCAGGCGGTGATAGTATCAGAGTGGAAAAAGCAAATAGTGTAACCATATTTCTGACAGCCTCAACAGATTACTTTGGCACAGATCCGTCTGTCATAACCGCAACACAAATAAATGCGGCTGTAGATCGTGGGTTTACTGAAGTGAAAAAGTCTCATATAACTGATTATCAGTCACTTTTCAAACGTGTCGATCTTGATCTTGGTTCAAGTGATGGAAATTACTTTACCACTGACGCCCGGATTGCTGCCATGCAAAATGGATATATTGATACTGATCTGATAGAATTATATTATCAGTTCGGAAGGTATCTGCTTATAAGCAGTTCACGTCCTGGTAGCCTGCCTGCTAACCTTCAGGGTATATGGGCTGATGGTTTGCGTCCTCCATGGAGTGCAGATTATCATATTAATATTAACATACAGATGAATTACTGGCCTTCTGATATTACAAATCTTGGTGAATTACAGGAGCCATTTATAGACTTTATTGATGCCCTTCGCCCAAATGCACGACGTACTGCCAGGGAAGTTTATGGCATGAAAGGGATTGTTGCACATTACACAACAGATCCATGGCATTTTACTGAACCAACAGGATCAATCGGTTATGGTATGTGGCCGATGGGAATTGCCTGGAGTTGTCAGAATATCTGGGACCATTACCAGTTCGGCGGAGACAAGGAATATCTCAGAACAAAGTCTTACCCGATTATGAAAGAAGCCGCTGAATTCTGTATGGATTGGCTGGTAGTTAATCCAAAAACAGGATATCTTGTTTCCGGTCCGTCAATTTCACCCGAGAACAGATTCAAAATTCCCGGAGGTGATGGAACTGCAAGTATGGTTATGGGTCCGACCATGGATCACATGATCATACGTGATCTGTTGCAGAACACTATTCAGGCAAGTATTATCCTTGATCTGGATAAACCTTTCCGCAGTAAGATGGAAAAGACGCTTGAGAGACTTGCACCGATCAGGATTGGATCAGATGGGCGAATTATGGAATGGTCTGAAGAATTTGAAGAACCCGAACCTGGCCACAGGCATATCTCTCACCTTTACGGATTACACCCGGGAAATCAGATTACACTACAGCATAATCCGGACTTCCTTGAGGCTGCCAGAAAAACTATCGAGTACCGTCTTGCAAATGGAGGCGGACATACCGGATGGAGCCGTGCATGGATAATCAATTTCTATGCTAGATTGAAGGACGGAAACAAAGCTTATGAGAATCTGCTCGCACTGCTGAAAAAATCTACTATGAATAATTTGTTCGATAACCATCCTCCTTTTCAGATTGATGGTAATTTCGGGGGGACAGCCGGTATAACGGAAATGCTGCTCCAGAGTCATGCAGGAGAGGTTGAACTATTGCCTGCTTTGCCTGATGACTGGAAGAAAGGATTTATTCACGGACTTATCGCCCGTGGAGGATTTCAGGTCGATATCGATTGGGAAAACGGAAAACTTAAAAATGCAAAAATCCTCTCAAAACTCGGAAATCCCTTGAAACTGAGTTATGCCGGCAAAGTCGTTGAAATAGCAGGTACCGAAAAAGGAAAAGAATATCAGTTCGGTGAAAATCTAAAGAAGTTAAACTAAAACCACAAAGTAACACTAAGGGTAACACTAACTAACACGAAGGAAAACAATAGATTATACATATTAGCTAAAATTACCCATGAAAAAATCAATCCTTATTACCATATGCCTGATTCCTATTTCCAATTGTTCCTTTTCACAAATGAAGCTCGATATTGAAATTATTGAAATCAGGAATAATACAGGAAATATAATGTTACAGTTCTTCGATGGAGAGGAAAAAGTACTTATCCAGGAAAAGAATCCGATAAAGGATCAGAAGTGTTCATTTTCCATTCCAAACCTTAATCCCGGGAAATATGCTGTCCGTTATTATCATGATGAGAATATGAACGGGAAAATGGAAAAAAACCTGGTAGGGAAACCAACAGAGGGTTATGGGTTTTCAAATAATGTAACTGGTAAGTTTGGCCCTCCTGCGTTTGAAAAATGGCTTTTTGAGATTACCGGAGATAAAAAGATTATACTCAAACCGACATATTAAGATTAAAAAGTCTGCCCCTTAAATCATAGAATGAAAAGGAAAATATTAATTTGCACCTTCAAAGACGGGACAAAGGGAATTATTTTGAGTCTTTAGTTCAAATTTTGAATTATAAATTAGAATTAAATGCTATGACCGGGAATAAATCTGCTGTTATCATCGGGGCAGGAATTGGAGGTATTGCAACTGCAGTCTACCTGGCTAAAAGCGGATATGATGTAAATGTTTTCGAAAAGAATTCGACTGCAGGTGGCCGCTGTGGTCAATTGGTCCGTTATGGACACCGGTTCGATCTCGGGGCTACCATGCTCATGATGCCGGGAATCTATCGTGAGGTTTTTGATTCCCTTGGAATTCCGCTCTTTGAAAATAATGAAATAAAGCCTTTGGAGAACCTATACAAAATCTATTTCGATAATAATGATGTTTTAGCTTTTTCTTCCGATAAAGAAAAAATGAAGATCCAGCTTGAAAAGATCGAGCCAGGAAGTTTCTCAAAATCACAAAAATATGTCTCTGCCGGATATGAAATTTTTCAGATAGGAATAAACAAGCTTATCGGACGCAATTTTGATAACATCTTCCAGTTTGCAAATTTCAGGAATATAGGAATGCTGATTAAACTAAAGACATACATTTCAAACTACAGGTATGTCAAAAAGTTTTTCCGGAATTCTCACCTGAGGATGGCTTATACTTTCCAGAACATTTATGTCGGACAGAGTCCTTTTGACTCACCGGCGCTTTTCTCAATGGTTCCGGCAGCGGAACTCACTGAAGGGTCATTCTTCCCAAAGGGAGGGATGTACACCATCGTAGAAAATTTAGTTTCAGCGGCACAATCAGCAGGCGTCCGGTTTCATTACAACATGCCCGCAAAAAAAATCCATGTTGCAGGAAAAAAGGCGGAGAGTGTTATCCTCGAAGACGGATCCGAAATAAAGGCTGATATTATTGTAGCTAATGCTGATCTGCCTTATGTATATCGCAAATTATTACCTGATAAAGGAAAATCCCGGAGACTTGACAGGTTGAAGTATTCGTGTTCCGCTATATGCTACCATTGGGGGCTTGATAAGGTTTATCCACAGCTCGGACATCATAGTGTTTTTCTTTCGGACGGATTCCGCTACGGCCTAAACTCTATCTTTAAAGATAAATCGGTCAGTAATCATCCCAGCTTTTATGTTCATGCTCCTGTCAGAACCGACGCCAGTGCTGCGCCTGAGAATCAGGATACACTATCATTTATAGTTGGTGCCGGACATGTTGATAAGAATAAAAAACAGGACTGGGACGATTTGAAAAAGAAAACGCGTTATGCGATTATTCAACGTCTTAAACAGCTTGGGATGGAAGATATTGAAGAACACATTAAATTTGAAATTTGCTACACTCCTGAAAACTGGGAAAGCGCCTGCAATATTTCAAGAGGATCTGTGTTTGGAAGTCTTGCTCATAATATTCTCCAGATGGGCTATTTTCGCCCTCATAATCAGCACAGTCGCTATAAAAATCTTTACTTTGTAGGGGGAAGTACACACCCTGGCAATGGAATACCTAATATTCTTATTGCTGCCAATTTCTGGGATAATGAAAGGTTTTGTGCGGCAAAAAACTGTTATAAATTCATGCGTGCTATCGATGATCTGATCGATAACCACAAGGTAAAAAGCAAATTGATTGAGCCTGTTGACAGGAAAGAATTTATAGCTAATGTCAATGAATGGCTTAAGATGATAATAATCTCAAAGGAGTGCAACCCGCTTCAGAAAGAGCTTATTGAGACCATTGAGAAATTCAGGATCCCCTTATGGCCAATGGAAGCGTTTGCCAAATCAATGATCTATGATATTAACAATGACGGCTTTCCGACAATGGATGCATTTCTTGAATACGCAGGGGGAGCATCTGTTGCCCCTGCTTCAATATTTGTTCATCTGAACGGACTTATGAAAGTTAACGGACAATATGAAAATCCGCCTTTTGATGTAAAATGGGCCGCTACACCCTGTGCTATCTTCAGTTATCTGGTTCATATTATCCGCGATTTTCAAAAAGATCAGTTAACCAACCTCAGCTATTTTGCAGATGACCTCATGGTTAAAAATGGTCTTACCAGAAAAAATATGCGTGAATTCGCAGAAGGCAGACCGGTGAACAATAACTTCAGGAACTTAATAAGACATTATTATTCACTGGCTGACGAATATCGCATCAAGACCTATGATATTATTAAAGAAATCAGACCCCAGCTGGAACCCGGGTATCAATTGAGCCTTGAGATAATTTTTGACCTGTACCTCATGGTTTTTGAGAGAATTGACCTTAAAAATAGTAAATTCACAACTGAAGAGCTTACTCCAACCCCTGATGAAACAAGGGATAGAGTATATAATGCAATTATGAATTTCAGATTAGACTGATTTACTCAACCACAAAAGCCTGCCCTGACAACGGAAGGGGATCACGAAGTAAAACTCAAAGTATCACTTAAAATAATTCCTGAAATAAATGAAAAAACTCATTCTTTATTTTCTTCTGATTTTACCATTGGCAGGCTTTGCTACTGAGAAAGATAAGGCCTATCTGTTCTCATATTTTAAAGGCAATGGGGAAGATGGACTGCACCTGGCTTATAGCCGGAACGGGCTGAATTTTACAGCGCTCAATAATGATAAAACTTTTCTGACTCCGAAAGTTGGCATTTCAAAACTGATGCGCGATCCATGCATCATTCAGACAGATGATGGTACATTTCATATGGTATGGACCGCAGGCTGGACCGAAAGAGGTATCGGTTATGCTTCATCCAAAGATCTTGTTAACTGGTCGGAACAGAAATATATTATGGTAATGGAGAAAGAACCGGCAGCCCGGAACTGCTGGGCCCCTGAAATAAATTATGACAAAAAGAATAAGCAATTCCTTATCATATGGGCTACAACTATTCCCGGACGATTCCCCGAGACCGAAAAAGTTGGCGATGACAGTTATAATCACAGGATCTATTATGTTACAACAAAAGACTTCAAATCTTTTTCAGAAACAAAACTGTTCTACGATAAGGGATTTAATGCAATTGATGCTACAATAATTGAGAACGGGAAAAAATATGTAATGTTTATTAAAGATGAAACCCGAACTCCTCCTCAGAAAAACATAAGGGTAACATTTTCAAACAGCCTCTATGGTCCCTATTCCGTTCCCTCAGAACCGATAACAGGAAAATACTGGGCTGAAGGGCCTACTTCAGTGAAAATAAATAACACCTGGTATGTTTATTTCGATAAGTATACTGAAAAGAAAATGGGTGCGGTTACATCCAAAGACCTCATCAAGTGGCAGGATATTTCAGATAAAATTATTTTTCCTGAAGGTGTAAGACATGGTACGATTTTTCAGGTCAGTGAGAAAATCCTTTCCGGATTACAGAATATTGCAATTGTTCCTGATCAGCAAACGGCCAAAGAAGTATCAAAGACATCCGGCACTTTTTTCAACGTAAAAGATTTCGGAGCAAAAGGTGACAGTGCTGTTTTCGACACAGAAGCAATTAACAAAACAATTGATGAAGCATCTGCAAATGGAGGAGGTACCGTATATTTCCCGGCCGGTAAATATCTTAGTTTCTCAATCAGGTTAAAAAGCAATATCACCCTTTTTCTCGATAACGGAGCAGTATTGATTGCAGCTGATCCAAGTCAGGGAAAGGGAGGATATGATTCTCCAGAACCAAATGCATGGGATAAGTATCAGGATTTTGGACATAGTCACTGGCACAACAGCCTTATCTGGGGTGAAAATTTACAGAATATCTCAATTATTGGTCATGGAATGATCTACGGGAAAGGGCTTACCCGATCGGGTAATACTAAAGAAGGTATTGCTAATAAAGCCATAGCTTTGAAGTTATGCTGCAATGTAATATTAAAAGATATTTCGATTCTGACAGGAGGACATTTTTGCCTGCTAGCGACTGGTGTAGATAACATGACAATCGACAATATTAAACTGGATACCAATCGTGATGGATTTGACATTGACTGTTGCCGGCATGTTCATATATCAAATTGCAGCGTAAATTCACCGTTCGATGACGCAATAGTTCTGAAAAGTTCATACGCATTGGGCTATCCATGCTTTACCGAAGATGTGACAATAACTAACTGTTCTGTAAGTGGTTTTGATATTGGGACATTCCTGAACGGAACTTATAAACGTGAAAATGCAGCCAAGGTACCTGACAGGGGTGTTGTTACAGGAAGGATAAAATTCGGTACCGAATCTAACGGAGGATTCAGAAATATTACAATTTCCAATTGCACATTTGAATTTTGCCGCGGCCTGGCCCTGGAAACTGTTGATGGTGGAATATTGGAAGACATTTCCGTTTCAAATATCACAATGCGCGATGTTATGGGCGCGCCATTCTTTTTACGCATTGGTTCCCGTATGAGAGGTCCGGAAGGAATCCCTGTCGGGAAACTCAGAAGAATAAACATCAGCAATGTTGTTGCTTATGGAGCAAATCCTGATTATGCTTCACTCCTCTTCGGGATACCCGGATATGATATTGAAGATGTAAAAATGGACAATATTACAATCCTTGTAAAAGGAGGAGCTCCAAAGGAACAGGGTGCTATCGCAGTCCCTGAAAAAGAAAATGCATATCCCGACCCGCAGGAATTCGGAAAAATACCTGCTTACGGCTTTTATATTCGCCATGCAAAAAACATTACCCTTACAAACATCGAATTGAAACTTGAAAATGAGGATTATCGTCCTCCGTTTATTCTGGAAGATGTAAAGGGTGCTTTGTTAATGAATGTGAGGGCTCCTCATGCTGAGGGACTTCCAACTTTTATTTTAAGGAATGTTTCCGATTTCACTATAATAAAATGCGGAACATTGCCAGATAAAAAAATTAATAAGTTAACTGATATGAAGTTTTGAAATTCAGTAATTTACAAATCCATTTAAATCATGATACGATATTCAATTTTATTATTGTCATTCATATTATTAACATCGGGCACAACCGGAGAAAGAAAAGTAAAACCAACTATCTGGTTAATAGGCGACTCTACGGTAAAAAACGGAAGTGGTAAAGGGGCTGGTGGCTTATGGGGCTGGGGAGATTATCTGTACCGTCAGTTTGATACAACAAAAATATCTATAAAGAACAATGCTTTGGGAGGAAGAAGCAGCCGTACATTTATTTCCGAAGGATTGTGGGACAAAGTACTTGCAAAAGTGAAACCAGGCGATTATGTAATTATGCAGTTTGGACATAATGATGCAGGAGCTGTAAATGATACCATCAGGGCCAGGGGGACAATTAAAGGAACCGGTGAAGAAACAGAAGAAATTGATAATATGATCACCAAAAAGCATGAGATCGTTCACTCTTATGGCTGGTATATTCGAAAATATATTGCAGACAGCAAGGCAAAAGGCGCTACTCCAATTGTTTGTTCTCTCATACCGAGAAACATATGGGAAAACGGGAAGGTTGTCAGATCATCGGCGGATTATGCGAAGTGGGCTGAGGAATCTGCAATAAATGAAAAAGCATTTTACATAAATCTTAATGAGATAATCGCCACAAAATATGAAGCTATGGGTGAAGAAAATGTAAAAACTAAACTCTTCCTCACTGATCATACTCATACAACTGAAGCAGGTGCAATTATAAATTCAACATCAGTTGCAGAAGGAATCAGGTCTTTAAAGGGCTGTAAATTAAAAAAATATCTCATAAACAAATAACTACAAAGTCTTACACGAAGTAACACAAAGGGGAAACATTATAATTATTGTCTTCATTGAACTCCCCGCCGAAGGGCAAAATAATGTGGTTAAAAATGTAATCTATTTGTATCTTTAAGAGTCTTTTTCTTTCAAAACTTTTTCTTAAAAACCCGGGATGAAAATAAAAATACTTTCACTCTTCGTATTAGTGATCTTAATGTTATCCGGTTGTGTTTCTGTCGGCAAAATTGCGCGTCACGATTTTGACTCAGGTTTTTATAAGCTAAAAACCCCGGGATCTGCCCCTTCCCGCGTTTACACGAATGTTATTGAAGATTCGATTGTCGTTTATCCTGTTATCGTTGATGGGAAAAAAGAATTTCCAAATGCGTCCTCCGGCATGGGGACAAGGATCAGCAGAATAAAAACGGACAACCATTTTTACAAAAGTTGCTTTATAAATAATTCGGTCGATGTTGACTTGACCTCTATTTTATTTAAATACAGGCATCCAAGAGATGATGTTCCGGGCCAGTTTAGTGCTGATTTAAATTTTGCAGTATACATGGGTTTCAGAAAGGATTTTTATAAGGTAGCATCCTCTGTTCATCCCCTCCAGGAAGAAATGTCATTTATCCGGCAGATAGGTTTTGACTTAGGGATTTTTGCCGGTATAGGTACATCTCCTGTTAATCCAACAGTCACCAATAATATAATTACCCAGCAGTATGATGCGATGGTTTTTCAAAAAGGAGTTGCAGGTTTTATTTCAATTGGTAATATGTCACTTGGTTTGGCAGTTGGTTTCGACAA
>Ga0209744_1000432_pt1 | contig 14035 bp, 9 predicted proteins | sample BarGraNGADG00311_2_FD_184494 | JGI IMG/M metagenome (GOLD analysis project Ga0209744, IMG submission 184494) | Arctic peat soil microbial communities from Barrow, Alaska - Barrow Graham LP Ref core NGADG0004-311 (SPAdes) (version 2) | ecosystem: Environmental > Terrestrial > Soil > Wetlands >... | reverse complement strand
TCCGACTTCCGACTCTTCATATTTCACAACAACTAATACTACAACATTGTTTTAATCTTGAATAACCAAATATACTAATGAAAGTTTATTGTTCCCTTTTACAGCCTTTATAACCTTTACAATCTTACTTTTTGTGTATATCAAAAGCCATTAATGCAGTGCCATGTCGCTGGTAGAGGACACCTTTATTTATTACCTGGTGTGAAAAATGTTGCAAATTGCCCTCTTTGATCCTGAAGGAACTGACTTTTTGAATTTTACCATGATCACAACTCAGAATCATCATATCTCCCTTTTGAGTATAGTAATATAACATATTATCAGCTGATATAATAGCTCCGCTTCCCACTCTTAATGAATCTGTCAGCATACCTGTTGATGCATTTATAGCAAGCAATTCCGGCTTTTCGGTCCCGCTGCCATAGAGGTAATCACCAATTCTGACTATACCACCCATATAACTGTCGAAACCCTTGTTGCGCCATACTTCTGTTATCTTTGTCCCATCATCGGAAAGTTTGAGTTTTACACCACAATTACCATCTCCTGCAGTATAATAAATTGAACCATTATCATACAGAACAGTGTTACTGTGTGTATCTCCGAATCCAGGGAGTGGAAGGGCTCCATTGAAGTCAGCTATAAGGTCTTTTGACCACACGATCTTACCGTCGGCCCTGTTAACGCAGAAAAGGTTACCCAGTCCTGTACCGACATAAAGCAAATCGTCAACAACGGTAGGTGCTGATCTTGAGCCCGGAAAGGATTTCATCCATTCTTTACCCAGAGTGATTTGCCATTGTTTCTCACCTTTCAGGTTAAAGCTGAAAAGTGTTTCCATCGAGTCAACCTCTCCCGTGATGTAAAAATTTTCATCGGCGAATACAGGTGAAACAAATCCGTTTCCAATATTATTGATTACCCAGAGTTTTTCTGGTCCGTCGGCTGGCCAGGTTTTAAGCAGGTTTGATTCATAGTAAATACCCTCACGGTCAATACCGCGCCATTCATAAATCCTGCTTGTTCCGGAAAAGGAAGTCAGCAGAAGGATCAAGGCAAAAAGTATTAAAGAATTCCTCATAAAATTTCGATTATTTCAAATTTAAAACACCAAAGATAATTTCATCAGCCAATTATTTTGCATGAAAAAAAGAAGAAAGTAATATAATTTAACTTTCTCCTTCAAAAGGAGGGGAGAGTTTAAACCAAACCTGCAAATTCTCTCCTCCTTTTTAAAGGAGGAGTCCCACGCCGTAGGCGTGGGGAGGTGGTTGGTTACCTGATATGCAAATGAATCAACCACCCCGGCCTTCGGCCACCCCTTCAAAAGGTAGAACTTGTCAGAGGTAAGCTAAGGAGATGGGTATGGGGCCAATTAAACGCTGGTTGTATAGTATGAATATTCCCCGGCTGGAAAGGTGGAAAAACTGAGCCGGATTACATTTATAATATCTATAATTTTATAATTGGAAATTGTATCTTTATGACTTATCTTATAGTCATGAAGATATCAAAAACTTCTTTATTTACACTTATTGTTCTGTTAATCATATTATTATCATGCCTGGCTCATAAATCGGACAGGAAAGAATCAGGTGCGATAAGACCACTTAAAGATACAGTAGGCTTTGCCCAATATTCCTGGCAGATGGATAGTCTTATGAAAAGGATGGGCAGAACCGGATGGAAAAAGAGTGCAGGATTACCATGGAAACTGGTTATATGCCCGCATGATGATTATACATATGTTGGAGTTTTATATCCTGAACTGCTGCAAAATGTAAAAGCATCTAATCTGATTCTTATTGGTGTTGCTCATAAAGCAGCACAAATGGGGATTGAAGATTCGCTGGTCTTTGATAGCTACAGGTACTGGAAGGGTCCATGGAAAAATATTTCTGTATCACCGGTAAGAGAGGAGATTTTCAATTTACTGGCAAAAAAATATGCCATTGTAAATGATACACTTCAAAAAGTTGAGCACTCCGTGGAAGCGTTAATTCCATTCCTTCAGTATTTTAACAGGAATATTACAATTGTCCCAATACTCGTTCCAGCCATGAGTCCTGACAGGATGGAATCCTGTGGGAAAGCTCTTGCTGATGCCATCCGGAAGGTTGCAAAGAACCATAAGTGGGAGTGGGGAGCTGACTATGCAATTGTTGTCACAACAGATGCAGTACATTACGGAAATGAAGATTGGGGTGGCCGCGACCTGGCTAAATCCGGAAAACTTCAGGGAATACAAATGGACGTGGTGCGGAAGATATTCAGTACCTGTAGCATTATATGCATCATACTATCTAAACAAAAACAAAACACTGACAGGTGAGTTAATCGGATATTCAACGAGCATCACTTCAGCACATATTCCGGTTGATGATATCAGAATGGGAAGGACAGCTATTGCAACAAGCTGTCACTGGGTTGGATATGCAGCATTAGGATACCGGTAATCTGACATTGATAAAAGTTGCTGGAGTTCAGGAAGAAAATTTTTAATAGATTGCAGATTGGTTGCATGTGTTTCTTATTGAAATCATTTAAAATTTATACCTTAATGACAAAAAAACGAGTATTTTACGGGGTGCTGACACTCCTCGGGGCAGCTATTTTCAGCGGAGCTCTTTATATTAACAGCTTACTTCCCATAATTACCGGATACGCGGCAAAGAATCTTTGTTCGGATGTATTTGTATCAAACAGAAAGGCTGCGGATGTGGAAGCAATAGATTTAAAATTTTCATTCATAAAATATACCAGGAATAGTGTGAACTATGATGAGAAGAGCGTTACCAGCCATTTTCTCTGGGGAAAATCGAAAGCTATTTACAGAGACGGTTTCGGGGTAACTCTGCTAAGAGGCATTCCCGAAGATAAAATCCGCAAAGCCAAATACCCGGTCGTTATTGGACCGGGAAATTTACAGGATACTATAAAATGGCCACTTGGAGATAAATTGCCGGGGAAAAATACAGGTATTGACACAATTAAACTGGCAGAAATATCAAAAAGACTGATAACAGACAACGCATATAAGGGGAATGCATTTGCGTTTATCGTTCTTCATAAAGGTATCCCTGTTGCTGAATCATATAAGCCGCAATTCAATCAAAAAACAAGATTACTGAGCTGGTCCATGGCAAAAAGTTTTATAAACGCTATGGTTGGCATTCTGGTTAAACAGGGGAAACTTGATATCCTTAAACCAACCGGTCTGGACGAATGGAAACAGGATGAAAGAAGCAAAATAACCCTGAATGATCTCATGCAGATGCAGAGCGGCCTTAAATGGAATGAAGATTATGGTAATCGCTCGGATGTTACCTTAATGCTTCATTGCGAGGACGATATGGGTCGTTTTGCACTGGAGAGACCGGGAGCATATCCTGCCGGTACTCATTGGTATTATTCATCAGGGAGTACAAATATTATAAGCAAGCTGATCCGTAAACAATTCACTAGTGATTCGGCATATTATGTTTTTGCAAATAACCAGCTTTTTAATAAGATAGGTATTCCAGATGCTATTCTTGAGGTTGATCCATCAGGCACACGAGTCGGATCTTCATATTTGTATGCAACTGCTCTGGACTATGCCCGTTTTGGATTACTGTACCTGAATGATGGAGTATTTAACGGTGAAAGGATACTTCCGGAGGGTTGGGTTAAATACACCACAACAGCTGCATCAGCCAGTAATGGGCTTTATGGATCATTTTTCTGGCTTAACAGGAGTAAAAGATTGCTATCGGCACCCGAAGACATGTTTGGATGCGATGGTCATGATGGTCAGCATATATATATTCTGCCAACTCAGGAACTTGTAGTTGTTATTCTTGGATATTCGCCCACATCAAAAGGTGGAATGGATATCGACAGGTTGCTTAAAGATATTTTGGAGACCCTAAAATAATACAGAGCAAGACACAAAAGCATTCTGCAGCAGGGAATGAAATGTGATTCTATTTGACATATATAGGACTCGGCTGCGCCTCGTCTCTATATCTGATTTTATGTTAAATAGCAAGCTATTACGCAAATTTTGGGACAAATAAGGATGTGAGGTAAAAAGCCTATAATTAATATTATGTAAAATAGAATACTCTAATACAGATATTATTAAAGCAAATAGACAATTAGCTTCTAACCTACTTTTAAGCGAAATCTGATCTATCATATTGTAGAAATAATAAAGGGATGCAACTTGCATCCCTCTTTTTATAATTATTGAATAAAATATTCTTCTACTTATTCTTTGCTGCGTCAACCTTTGCTTTGATAGCATCGTATTTTGGACCATATGATGGATCTTTTGCTTTAAGTCTGTAGTATAATTCCTGCAGGCTACCCATTGCATATATATCAGTGGGTTTAAGCTCATTGGCTTTTTCCATATATGGAAGTGCTTTGGCATATACAGCATTCAACTCGTCAACTGCTGCAGCGTATAGTTTTGGGTCCATGATATCATTGGCTTTTTTAGACATCTCAAAAGCTTTGTTAATATAAGCAGCACCCAGACCATACTGTGTATCAAATAAATCACCTTTGAATTCAATTGATTTGGAAAGTTCAGTTATAGCCTCATCATATTTGTTTTCGTTTAAGAATATAATACCAGCAGCAAAGTACAGACTATAATTATTCGGGTCCGCCTCCTTGGCTATTTTGATATATTTCTGAGCCTCTTCGTTCTTACCACTCTTTATATACAGATCTATTAACTGCAGTGTAACGTTTTTGTCATTGGGAAATTTACTGCTTAGTCCAGTCAGTGTAGATTCTGCCTTGATTGTATCACCTAACCTGAGATATGCTTCCGACATCTGAAAATATGGAGTAATTCCCTGGTACTTCATTTCAGCACATTTCTCGAAGTATTTGATTGCCTCATTGAATTTGCCTGAATTTACAGCGGCAAGCCCTGCGTTGTAATACATTCCGGTATCTATAGCACCAACATAATTTTCACCTTCAGTAATTTTGATCTGTGTCTCAAAAGATTTAAGTGCCCCTACAAAATCTTTATCTTGAAATCTTACGCTTCCCTGGTTATAAAGGTTAACAGTCAACTTATTATAGACCATACCGGTTATAAGTTTCTTCTTTGCCGTCCCTTTTGGATCAAGTTCTAAAGCTTTTTGATATGCAGCGTATGCTTCTGCTAGAGGATCTGAATAAAAAGCTTTGAATTTTGGATTGTCAGATTTGAATGTTGCCTGACAAAGTTCTCCTTTTACAAAATAAGTATTGAACCAGTTCATTGATTTCTCATTTGTCAGAGCCTCATCAATGGCCTCTTTTGCTTTATCAAGAAATCCCTGATCAATAAAATTTTGTGCACTGGTAACCTTGCCCTTCTGGGCCATAACTCCGAACGAAATACTCACGGCTGCAATCAGCAATAAAAACTTTTTCATGATTATAATTTTATTTAATTGTCTCTAAAAATTTTCCAAATTTATAATATTACTTACTAAACATCAAATTCTTTGCCATTTTCCTCATCAATTATTTTATTTTCTTCAGTATCAATTTTCTCTACGACCTCTTCTTCCTCACTAACCAGTACACATGCTACTGAGGCAATGATATCGCTCTCCCTCAGGTTGATTAATCGTACCCCCTGTGTAGCTCTTCCCATAACCCTGAGTGCCGATACCGGACTTCTGAGAATATTTCCAAATTGAGTGATTATCATAAGATCATGATTATCAGTAACATCTTTTAAGGCAATCAGTGTACCTGTCTTTTCAGTGACATTAATAGTTTTCACGCCTTTCCCACCTCTGTTGGTGATTCTGTAACCGTCAATATCAGATCTTTTTCCGTATCCTTTTTCTGAAACCACAAGAATATCTTTCTCTTTGTTCTCGACTGTTATCATACCTATTACAATATCATTCTTTTCGCTTGCCAGTTTGATGCCTCTCACTCCGGAAGCGGTTCTGCCCATCGGTCTTACAGAGGCTTCAGGAAAGCGAATTGCGCGGCCCGATTTAACAGCCAGCATTATGTGATGTTGCCCGTTGGTCATTCTTGCTTCAAGTAGTTCATCGCCCTCCCTTACAGTAATGGCATTAACCCCATTAACGCGGGGACGTGAATATGCTTCGAGTGATGTTTTCTTTATGATTCCTTTTGTTGTACAGAGAACAATGAAATTATTATTTATGTATTCTTCATCGTTCAGATTTTTAACATTTATGAATGCCCTGACATTATCATCAGGTTCAATATTAATGAGATTCTGCATTGCTCTTCCTTTTGAAGTTCTGGAACCTTCCGGAATAGCGTAAACCTTCAACCAGTAACATTTTCCGTTCCTGGTAAAAAAGAGCATAGTATTATGCATTGTAGCAATGTACAAGTGTTCTATGAAGTCCTCGTCCCTGGTAGATCCTCCCTTTGCTCCTGTTCCACCACGATTCTGTCTCCTGAATTCTGTCAGAGGAGTCCTTTTAATATAACCCATGTGAGAAATGGTAATTACCATCTCTTCATCGGCATAAAAATCTTCAGGATTGAACTCTTCAGCATTCGGAATAATTATAGTGCGTCTTTTATCACCATATTTTTCTTTAACCTCAAGAAGTTCATCCTTAATAATTTTCATCTGAATGTCAACATTTGCAAGAACACTTTTCAGGTATTCAATCAATTCCATTATCTCTTTATATTCTGCTCTTAATTTCTCCTGTTCCAATCCGGTAAGCTGGCGCAGACGCATTTCCACTATCGCCCTCGACTGTATTTCTGAGAGGCCGAATCGCTCCATAAGTCTTTCCCTGGCCATATCAGGAGTCTGGGATGCCCTGATTATTGCTATTACCTCATCGATGTTATCACTCGCAATGATCAATCCCGCAAGTATATGTGCCCGTTTTTCAGCCTGGTCAAGATCAAATTTTGTCCTTCTTATGATTACTTCGTGACGATGTTTTACGAAATAATGTATTAAATCCTTGGTATTTAGCGTTTTAGGTCGTCCTTTCACCAGGGCTATATTATTGACACTGAAAGATGTCTGAAGTGATGAAAATTTATAAAGGTTATTCAGAACAACATTTGCACTTGCATCTTTCTTAAGAATAATGACAATTCGCATCCCGTTGCGATCCGATTCATCGTTAATATAAGATATCCCCTCAAGTTTTTTCTCATTTATAAGATCAGCAATTTTTCGGATCATTTCGGCCTTATTGACCATATAGGGAATCTCATTAACAATAATACATTCCCTTCCGGAATGTGTTAATTCGATTTCGGTCTTTCCCCGAACCACAATCCTGCCCCGTCCGGTCTCTAAAGCATCTCTTATTCCCTGTTCACCATAAATAATCCCTCCGGTAGGGAAATCAGGACCCTTTATAAAGTGTAAAATTTCTTCCGAAGTAATATCATTATTATCTACGTAGGCTATGGTTGCGTCAATAACTTCAGAAAGGTTATGAGGTGGCATATTGGTTGCCATTCCAACCGCAATACCTGAAGCACCATTAACAAGTAAGTTGGGTATCCTCGTAGGCAGAACAGATGGTTCAGTTAAAGAATCATCAAAGTTTGGCTGAAAATCAACAGTATCCTTCTCAATATCAGCCAGCGTTTCCTCAGCAATTTTCTTAAGTCTGGCTTCGGTGTATCGCATTGCAGCAGGACTATCACCATCAACTGATCCGAAGTTGCCCTGTCCGTCTACCAAAGGATATCTTAATGACCATTCCTGAGCCATCCTTACCATAGCTTCGTACACAGAAGAGTCACCATGCGGATGAAATTTTCCCAGCACCTCTCCCACTATTCTTGCTGATTTCTTATAAGCTTTATTAGAAAGGACTCCCAGTTCAGACATTCCAAAAAGTACCCTGCGATGGACCGGTTTGAGACCATCTCTCACATCAGGTAATGCTCTCTGCACAATAACCGACATCGAATAGTCGATATATGCAGACTTCATCTCCTCCTCAATATTTACCTTTATGATTCTCTCTCTCTCTGACATAACAGATTATTAATTAAGTATTTACAAATAAACCTCAAAGACCGGGTTTAGATTTACGAAAGTAATTAAAATTTGGTTACTTTCGAGCTTTCAAGGCTGTGAATTTTTAACATTCATTGTTCATAAATGGGCACGAAAATTGCCATATAGATAATATGCTTAATTTAACTTTGAAATATTAGTAATATGTACTTTTGTCAAATATTATCTGACAGAATGTCGGTTTACTTTTATTAATTTTGTAAATGATAAAATAAAATATGGATTCACAATTTTCACAGAGGGTAAAAGATATCCTTGGCTATTCCAAAGAAGAGGCTATAAGGCTGGGTAACAGTCATATAAGTCCCGAACATCTATTTTTGGGAATACTAAGAGATGGTGAGAGCACAGCTATAGAAATCCTCATGAATCAGGGTATTGATCTTATGGTTCTTAAAGGATCTCTTGAGAAAAGCATCAAGGTTGAAAGCCCTGTTCCCGTAGCGGATCACGAGGTTATTCCCCTTTTAAGGAGCACAGAAAGAATACTTAAACTTGTGTATCTTGAAGCAAAGGCTCTCAAAAGCAGTACTATAGATACAGAACATCTGCTTCTGGCGATACTCAAAGACGAAAATGCTTTGGTTACAAGGTTTCTTTCAGAACTGGATGTTGATTATCAATCAGTCCGTAAAATGGTTGAGACCGAATCACCTACTTCAAAAGCCGATTATCCCAGGGACGAAGATGATGAAAGTCAAAGTTTTAACGGGCCGGGAAAAGGACAGTCCTCTACTCCTCCCTCCTCCAAATCTTCTTCAGATACTCCGGTTCTGGATAATTTCGGAATAGATCTGACAAAAGCCGCTGAAGAAGGACGTTTGGATCCGGTTGTTGGCAGAGAGAGAGAAATTGAGCGTCTGGCCCAGATCTTGTCGAGAAGGAAAAAGAATAATCCTGTTTTAATCGGCGAACCCGGTGTCGGAAAATCTGCTATTGCAGAAGGTCTGGCTCTGCGAATTATTAAAAAGAATGTCTCCAGAGTACTTTTTAACAAAAGAGTGGTTGCCCTTGATCTTGCTTCAATTGTTGCAGGAACTAAATACCGGGGACAATTTGAAGAAAGGATGAAAGCCATACTTAATGAGCTTTCAAAAAACGACAACATAATTCTTTTTATTGATGAGATTCACACTATTGTTGGCGCCGGAGGTGCAACTGGTTCTCTCGATGCAGCAAATATGCTGAAACCTGCACTAGCCCGGGGTGAAATTCAATGTATAGGTGCAACCACACTCGATGAATACCGCCAGCATATTGAGAAAGATGGAGCTCTTGAGCGAAGATTCCAGAAAGTGATTGTTGAACCGACTTCAATAGAAGAAACAATTCACATTCTTCATAATATAAAGGAGAGATATGAAGAGCATCACAATGTTATTTATACTGACGATGCAATAGATGCCTGCGTGAAACTCACAAACCGTTATATATCAGACAGACACCTCCCCGACAAGGCAATTGATGCACTTGACGAGTCAGGTTCCAGGGTACACATTTCGAATATTGTCGTTCCGGAGAAAATTCTTTTACTTGAGAAGCAACTCGAGGATACAAAGAAGGAAAAAATGCTGGCAGTTAAAAACCAGAATTTCGAGAAAGCTGCCAGTTTTCGCGATCGGGAAAAAGACCTTCTGGACTCGATTGATCAGGAGAAGAAAAAGTGGGAAAAGGATCTTGCTGTTAACCGTGAAACAGTTGATGCAGAAAAGGTTGCAGAAGTTGTGGCAATGATGACCGGAGTTCCTGTTCAAAGAATAGCCCAGACGGAAGGAACCAGGCTATTGAACATGGCTGATGAGCTAAGGGGAAGTATTATAGGCCAGGATGAAGCCATATTCAAAGTTGTGAAATCAATCCAGAGGAACAGGGCCGGTCTTAAAGATCCCAACAAACCTATTGGAACGTTCATTTTCCTTGGTCCCACCGGTGTAGGAAAAACTCAGCTCGCAAAAGTTCTGGCAAAATTCCTTTTCGATACTACCGATAATCTTGTCAGGATCGATATGAGCGAATATATGGAAAAATTCTCCGTTTCCCGGCTTGTCGGAGCTCCTCCCGGATATGTAGGTTATGAAGAAGGTGGACAGCTGACAGAGAAAGTAAGAAGGAAACCTTATTCTGTTGTTCTGATGGACGAGATAGAAAAGGCCCATCCCGATGTATTCCATATTATGTTGCAGGTTCTTGACGAAGGACAATTGACTGATAGTCTGGGAAGGCGGGTCGATTTCAGAAATACAATAGTAATTCTGACTTCAAATATTGGAACAAGGCAGATAAATGAATTCGGACATGGTATGGGGTTTGACACCAATTCCAAAAAGGCTTCAAGGGATGAACAGACCAAAAGTATTCTTCAAAAAGCTCTGCAAAAAACATTTGCACCTGAATTTCTGAATAGAATTGATGATGTGATAATGTTCAATTCTTTAGGGAAAGAGGAGATTAATAAAATTATTGATCTGGAACTGAAAGGTCTTTATGAAAGAGTCAAATCGCTTGGTTATCAGCTGAAAATAGCGACCGCTGCAAAAGATTTTATTGCCGAAAAAGGTTTTGATGCAAATTATGGTGCAAGACCCCTTAAGCGTGCCATTCAGAAATATCTTGAAGATCCGATGGCTGAAGTCCTAATAAAAGCTAACCTTAAGGAAGGTGATACAATAAACGTAGGATTTAATAGTGCTAAATCGGAAATAAAGATTAAAATTCAGAAGAAGAAGATAGAGCTTCCGGAAAAAACGGATACTCCGGCTGAATAAAAAACAATAGGCTGTCAATGATTGACGGCCTTTTTTTATGGTTTTCCGACTTTTTGCACACTCTTTTTGTACTTTAGAAACCCATCCCCCGTCCCCTTCCCTTTTAAGCCTTAACCGGCTCCCCGTACAAATCAAATTCAGTTGATTTTGTTATCAGGATGTTATAGAAATTACCTGGTACCAAAAGATGTTCAGCTGATATGAGAATCTCCTGATCGACCTCCGGACTGTCAAATTCAGATCTTCCGACAAAAAATTCTCCCTCCTTTCTGTCTATAATAACTTTGAATATCTTACCAATAAGAGACTCATTCAATTCAGCTGAGATATTCTGCTGTATATCCATCAGTTCTGCCACCCTCGCTTCTTTTGCATCAGAAGGAATATCATCTTTGTATTCATTATACGAATACGTATCCTCTTCATGTGAATAAGCAAAGACTCCAAGCCTTTCAAACCGGAAATCCGAAATAAAATGTTTCAGATCGAGAAAGTCCTGTTCGGTTTCTCCCGGATGCCCGGCAATGAGTGTAGTTCTGATAACTACACCTGGGATCTCCATGCGAAGTTTATTAAGGATAGAGACTGTTTCATTTCTGTTATGCGATCTTTTCATCAGTCCCAGCATATTATCGGTAATATGTTGAATCGGAATATCTATATAACGACATATTCTGGGATTTTCCCTTATCAGAGGAATCAGTTCATATGGAAAATTAGCAGGATAAAGATAATGCAGACGGATCCATTCCAATGAACTGATTTTAAGCAATTCAGCGACCAGTTCCGGTAATGCTTGTTTCCGGTAAAGATCAAGTCCATAATAACTAAGGTCCTGAGCAATCAGAATCAATTCTTTAACCCCGTTCTCCGCCAGTCGCGCTGCCTCTTTTACCAGTTCCTCTATGGGTCGTGAAATATAATTCCCTCTTATAACAGGAATAGCACAGAATGCACACGTCCGGTCGCAACCTTCAGAAATTTTGAGATATGCATAATGCCCGGGACCTGTAAGTGTTCTGTCTGTTAATAGATCGTTCCTGACATTTACTCCAAGTTCTTTCAGAATATCACTCAAATTGTTGACGCCGAAATATTTTTTTACTTCAGGGATTTCGTGTCTGAGTGCCTCTGCATATCGCTCTGAAAGACATCCCATTACATATAAATTGTCAATATAGCCTTTCTTTTGAGCCATGACAAACCGTAAGATGGTGTCTACGCTCTCTTCCTTTGCGTCGTTAATAAATCCGCATGTATTGATAATTACGGTCCCGGCTGTGAAATCATCTGAATTGTAGAAAACTTCGAAGCCTCCGGCATTCAGTTGTTTCAGAAGCTTTTCTGAGTCAACGACATTCTTGGAGCAACCTAAAGTGACGATATTTATTTTTTTGTTGGACATAGAGTCGCTTGAAAATCAATAGAGTTAATTAATTCTTCCTTTGTGTTACTTTGTGTTTTACTTTGTGATCCTTTGTGGTTATACTTTTTTTACCACTAAGGCACACAAAGGGTTTCACAAAGGGTAACGAAGGAATTTATACTATTATTTTGAACTGAACAGCGAATCCACAAAATCGAACCGGTTGAATACCAGGAGATCTTCAAGCTTTTCGCCTATACCAATATATTTTACAGGTATTTTAAACTGATCAGAGATACCAATTACCACACCTCCTTTAGCAGTACCGTCAAGTTTTGTAATTGCCATTGCGGTTACATTTGTTGCTGCTGTGAACTGTTTGGCCTGCTCGAATGCATTCTGTCCGGTTGATCCATCAAGTACAAGTAGAACCTCATGCGGAGCATCAGGGATGACTTTTTCCATAACCCTTTTAATCTTAGACAGTTCGGTCATAAGGTTTATTTTATTGTGAAGCCGTCCCGCAGTATCAATAATTACAACATCAGATTCAGTAGAAACAGCAGATCTGAGAGTATCAAAGGCAACCGATGCCGGATCCGATCCCATTTGTTGTTTAACAAGCGGAACTCCTACCCTGTCGGACCATATTTGAAGTTGATCGATTGCTGCTGCCCTGAAAGTATCAGCTGCTCCGATAAGAACTTTTTTACCGGCAGCTTTAAACTGATAAGCAAGTTTTGCGATAGTTGTTGTTTTGCCAGCACCATTTACCCCGACAACCATAATAACATATGGGACATTTTTACCTGTCAGAGAGAAGTCCGATTCAGAGTCATTTTGATTTTTTTCGAGAAGAGCAACTATCTCTTCTTTAAGGATCACATTTAGTTCGCTGGTATTTAAATACTTATCCCTGGCAACTCTGGCTTCAATACGTTCGATTATATTTAGAGTGGTTGCCACACCGACATCAGAGGATACAAGAACTTCCTCGAGCTTATCAAGGACTTCCTCATCAACTATTGATTTCCCCGCAATGGCTCTGGATAGCTTATGGAAAACGCTCTCCTTCGTTTTTTCGAGGCCTTTATCGAGGTTCTCCTTTTTATCTTTTCCAAGAAATCCCAGCAAAGCCATCTGATAATGATTAATTTGAAAAATAAATATAAAAAAAGCTTCCTCCCGCTAAGAAGAAAGCCATGAATATCTTATAAGCATTAAATACTGTTACTTCTTTGTGAAGAAGTCTTTAATGTGATCATTATGAACGATCTCTTCTTTAAACAGATATGCACCGGATTTATCGGATTTGGTCATTTTAATACATTTTGTAAATGACTTCCCCGCTCCTGTCTTAAGCGCTGCAACAACTTTCTTTGCCATGTTTTAAACTTATTTACTTGATTTCTCTGTGAAGTGTATGTTTTTTAAGAACAGGATTATATTTCATCCTTTCAAGACGGTCAGGGGTGTTCTTCCTGTTTTTTGTCGTAATATATCTTGATGTTCCCGGTTGCCCGCTCTCTTTATGTTCAGTACATTCCAGTATTACCTGTTGTCTGTTACCTTTAGCCTTCTTTGCCATTTTCTATCCTTTTTAATAATTCAAAATGTAACCTTTTTCTTTTGCTTCTTTAAGGACGCTTGTGAGTCCTTTTTTACTGATAAGACGGATGCCTGATGCTGAAATTTTAAGTGATATCCACCTTTCTTCTTCCGGAAGGTAATATTTTTTAACAAAAAGATTAGGATAGAATTTTCTCTTAGTCCTTCTCTTAGAGTGCGAAACGTTGTTTCCGACCATCGCCTTTTTCCCTGTAACCTGACAAATTCTTGACATTGATGTTTGTTTTA
>Ga0209744_1000431_pt1 | contig 14040 bp, 12 predicted proteins | sample BarGraNGADG00311_2_FD_184494 | JGI IMG/M metagenome (GOLD analysis project Ga0209744, IMG submission 184494) | Arctic peat soil microbial communities from Barrow, Alaska - Barrow Graham LP Ref core NGADG0004-311 (SPAdes) (version 2) | ecosystem: Environmental > Terrestrial > Soil > Wetlands >... | reverse complement strand
CCGTCAGGTAGTGGCCCGGCAGCAGGCGGCTCACGCCTCTGAGCAGGGTCCTGGCACCAGAGACACTGCGGAACCTGAGGTGCTCTGCAAGGGCTCCTTCGTCTAGCTTAGCCAGCTTTGGCCAGAGACGCAGAAGTGCCTTTGCCTCGGATGCGAACGCAAGACGACCGTCTTGAGCGGCGTAGTAGACGGGCTTGATACCGAAGCGATCACGTGCAACAACCAGGCGGTGCAGCCTGGCGTCCCACACCGCAAATGCAAACATACCGTCCAGGCGCGAAAGACAGTCTAGTCCCCACTCCTCATAGCACCGCAGCAGCACTTCTGTGTCGCCAGTCGATCGAAAACCATGACCGAGCGAGGTGAGCTCACGACGCAGAGACGGGAAGTTGTAGATCTCACCGTTGAATGTGAGCACCACCGACGCATCGTCGTTGGTCATCGGCTGGTGCGCGGCGCTCGACAGGTCAATGATGCTCAGCCGCGTATGGCCGAGGCCGACTCCCTCTTCGAGCCACGTTCCCCTGTCGTCCGGCCCTCGATGCGTCATACACTGGCACATGCCTTCGAGCTCGGCGCACCGAACCGGCGCAGCGCCTAAGCTCAGGATGCCGCAGATTCCACACATCAGACTGGGCCGTGCAGTCGGCCTGATTTGAGCTCGCCCAGAAAACGCGCAATCCGAACACCATGCGCTTTGTAGTCGCACTCGCGTCTCGCCATCCAACTCCCAGGCGCACGCCCCTTCCCGGCAGCGATTCGTGTGCGGTCTGGGCCGGTCACGGGCGTCCTGACTGAGCGATTTCTCGATACATCGCCAGAGTCTGATCTCTGACGCGCGAGGGGCGGTGCCTCTCCAACGCCACTACCCTCGCCGCCTGCCCCAAGACTCGGGCGCGCTCTGGATCATCCAAGAGACTAGCGACCGACGCGGCCAGGGCAACCGCGTCACCCCGCGGGACGAGGAGTCCAGTGCAGTCATGCTGCACCATGCTCGGAATGCCCCCGACATAAGTGGCGACCACCGGCACGCCCACGGCTTGGGCTTCCGCAAGCGCGTTTGGGCTGTTGTCCGCGTGAGAGCTATGCACGTAGACACTGCACCGGGACAGAACCTCTGCAACCTCGTCGGCCCCCAATTCACCGACAAAGTCAATGCGGGACTCAAGGCCCCACTCCCGGGCACGTCTGAGAGCGATCGACCCCATCAGCGAGCCGCGCGCTGACCCTATGACCAGCAGTCGCGCATCATGCCCGCGCTCGAGCACGAGTCTAAGGGCAGCGACGCTGCATTCCAGTCCCTTGCCGGACACATGTACGAGGACCTTCTCCTTGGCTTGCGACGGCTGCCATTGGCGCGCATAGAAGGGACTCCTGAGCACGCGGTCCGAGTGAAAGTAGCGCGCCCGAGGGGCCAGCAACTGCGCAACCTGGCGGTCCCAGTCTGTCCTGCCGGACACGAAGCGCGCGAGCCGCAGAATGTGGCGCTCTCGCTCCGCTCCTCGCTGCACAGCTCTGTATCCCTGGATCACCCCTGCACCGTGCACGAACCTCTTTGAGAAAGTGTCTGAGATCACAGGTCGTGCGCTCATCCCTGAGAAGTAGAATTGGAGGGAGCCGGTCAAGATGCCTTGGAGGCTGACGAGCACGGGGACGCGAGTCGCGTGCTGCACCAAGCCGAACGCGGTTTCAGTGCCGTTGACGTGGACCAGCGTCGGCTGGAACTCGCGTATGACGTGCCGGCAGGCAGCGACCACCGCCGCGTCTGGCGGGCCGCCGCTCCAGCGGTGGGCCAGTGTTTGCCGCCGAGATTCCGCAAGCGGGATGTGCCAGTAGGCGACCCCGTCCTCTTTGAAGCTCAACGCCCCGTTGCCGCTCTCTAGAGGTCGGTCGTCCAGCGAGAGCACTGCAAGCTCCAGGTCCGAGGCGCTCGTCAGGACATCCAGCAGGCTGGGCAGCCATCCACCTCCAGAAGGCAAGTCACGACCCAGTCTCGCGCACACGGCAGGCATCGGCGTGTTGACGCACAAGAGGACCCTCATGACCTGCCACCACCGAGGCCGTACTGGACTGCGTGGGCTATCCGAACAGCCGCCGACCGCGCGGAGCCTGCTGCGCGCAAGAGCCGAGTTGACGCCTTGAGCGCGCCTCGTCCAACGGGATACCACCAGAGCCCTAGAAGCGTTTCGACGTCCTCGCAGCCGCGCAGGGAGGCGGCATGGCGGCCGTCAGCAATGTCCCTCATCATTGCGAGCACCTGTGGCGGGTGCTCGCCTGAGTAGCGGTCCAGCCAGCTGAGGGAGTTGCGGGAGTGGAAGACGTGGTACGGATGGCGAAGCTTGAGGTAGCTTTCCTCGGCCCATTTCACCATCGATGCACAGCTGTCTGGCTTTTCTTCCGCGTAGACCGCCGCCTTCTCGAGCACCTGCTTTGGGAGCAGCAAGCAGTAGTGGAAGAGTCGCACTTCGCGACCCTGGCAGCGCGGCCGCTTCACCCAGCACAGACTGCGAAGGTCGCGGCCGCGACTATCCACAACGGTGGGCGGTTCGTGGGTCACGTACTTGAAACCGTCACCCCATCGGAAGAGGCGGTTGTATAGAGACGTGGCACGAGGGCGAAGCATGCTATCCACCACATAGCGTGGCGATCCCCAGAACGTCAGGGCGCAAAAAGTAACGGTCTCGACTTCCGGGTTCTCTACGAGCATCTCCATCACCGCCTGCATGTCCTCGGGAAGGTAGAATTCGTCGATGTCCACCTGCCAGAGGTAGTCGCCGGTGGCACGCTCAGCGTATGCACGGGACTGGGGGGTACGGCATCTGCCAAGCTCATCTCTCGTCGGCCAAAACCCGTCACGCACGACGATTGTCACCTTGTCATCCGGATCTTCGTTGGCCTTGAAGTCCATGAGTACATCCAGCGTCCCGTCGGTCGAGTGCCCGTCAGGCGTCGCCACGGCTGTGGCATTCTCGTGCGCGCCCTCCACCACGATGATCTCGTGGGCAAAGGGGTAGAGCGCGCGTAGACAATAGCGAGTAAAGGGCTCTCCATTGAGCACGATTACTCCAAAAGTCACTCTCGGCAACTCAGGCATGACGGCGCCCCTGTGCATGACTAGAAGCGCACGCCAGCGCACTGGCCAGCGCCTCGTGAAGGCTCGCAGCATGCACGCGATAGTCGAACAGCCGCTCGGCCAATTCCCGAGCAGCAATCCCCACGGCGGCGGCGAGCTCCGGGTCGGACAACGCCTCGATGATCTTGCCGCCATAGGCGGCAGCATCGCCGGGTTCGGCCAGGAACGCGGTAGCGCCATCTTGGAGGTAGCGCCGCGCCTCACCGACCGACGACGTCACCACCGGCCTAGCGGCCGCAGCGTACTCGGCTATCTTGGTCGGGAAGCGAGCTGTCGATCGCCGGTCGTCGAACAGCGGCGCAAGGCACACGCTCGCATCCGAGTACAGCTGCAGAAGGGCATCTCGGCTGACTCGACCGACGGCCAATACCCTTCCGGCCTCAGCCTGTGACAAGCCCCACTCACTCAGATGCCGCCCGAGCTCGTGGGGCGCGATTCCCGTAACCACTAGCTGGCACTGCGGCTGTCTCAGCCAGACACACCGCATAGCTTCGAGAACGAAGGCCAAAGATTCGTCATAGCCCGGGCCGGCACAGTAGAGCGCCGTCGACCTCGCGCGCGGGTAGGGGCTTGGGCGCACTTCGTCAACATCCACGAGAATGGGAACCTCAGTCGCCCTTGCGGTGGAGTGACGGGACGCGTACTCGGCGTTGGTCCAACGGGTCAAGTAGCTGGAGATCGTGATGGCGCCACTGGTGAGGGCCAGCGGCGACCACAGTGCTTCCCACGGCCGGCGATCCGCCATGAGCGTCCATGGCAACTCGCAGAACTCAAGCACGACCGGAATGCCTAGCGCGCGCGCGGCGGTCGTCAAGGTCACGTACCTCGGACTCCACTTCGTTGTGCGGATGAAGGCGAGGACGACCAGACGGCGCCGGCCTCGGCGCAGTGCGACCAGTCGTACAATCGCCACTGCCACGCCGCGCACCTCGGCAGACCGGCGACCCAAGAACGTTCGAGCGCGTACGGTCGTGCCTGTCGTGTACTCGAAGGGGATTCCGTCCACCACGCCACGAGATTCCGTGTTGAGGACGTCTGGCGGCCGTTCGGTGGCGGTAGTCAGCATGACTCTGACGGTGTCGCCCGCATCCGCCAGAGCCCGGCTGAACAACTTCACGCGGCTGGTCGCCGCCATTCCATGGGGCAGGCCCAGGGCGCACCCGACGATCACGACGACCAGCGGGGCGCCATCCCGCCCCGTCTCACCTGCCACTACTCCTCGCATCCAGAGAGTTGCGGCCGCTCGGCTGCGTGCGGCGTGACTACCCCCACGGGGACCGCTGGATTCCCCGCTGCCAACACTCCCGGCGGGAGGCTCCGGCTGACTACGCTGCGCGCCGACACAACGGTGTCATGGCCGATGGTCACGCCCTTGAGTACGACGACACCGAGCCCCAGCCAGACGTTGTCCTCGATCGTGACTGCCTCGCTGGTGCCTCGCCTGCATCTGTCCTCGGGCCCAACGCCGTGCCAATCCGTATCCATAATGGTCACGTTACCTCCACAGACGACCGACTTGCCCAAGTCCACTGCAGTCGCAGCGGCAATCACCGTCCCACTGAGACCCGATCCCTCGCCGATCACTATCCGCGCTCCCTCGTAGAGGGTGCTCAGCATGCAGGCCCTGTCGAGACCCACGCGGTTGGACCATGCCGATGATCGAAACAGGCATCGACTTCCGATGCGGATCTGACTCCCCGGCGCCTTGCGCAAATGTAGGGGACCGTAGAAACGACATCCCTCACCGAGAACGATTGCCCAGTAGGCCGCGTTCACACGCACCGCCAAGGTCCACCACTCGGATCTTAACTCCTCCGACAGGAACGCCAATCTCGAAGCTACCCTTTCACGTAGCATGCGCACGGCGACCTCCTGCCGGCAGGCGACTCGGCACGGCGAACCCGCCTGGTCATTTCTCGGAACTGTACACTGGCCGTTGTGTTCGTCAACTCAAGAGTTGACCACCGCGATAGCCGAAAAGTTGACTGCGGGGCCCCGCCAGGATTCGGGCTAAGCAGACTTTGTTTCGATGTTATCCTACAATCGAACTGGCAGGAGTGTGATGTGAAGCGGGTCTTCCTTAGTCTTCCAAACCTGGACGGACACCGCCAGGTCTACTGTCGCGAACTCTGCGGCTACTTACTCTCTCGGGACTTCTCGGTCACCGTCGCCACGGACTTGACTGGTCTTCAGGAGTACGCTCAGCTCGAAATGCTCACTCAGCACCCACGCGTCCGCTTCGTCCCCGACACATGGACCGAAGAGGATCGAGCCACCGTGCAGCTGCGAGCGCTGGTGGCTGCCGCCCGGGAGGCCGCGGCCGATGTGACCTTTCTGGCCGAGGCCGACCTAGCACATGGCCTGCTCTCAGCTCAGATCGCCCGACCAAGGCAGCGGCTCCCGGGGCGGAGAGTTGGGCTGTTCATTCGCTCCACGAACTACGTGCATCAAGTCAAGTACCCTCAGACGGGCCGCGTCGGGCGGGTGATCGAGCGGCCCGTCCTGGCGGCGTACAGGTACCGCCCGCTATCGCTGACGCAGCCGCGTCTCTTTCACGAGGTGGTGGTGCGCCACTTCGCGGTCTTGGACGCAGCGTTGTGCCTCGATGAGGTCTTCGTGACCGCGCACGGTGGCCGGTATGGCTGGCTACCGGACGTCGCGGTCGCGTCCGCGGAACGTGCGCAAGGGAGCACGGAAGCGGCGGCGTGGGAAGCCGAGGTTTCGGCCTTTATGGCCACTCAGAGCGGCAGACCCGTTGTGGTGTACACCGGGACACCCCAGCCTCGAAGAGGTTATGAGGCCCTCCTTCAGCTAGCCTGTGACGTGGGCGGATGCTTCATCCACTGCGGGAAGCCCTCTGATTCCTTCGGCTATCCCGACGAGGATCTCGCTGCCAGGGCCGCACTAGCCTCACGCTCGGCCATCCTGGAATTCGGAGGCTTCTACCAGAGCTTCGAGACTGCACGGGTCACTCTTGGGGCCGCGAAGTGCGTGGTCTTGCCCTATACGGCACATCTCGGCTCGAGCGGTGTGATGTTGCAGGCACTGATGGCCGGCCAGCCCGTCCTCGTGCCGGACCAGGGGCTGATGGCTTGGCGCGTTCGCAACTTCGGCCTCGGTCTCACGTTTACTCCAGGCGATTGGCGGGACATGCGCTACAGGTTCTCCGTCTTGCAGAACACACGGTCGGAGGTGTTTGCCGACAGGATTGGGCGCTTCCTGGCGTACTTCAGTCGGACTCAGTTCGAAACGGCCATGGACGTTGCGCTGGGCCTGCGTCGAGTGGCGGCCCGGCTGCCGTCGGCCGAGGAGATTGGGCCGGGCGGAGCCCTTCTTGGCTACCGCTCTTGATGTCCGAGGCCCCCGGCCGTGCAATGCTCGCTGTCAGCGCGCAGACATGGTTGCGGCTCCAGAACGGGTGGGATGTGCCAGACCAGCCAACACAGTCAGGACTGGCTGAAAGTGACGGTCCAGCGAGAGACTGCCGTCAAAGGCTCGGATCGCGTTCGCGCTGAACTCATCATGCCGCCCGCGAACCATGCGCAAGGCACCAGGCAGCTGATCAGCCTGCTCGATGACGATGCCGCAGCGGTACCCATCGACCAGCCCCTCGGGCCCTTTGAGTCTGCTGACGATCACTGGGACACCTGCCCTGAGGTAAGCGGCAAGCTTCCCAGAGGACAGGCCAAGAGTCCGTAAGTTGCCCTGCAACCACCTCTCAGTCGACTGCGGCTCGTAGAGTGCGAGACCGACATCGGCGGAGTCCACCAGTGACTGGTATTGAGCGGGAGGAAGAGGGCCAGTCGAAAAGCGCACTCTCCGTGGGTCTGCCGCAGCCACTACTCGATCGGCGTGTTTGTTAGCGCCCAGGTCGAAACGCGAATGCACCACGAGCGTGAAGCCCTCGGGCCAATCGCTCACGCTGCGGACGATTTGCTCGCTCATTGCCCAGGGCGCCACCTCACCAGCGGCCAGCACTACGGTTTCCCCCGCGGGGATCCCGAGGAGCTGATGGGCAAAGTAGCTCTTGCTGCGCCGGGCCACACCCCGGTACGCGTTTGGCACGTGAACGATCCGCTCCGTTGGGATGTCGTTCTGGGCAGCCAGGAGGCTCGCCCTGTCTTCGTCCTGCACGATGGTGAGAAGAGCGCCGCGGTTGGCTGCGACTTCTCGATCCTTCAGGCGCAGAAAACGGGAGGAGTGCAACTCCTCCCGAATGAGGATCTCCAACGACCAGCACATGTATGGCGTGCCAAGGCTGGCACTCCACGCTTGAGCTTCGATCAGGCCCTCGGGGTCGACACCGATGAGACACGTGAAGGGCATCTCCGCTACCCGTTCCACCATCGCGCGTTCAGCGATAGCCCGACGGCGACGGCCGCGCACCACAGGCCCAGCGCCGAGTTCGTAGAGGTCGTACGGAACGAAGCGGGCGAGTCGCCCGGCGAGTCGCGGCCACGGGACACCACTCTCAATGAAAGCGGGAAACCGCGCGCTGCTGTCGGCGAAGTAGGGCAGGGTACACGAAACCGCTTCCGAACCACTTGGCATGAACACGTCGACGGCGAACCGCGACTCACAGAGAAGCTCCACGGCAGCAACCAGGCAGGGCACCGAGTCGAATCCGTGGAATGGAAAGAACAGCCCAACTCGCCCCTCGCACGCCTGCGGCGCCAAGGTCGCAGGCGTGAACCGCACACGCGCCATAGGCATCTGTGCCATCAGAGCCCCTCTCGCTCGGTGCTGCTTCGTTTCTGAGCGGCAGCTGGAGGTACTGGGCTTCGCCTGCTCGATCGCTCGCAGGTGGACCACCTCGTCAAGAACGCACATTCGGGAGTTCATGAGTACACCTCACCACGCCCGCGAAGGCGATCCAGAGGGGCAGCCAAACAAGCACAGCGGAGTAGGACTCCCAGACCAACGGCGACATCATGCCGGTGACCAGGACATTCGCTAGCATTACAAGACCAAGGACTGAAAGTCGCGCACCATCAGCATCAGCCGAGCGAAATCCCGCGATGAACACACGGCCGAATCTGACGAGAATCAAGACGAGCCCCGCGAGTCCGAGCCAACCGAACGAGAGCACGGCGAAAAGCCACAGGTTGTGTGTTGTCCAGGTGGTGTCTGCCCCGTAGGGCGGAGAGAACACGCCTAGACCCAGCGGGTGCGAAACCGCAAGGCCAAAGCCTTGGCGCCAGAGCTGAGTCCGCACCACGAGATTCGTATCACTCTGCGGCGCAGAGAAGAGAACAAGCAGTCTGGCAGTAAACGCCGCGTTCTGCGACTGAAACGCAAGATAGAGCGATAACCCGATAGTCAGTGCAAGGCCGGCAGCCGTCGCAGACAGTGCGACCAGTCGTTCGCCCGATCCTCGCCGCATGGCCCACACACCGAGCATCGCCACTGACAGCACGCAGGCAATGAGTCCGGTCCGGCCCTGCGCAGTGACGACCACGGCAGCGAAGACACACGCTGCCGCACCCGCAGCCAGCCGCCTTGGGCCAGTGGCGCTCGTCAGCAGCAAGAACCATGCGACCGAGAACGCCATGGCGAACTTGTCACCTGCGCTCGCGGGGTTGATCACGAGACTGCCCAGGTAAGGAAGGCTGAACGATAGGCTGGCGCGACCGGTGCCAGCCGCATACTCACTGGAGGCGAACGGGCCAACGCCCCGGCTCCCCAAGAGAAAGACGATGCCGAGCACCGCAGCCGAGAGCACAAGGATCCACAACAGCTTCAGTGCGTCTTTGGCGTCTTCCACCACAACCAAGATGAGGAGCCCCAGAGCGAAGGGGAAGAAGACGATGACGCGTATGTACGGCAGCTCTGCTCCGGTGTGGAAAGCAAAGAGGTACGCGATCGCGGCACCGGCGAAAAGGAGCACGAAGCCGACCCATGGGAACGACTTCAACCCCATGGGCTGGAGATCATCCCTCGCGGCCACGACTCTGATTGCGGAAAGGAAGAGGGCAAGCACGACGAGCGCCTCCACAAGCGAGAGGGCTTTCAGTGGAGCGTATGAAAAGAGCACGAACGGCGCCGGCATCCAGAACACCAGCAGAGGCAGACCCGCGAGCCAGAGTCGGTTGACGAGAGCCGCCAAGAGCGGGATGTAGAGGGCCGCCAATAGCACGAGAAGCACCATCACGGTCATCTGCCTCCCGGTCGCCGCCGCCAGGACAAGCGCCACACACATACCGCATACCGCAAGGACGGCGAACACAGTGCCGACAGATTGACCTTGGCGCAGCTGGGAGGAGGCGCGATTCAACTGGGCGCCCTCAGGCGCATCCCGTGTGCGTCGCCGCCAACCGCGGGGGGCCTGTCGTCGGAATCGGGCACTCTGCCGGCCCAGTAGTCTGGTCTCTTCACCCAAGCTTGTACCGCCGGACTCCTCTGGAGCTGCTCTTGGTGGTAGGCGTACCCGGCCCCATGCGCTTCGGCCACTCTGCTTCTGCGGACCTGCCACTCCCGAGGCACTCGCTTGCGCTCCTTCCGCTCGGCCGCCAGCGACTTGATACGGCCAAAGAGGCGACGACCCAGGCCGGGACGCGGGCGAGTCTCCACATCGCCATCTGGAGAACGAGAAGCGGAGAAGGAGTCCGATATTCCCTGGAGGAACGCGCGACGCTCGAAGTACTGTTCGGCCAGCCTTTCCTGCGGCACCCTGTGGTGAACCGTCGCATCAGGGCTGTATGCGGCTCGCAAGCCGAGCTTCTGGACGGCTATCGACACCGCCGTCTCCCCATCGCCGCGAAACCGACGCAGATGCCACGGAAGGCCGTCGGGGTGAAAGCCGCCAACTTGAATCAGTGTCTCCTTGCGTATTGCGAAGTTCGCTCCCCAGATGAACTGAGGGTCGACGTCCTTCGGCTCAGGACCAAGATCGATGAGCGTGAGCGACCCGCACCACCACGTGCCATCTTCGTTGCGCGTCCAGAAGGCCTCAAGCCAAGGGGGCGCATCGGCTTCGTAGATTGGCAAGCAGCGCCCTCCCACGAGGTGCACATCTGGATCAGAGAAGCTGCTCGCGAGGCCAGTAAGCCAGCCCCGCTCGACGACGACGTCGTCGTCGAGATAGGCGAGCACATCACCATGTGCCCGTCGCGCCGCCTCATGTCGCGCGTTGTGCAGACCGACCGCGGGCACCGGAACGTAGACGACGGGCACTCTGGCGCTTCGCGCCACCATGTGGACGCTTTCGGCCAGACGTGAGTCACACCCGTTGTCCAAGACGAGCACCTCAAAAGGGGTGGCGCAGACCTCGGCGGCGACGCTGCGCAGTGCATCGAGCGCAGAGGCCGGGCGCCCTAGGGTGGGTATCGCTACCGTGATCACAAGCGTCGGCGCCTCTGGGTATGGTTGTGCGAACGTCCAGCTTCAAGAACGCCAGCACAGGTGCGAGGTCCGCGCAGCGGAAACCGTGCAGACTTCATCACGACGCGGCGAACCGCAGTCTGGCCTGTCACCGTGGGCCTCCGCAATCATGCCTCTGGGACGCAGCGCCAAGCCGAATGCCTACGCAACCAGCGCCCAGCTCCACTACGCACCTCCTGGCGAGTGCGAACGTACCTTGATGATGCGAGCCGGAATGCCGGCCACCACGGTGTTGGGCGGCACACCAGAGGCCACCACGGCTCCCGCAGCAACGACTGCCCCATCTCCAATCGTAACACCGTCGAGAATGACCGCATGGGCGCCTATCCACACATCGTCTCCAATCGATATCCCCTGGCGTGTCTCTGCTTGAAGCATCATGGGTACTCCATTGAGTACCGTCCCGTGATTGGCGGGAATCATCATCACGTATGGAGCGATTCTGACCATGCTGCCGATGGTAAGGCCACCATGCCCGTGGAGAATGCAGAACGCATTCACCGAGCAATCGTTTCCTATTCGTACGTGGCCGCCGTAACTAGCAACTCTTGCGAAGTCGTGAATCTCGACGTGGTCCCCGATATCGATTGACCCACCACCCCAACCTTCTGCGTCGAAGGTGACATGCGTCCCCACCGATACCCCAGCACCCAGGCGGATACGTTTCGCCCCTCTGAAACATACCTTCGGCCCAATCCTCGATCCCCGGCCCACAGTCAGCCCGGGGTGCGTGCCCCGATACCAAGGCGCCAGGATGGCGTCAGCAACCCTCGCTGCCCGGTCCCACACTACGGAGACTGCTCGTCGCCCCACAGCGCACGCCAGTCCTACCGACGCTTGGCGACGATTATCGTAGGCTGTTTCCTCAATGACCCGTGTGCTCCTAACCATGGATGCGCCTTCTGGCGGTCTTGGACAGGGACTTGCACCGTTCCAACCAGCTATTCTTCTCTCGCTTGGGGACAGGGGCGGGTGGCAGGGTAGTGGCACCGACTGACACCCACTCCGAAAGGTAGATGTCCTCAGGACCTGCACCGCCCCCAGGCAGCGGCCAGACCGACGGGCGAATAACCAAGCGAGATGCGTCGCCTGCAAGCCAGGCTCCCCACCAGGCGAATGTGCTATTCGAAATGATGTGTGCGTCGCACAGAGACATCGTGCATAGGTCAGAGTACATGTCGCCGTCGGAGACGAGGGCGTTCTCACTCGCAAATTGGCCCCCGGCTTCAGCAGGGCAATCCGAGAAGACCAACAGGAGCGAAGATCGCACCGGCAGAATGCCGCGGACTACTTCAAGGGCAGAGCGATAGTAGTCTCCGTCAAGGATCAAGCCGTACTCACGGTAGTCTCTACCTCGACGCACGTGGATAGCCACGGCGTAGTCGCAGCCTCTTGCCTGCAGCGCCTCCCGCAACCTCGTCTTCGCATCGCCTGCGAGCTGATCTGACGGGGCCAGCCACCGTCTCACGTCAGAGGCCCGGTGTGAGAAGTATTGCGGCGACAGAAAGTAGCCTGTCAGCCGCGTGTTGTCTCCGATTCCATACACCGCACTGTTAAAGCAAGAGCCTGGTTCGCGCACCCACTCCCAGCTTTGCGTCATGCCGTCAGGCACATGGGAAATGCGCTCGCTGACATCGATGTGGAGGGAGGTTTCGAAACCCTCGTCGTACTCGTGTCCATACGCGTCGTACTTGGAGGACGCAGGAGCGAACGAGGGCCGGATCACCCTGTACCGATACTCAAGACCAAGGTCGAGGCTGACGCACTTGGTCGCGCAGTAAGCGAACAACTGGTTCCCAAGATTCGCCGGCAAGTCCGCGACAATCATGGCGACAGCGGTCCAAACCACTTGCACCCAGGCGTGGCAAAGGAGTGCAGCGACTCGAGGCGGGAGAGATCCGCAAGCCATGCATCTACCAGAGAGATCTCGGACTCCGGCATGAGGCCCTCCCGGACGAGAGATGCGTATGCAAGACGAAGGTAGTCGCCTGGGGCTGCATCCGCCGCGTCAGGCAGCGCATCAACAAATCGTTTGCCGTCCAGGTAGCCAGCTACTTCTTGCGCGAAGTCGCTCATGAGATCGTGCGGATTGCGCTCTTGGCGCATGCTCGCCGCACAGAAGGCCAAGCCCACGCCACTCGCAAGCAGATAGGCTTGCGCAACGAAGGATCGATAGATGTCGGTCATTCGCATCGAACAGCCTGATGGCAAGTACAGCAGAGGCCAAGCCTCTCGCCACCAAGTCGTGTTCTGACTGTTGAACGGACAATGCTGTCCTTCTCGAATCGCTACAGGGCGACCGTTCTGCCACCGCGCAGGCTCACCCATCACTAGACGGTACACTGCGTCCACATCCGGGTCCCCAGATACCAAAGCTTGTTGGACCGCATACGGCTTCAGGCCGCTCTGCCCACTCACTCTGAACGAGCACGCGCTTCTCACCTCATCAAGCGGAAAGCCTCGCGGCCAGATCTGGGACGACGTGAAGGCCGAGTAGGCATTCGCCCAGGCACCTGCGGAAGCTAGGTCGTCACATTCCAGCTCATGCACACGGCCCTGCCAGAAAGGCTCCTCCGGCCAGTTGTCATCATCGGTCTCGACAATCACAGAACAGCCTGAATTGATGGCCGTGAGGTAACCCATATTCTTCCGTGAGTAGTGTCCTGTTGGGAGCAGAGGGCCAAGCGCCCACGAGCCGCTGAGCTGCTCTTCCATGGAAACCACAAGAGCTCCTGGCGAACTCCAGGTGCTCGGCGTGCCTTCGTCGGCCACCACGATGACCATCCATCCATGCGTACGTGCACCAGCGCATAGAGAGCGGACACTGCCCGTCGGAGCATTCACGGTTGTCAGTACGAGGGCGTTCTTTTCCATCGCAGCGGGCCACGTCCTTTCAGGTCGTGTACGAGGCGGACAGCACGCTCATCGTGCCATTCTTGAGCACACCCCCCGCAATCTGAAGCGCCCCGGGCCGATGGGTCAGCCCTTGTCACAGCAGTCAAGCGAGGCGCTCCCATTCGGCGATCTCGTGCACTGCCGCGCTCGCCCCATCGAGTTCGCGCGTTACCACTCGGCCGCCCGTGGTGACCGTGAATTTGAAGGCCTGGCTGACGCGGTCGAGCGCCTCAAAGCCCGAATCCGCCAGCCAGAGCAAAACGAAGTACTCGCCAGGATACAGCCGCTGGTCGCGAAGCGTCACTCGCACGGCGACACGGTCTTCGAGCTGCAGCAACGGGAAGTCCGAGTCCACAGCGACCAGATGATAGACAGGTATTCCGCTCGCCGAAGTGATCTGCAGCGACATCCTGCCTTCCCGAACTGGTTCAAAGAAATCCATTTCCAGATCGAACGCGATATCGTCGCCGATCGTGAACGTGTCGCACTCGTCGCCGGCGGCGTTTCGCGTGACGGCCCGCACAAACCGGGCGCGGCCGTTCCCCGTCCTCTCGCGGACGGCCGCGAGGTCGGTCGCCCCCGATGATGCGTCGACCGTGAGGTACCGGCCGACGACATCATTCACCGGACCC
>Ga0209744_1000424_pt1 | contig 14107 bp, 12 predicted proteins | sample BarGraNGADG00311_2_FD_184494 | JGI IMG/M metagenome (GOLD analysis project Ga0209744, IMG submission 184494) | Arctic peat soil microbial communities from Barrow, Alaska - Barrow Graham LP Ref core NGADG0004-311 (SPAdes) (version 2) | ecosystem: Environmental > Terrestrial > Soil > Wetlands >... | reverse complement strand
TCGACGGACCTGCTGCCGACGATCTTCGAGGCGGCCTCGGCCTTCGGCACCGTGGGGCTCTCGATGGGACACCCGGGCAGCGTGCTCAGCCAGTCGGGGCATTATTCGGCGGTCGGAAAAGTGCTGGTCATGGCGCTGATGTTCGTGGGCCGTATCGGCCCGCTCACACTGGCGGTCGCGCTCGCCGTAGCGGCGCCGACGACGCGGGTACGCTATCCGGAAGGCAAGGTCCTCGTGGGCTAAGTGGTCCGGGGGAAACGGGGTGGACTCATGAAACGAAAATCTTTCGCGGTCATTGGCCTCGGGCGATTCGGGGCCACGCTCGCGACGTCGCTCGTCGAGCTGGGGCACGACGTCATCGGCATCGACCGGGACGACGAGCACGTGCGGTCGCTGGCCGACGTGATCCCCAACGTGCTGCAGCTCGACGCCACAGACGAGCGTGCGCTGCGCGCCGCGGGCATCAAGGACGTGGACGTCGCGGTGATCTCCATCGGGGAGGACATCGAGTCGAGCGTCCTCGTGGTGATGATCGCGCGGGAGCTGGGCATCCCCACGATTGTCGCCAAGGCCGTCACGCCGCTGCACGGGCGGATCCTGGAACGGCTGGGAGTCTCGCGCGTGCTGTTTCCCGAGCGGGACATGGCCATCCGGCTGGCGCACACGCTCGTCGTCCCGAACGTCCTCGATTTCATCGAGCTGTCGCGCGACATCAGCATCGTTGAGATGCCGGCCCCGCCCACGTTCGTGGGGCGCACCCTCCGTGAGCTGGAGTTGCGCCCCCGGTTCGGTCTCACCCTCATTGCAATCAAGCGCTCCACGCAAGACGGCGGGCAGATCACGATGGTGGCGCCGACCGCCGACGATCGGGTGCAGGAGGGCGACGTCCTCTCCCTCCTGGGCCCGAACGATCGTCTCGGGGGCCTCGAATCGCTCCTGGCGAAGCCGTAGCTGGGCGGCGCGCCACGTAGTCCGTCGAGGGGTCGAGAGGAAGAACTGGGCCGGTCGCCAGTCAGGTATCGTATGGGAGGAGGTTCTCATGTTGATCCGCCCCGTCGCTTCCCTGGTGATCGCCGTGGTTCTGGTGGCCGGCCTGTTCGGCCCGGCCCGACCCGCCTCGGCGCAGAAGCCGGATGCCGAGCTGAAGGGCATCACCGTCGTCGGGCTCGTGGTGGAGGAGATGGGGTCGCAGGAGGTGGCCTGCGGCTTCAGCCAGGAGACGTTCGAGAAAGCGGTGTCGAAGATCCTGACCGACGCCGGGCTGAAGGTCGTTCGCAACTCGGACGAGGACACGTATCTCTACGTCCACGTCAACACGTTGAGCGTGCCGACCAACGTGTGCGTGTCGAGGTTCGACACGACGCTTTACACCCACACGACGGCAAAGCTGTCCTACCAGGACCAGCCGGTTCTGGTGCAGGTGTCGCTCCTGCACTCGGGCGGCCTGTCCGGCGGCGGCGTGAACGGGCATGCGGAGAATGTTCTCCGCGGCGTCAGGCAGTACGTCGAGCGGTTCGTCTCGCGCATCAGCGCCGCCAGCAAGTGAGACGTCGCCTGCGGTCCGACGTCCACGTCCCCGGAATCCTCGAGAGAGTTGAGACTTCCTGCCCGCAGGGCGTGCCTGCGCCGGAGTGACGGCCCTCGTCGAGTGCTTGACGCCGACTGGCGCAACGACGTATCGTGCCGCGCCCGTTGACGATCGCATCATTCGAGGAGCACAGCCGCCGCCATGGCTCTCTACATTGGAATCTTCCTCGTCGCCCTGTCGGGCCTCATGTTCGAGATCGGGTTGACCCGCATCTTCTCGGCGACGATTTGGTACCATTTCGCCTTCATTGCCATCTCCGTGGCGCTCCTCGGCTGGGGCCTCGGCGGCTTTGCCGTGCACGCCTTGCGTCGGCGATGGGCGTTCACGCTCGAACGGGCGGCCCTGCTGACGTTCGCCTACGCCCTGGCGATTCCGTTGTGCCTCTGGCTCATCGTCCGCATCCCCTTCCACCCGGACCGGCTGGCCTTCTACTTCGGCGTGTCGCTCTTCCCGTTCTCGCTTGCGGGCATGGCGCTCTCGATGGTGTTCGCGATCGGACGTCAGCAAACCGGACGCCTTTACTTCGCTGACCTCCTCGGCGCCTCGGTCGGTGCGCTGGCCGTCACCGTGCTCCTCTCGTACCTGGGCGGCGAGAACGCGGTCCTGGCGGTCGCGCTCGCCCCCCTGGCCGCATCCGTCTGCTTCTCGCGTCGCCTCCGTGTGCCGGTGGGAATCGCGGTGGGACTGGTCCTGATTGCGGTTGCCACCAACGAACGGACCGGCGTCTTCAAGATCCACAGCGCGCCCACCAAGGGCCTGTATCAGCACCTGGCCGCGACCCCGGGGTCGACGATTGCGCTCACGAGCTGGAACGCCTACTCGAGAATCGACGCGGTGACCGGCTTCGAAGCGCCGTCCCTCGCCCGGCTCTATATCGACTCCGACGCCTGGACCAACGTGCTCCGGTGGGATGGACGGGTCGAGAGTGTCACCCGCATGAAACGGTGGTTCCGCGCCCTGGCGTTCGAGGTGGTGCCCGAGCGCCCGAAGACCTTGATCATCGGGCCAGGCGGCGGGTCGGACGTACTCGTGGCGCTCGCGGCCGGTTCCGACAAGGTCACCGCCGTCGAGATGAATCCGATCATGTTGCGATTCGTGCGGCACTTCGGCGCGCGGGCCGGCAATCTGTACGACCACCCGAAGGTCGAGACGGTTCTCTCGGAAGGCCGCACCTTTATCCGGCGTAGCGACCGACGGTTCGATGTCATCCTGCTCGGATTCGTCGATTCCTGGGCGGCCGTTGCCTCTGGAGGGCTTTCGCTCTCCGAGAATCATCTGTACACGGTCGAGGCGTTCAGGTCCTACTTCGACCACCTCACGCCTGGTGGCGCACTCGTCATCCTGCGATGGGACGTGGACGTGCCGCGCCTCGTCTCGAACGCCGTGGCACTGCTCGGCGTGCAGGAAGCGGGTCGGCGGGTCGCCGTGTTCTTCGAGAATCGGCGCGGCACGCCAGCGGATCCGCCGCAGATGCTCTTCGTCCTCAAGAAAGAGCCGTTCACCGTGGAGGAATCCGCGCGAATGGCGAGCTGGACAGCGGCTCGGCCGGTCATCGTCCCGGGGCGGTACGTCGAGGAACCCTATGCCGGGCTCTTCGCGGGGCGCACGAGTTTCGCGACCTACATCGCCACAGCGGAGGCGCTGGTCGGTCCGGTCTTCGACGACCGGCCGTTCTTCTTTGCGCGTCAGCGGCCGTGGGGGTTCCCGCTTACGATGCGGCTCGCGTTCCTCCAGATGCTCGTGCCGATCGTCGTCGTGCTCCTGCTCTTCATCGCGTTCGGAAAACCGAAGGGCGAAGCGACTGGATCCTACGCGACGTCGCTCGTCTATTTCGCGTCGCTGGGGTTCGGCTTCATCGCGGTCGAACTGTCGCTCCTGGAGCACTTGACGCTGCTGCTCGGCCATCCGATCTTCACACTGTCGATTCTGCTCTTCGCGCTGCTGGCGTTCGGCGGGCTCGGGAGCCGGACGAGCCATCGTTTCCGAATCGGACGTGTGTGTCTGTGGGTGGCCGCCTTCGCCGTCGTTTACGCACTCGCGCTGCCGCGCGTCGTGCCAGCGCTCCTGTGGCTGCCGCTCGGCGCCCGCATCACGATTGCCATCCTGGTCGTCGCGCCGCTCGGCTTCCTGATGGGCATGCCGTTCCCGCGCGGCCTCCAGGCGACCGGTTCGGGACCGTTCCCGCAACCGCCCTTCTACTGGGGGCTCAACGGCATCTTCTCGGTGGTGGGCTCGCTCGCGACGATGGTCACGGCGGTCGTGTTCGGTTTCAGGTGCGCGATGTTGGTGGGAGCCGGATGCTACCTGGTGGCGGCTTTCACCTCGCGCGTGTTCGACACGCGTCCCACACCTGCGGCTGCCTGCATAGAGCCGGACCGTGGGCCCCGCGGCGTGTGATAGACCGTCGCAGGTGGGCGGCGTCAGTCTTCCGGCGCTTCCCCGGCGGGCGCCATCTTCACAAGCCGGGGGTCGAAGCGGGCCACGATGTCCACCAGGCTCTTCTGGGCCGCCATCACGGTCTCGATGTTCTTGTAGGCCATGGGCGCCTCGTCAAGACCTGCGGAGAGGAGCGTCACGCCGCGCTCCTTCAGCACGCTCGTCAGGTCGGCCCACGTGAACTCCTGCTTCGCGCGGGTGCGGCTCATCCGCCGCCCCGCGCCGTGCGACGCGGATCGCAGCGACGAGGGGTCGCCCTTCCCCCGCACGATGTAGCCCGGCGCCGCCATGGACCCGGGGATGATCCCGAGCACGCCCTCTCCCGCGGGGGTCGCGCCTTTCCGGTGCACGATGACCTCGCGATCGGTGCCGTCGGGCAGCAGGTGCCGCTCGCGCCAGGCGAAGTTGTGATGGTTCTCGACGTCGAGCAGCACGCCGGCGCCAAGCGCGCGCGCCACGTGACGGTGAATCAGTTCGTGATTCGCCGCCGCATACGCGCCCATCAGCTCCATGGCCGCCCAGTATTCCTGGCCCGCCCCCGACGACACGTCGAGCCATGCGAGGTGGCCGAGTGCCTGAGGCAGCTCGGGATGGAGATCGCGCGCCACGCGACTGTAGTGCTCGGCAACCGTCGCGCCGGAGCCCCGGCTGCCCGAGTGGCTGAGCAGTGCTAGGTACTCGCCGGGCGGCAGGCCACCCACGACCTCGAGCACCGTCAGCACGCCGAACTCGACGAAGTGGTTGCCGCTGCCGCTCGTGCCGAGCTGGGCCCAGGCCTTGTCCTTCAGCCGGCGCGTGACCTCGGTGACCGACCAGTCCGCATCCATCACCGCGTGGTCGCGGCGGTCGGAGAACTCGGCGCCCACGCCAAACCGCGTCTCCTTCTCGATCGCCCGCGTCAGCTCGCGCTGCGCCGTCGCCAGCGCCGTCACCGGGCGATCGAGCACCGTCATCTTCATCCGGCACGCGATGTCCACGCCGACCGCGTACGGGATGACCGCCTCGTCAGTCGCGAGCACGCCGCCAATCGGCAGGCCGTAGCCCTGGTGCGCGTCGGGCATCAGGGCGCCGGCCACCGCCACCGGCAAGCGGCACGCGTTGTCCATCTGCTGGACCGCTCCCGGCTCGAGGTTCTCGCCGAACACCCGATAGGGAGCGTTCGCCGCGCGCGGCACGAACGCCGTTTCCCGTGGATCCCGCCGAGGCCCTTCGGCGGGTCCGGCGCTGCTCCGGCTTCGAGCGCCCCGCCGCCTGACGTCCCGGTTCTTCATGCCCATCCCCCTGTCGCCTCGACGCCGCGATGTGGAGCGATCGGTCCTCGTCGGCGCGGGATCACCATGGCGTCCTTCGTCGGGACGCCATGCTCGTCCTGCACTATGCCCGTGACCAGGTTCAGCCGGTTCGTCAGCACGATCTGGATGCCGGTCAGTTCCTCGGTGCCCTTGAAATTCATCGGCTGGTCGGTCGAGTCGCGGCCGCCGATCCGAACCTCCTTCAGCCGCCAGTTCGGCGCGCCGAGCACCCGGAAGACCCGCGGACCAAACAGCCCCTTCAGCTCGAACGAGCCGTCGTCCTGCACCTTGCCATCGCCGCTCCCGCCGCCGCCGGGCACATCCGGTTCGACCTGGAACTGCTTGAACTGCCCGAACTGCGCATGACGGTCATGGGTGGGTGTGCTCCGTGGTCGAGGTTCGGAATGCGCCAGTATCGGACCATCGGCGCACTTCCGCAAGTGTGTGGATTGGCCTGCCGCTCGAGATGTTCGAGAAACGCCTGGCCGGGGTAGAATGCCGTTGAGGGCTTCTTCATTTTCACCGGGCGCACGTGCGCCACAATCCACGACCGGCTCGTGGCCGGTCCGCGAGGAGGATCGACATGCATCGACGTTCCCTGATGTTGCTCGTCGCGCTTGTCACCGCCGGCGCCATCGTCGCGGCCGCCGAACCCCAAGCCAAGCCGCCAGTCAGCCCGCCAGCCGAGGCGTCGGTGACGATTGCGGGCAAGACGATCACCATCAAGTACTCCGCGCCGTCGGTTAAGGGCCGGCAGATCTTCGGCGAAGGCGGTGTCATCAGCAAGGACCGCACGTACCCGGTCTGGCGCGCTGGCGCCAACGCGGCCACGTCACTGCACACGGACGCCGACCTCGAGGTCAAGGGACTCGCGGTCCCGAAGGGAGACTACACGCTGTTCGCGCAGATCAACGAAGAACCCTGGCAGCTGATCGTCAACAAGCAGACCGGCCAGTGGGGCCTCTCCTACAGCAAGGACCAGGATCTCGGCCGCGTCCCGATGGACATGAGCAAGCCGCCCGCTCCCGTCGAGGCGTTCAGGATCACGCTCGCCAGCACCGGCGCCAACACGGGCACGCTGCGGTTCGAGTGGGAGAACAAGGTCGCCTCGGTCCCGTTCACGGTGAAGTAGCTCCCCGACGTGACACGCCGCGTGACGGTGGTTTTCACGCCGTCAGCGGCGTGCCCTCTAAGGGAGCGAACGGAATGGCCGTGGTACAATGAGGGCCCGGCCGATCTGGCCCTCGAACGCCTGCCGGCTCCGACCTTCCGCTTCCGATCGGCACAGACTGCAGCATGTCCTTCGTTCGCCTGTTCCAGACGTTGTTGACCGGACCGCGCGTCACTGAACCGGCAGTGCTTTCTCCCGCGGCGACGACCGATGACGTTGGGGCGGCTGGCGCCGAGCTTCGCGCCGTGCTGGCGAACCTCTACGACGGGCGCTCGCTTCGGATTCGCGCCGTAGACGCCGGATCGACCAACGCCGAGGAACTCGAGCTGCTCGCGCTGGGCAACGCGTACTACGACTTCGAGCGCTTCGGCCTGAGCTTCGTCGCCTCTCCGCGCCACGCGGACATCTTGATGGTCACGGGGCCGGTCGTGCGCAACCTCGAGGCCGCCCTGCGCACCACCTACGATGCCGCGCCTCATCCGTGTCTCGTCGTCGCCGTCGGCGACGGTGCGTGCAACGGCGGCATCTGGCGTGGGTCGTACGCCGTGGTGGGCGCGGTGGATCAGGTGATCCCGGTTCACATCCGCATCCCAGGCGACCCGCCATCGCCCGCCGAGATTCTCCAGGGCCTGGCCGCGGGCCTCCGGAGGCCTCGATGACAGCGGCGGGACTGGCGTCGATCGGATTGGCCGCCGCGGCGCTGTTCTCCGCGATCGCGGCGCTCGCGGGCCTCGCTGGACGGTCCCGCGCCGCCCGCCGTCTCCATCACGCGGCGATGATCGCCGGCCCCGTTGCGGGCCTCGGCGGCTCGTTCGTGTTCCTCGCCTGGCGCGTGGCGCCACTTTCGCTTGGCGCCTCGCCGCTCCTGTTCCACGCGCCGCTCGTCGTCGATCGCCTGTCGGCGTTCTTCCTGCTGCTGCTCCACGCGGTCTCACTGATGGCTTCGTGGTTTGGCGCGAAGTACACCGAGGACGAGCAGGACACGTACCCGCCGCGGCTCGTGCTTCCGCTGACCGCCGTCTTCGTCCTGAGCATGCAAGGGGTGCTGCTCTCGTCGGGCGTGGCCAGCTTCCTGCTGTTCTGGGAAGCGATGTCGCTCTCGGCCTTCTTTCTCGTGATGGCCGACGGCGAAGAGGACTCGCGGAAGGCGGCGTTGCTCTACCTGGCGATCGCGCAGTTCGGCGCGGGTGCGCTGATCGTGGGCAGCGGCATCCTCGGCGCGGGATCGCTCTTCGCCACGTTCGACACCCTGGCGACGAGCGTCGGCCTGCTCTCTCCTGGCACCTCGACGCTGGCCGCGGTCCTGGTGGTGTTCGCGTTCGCCTCGAAGGCCGGCCTGGCGCCGTTTCACGCGTGGCTGCCCGAGGCGCACCCGCGCGCTCCCAGCCATGTCTCGGCGCTGATGTCAGGGGCGATGCTGAAGGTCGCCATCTACGGCCTGCTCCGCTTCACCTCGGTGTGTTGGCCCGATCTGCCGGCCGCCTGGGGCACCTCGCTGCTTGCGCTCGGCCTGGCCACGGCGATGGTGGCGGTGATTTACGCCAACATCGCGCGCGAGATCAAGCGAATCCTCGCGTGGAGCAGCGTCGAGAACATCGGCCTCGTGTTCACGATGTTTGGCTTCCAGCTCCTGCTGCGCCGCGAGGGGTGGCCGGTCCTGGCCGACGCGGCGCAGGCCGCGATGTTCATGCACCTGCTCGCGCACGCGCTGTTCAAGTCGGGGCTCTTCCTCGGGGCGGGAGCCGTGATGCACGGCGCGCACACAGGAAAGCTCGAGATGCTCGGCGGCCAGGCCAACCGCATGCCGCGGCTCTCGGTGGCGGCCCTGGGGCTCTGCCTGGCGGGCGCCGCACTCCCGCCGTTCGGCTCGTTCGTCGCCGAGTGGATGCTGCTGCAAGCGGCGCTGACCTCGCTCGGCACCCGCAACGCCCACGTGGTGATCGCGAGCGTGGCGGTGCTGGTCGGCATGGCGTTCGTGGCCGGCCTGGCCGTCTTCGCGATGGTGCGCCTGTTCTCGTTCGTCTTCCTGGCCGAGCCGCGATCTGCGCAGGCGCGGGCGGCCGTGGAACCGGCCGGGTCGCTGGGGCGTCCCATCGCGGGACTCGCCGCCGCGGGGCTCGCGCTCGGCGTCCTCTCGCCGTGGATGTCTCCTCTGTTCCCGGTGAAGCTCGAGGTGCTCGGCCCGAGCCTCTCGGCCGGTCCGCCCTCCTCCGGCCCGAGCGGCTTGTGGCTCGCCCCGGCCCTGGCCGCCGCGCTCGCGGCCGCGCTGTGCCTCGCGTGGCTCATCAGGCGCAGCCCGGGGTCGACACTCCGCACCCGGCGATCTCACACGTGGGATTGCGGGCAACCGATCGACGCGACCATGGAATACACGGCGACCGGGTTTTCGGCGCCGGTGCGGTTCTTCCTGCGCGACATCGTCCGCGCCGAGAAACACCTCGTGTTCCGCCCTGTCGTGCCGTCGAACCCCTGGATTCGCCATGGACAGATGGAGTTCAGGAAAGCCGGCGGCATCCTCGGCCGCCTCTACTTCCCGGTCGCGCGGCTCATCGAGGACGTCGGGGGGTGGCTCAAGCAACTGCAGAACGGCGTCATCCAGTTCTACATCGCGCTGATCCTCGCGACGCTGCTGCTGACCCTGTGGGTGGCGCTGTGAACCCCGCCCTCCTGACCACCGTGCAGGTCGTGGTCGTGGTGACGTTCGCGCCGCTCGCGACCGGCGTCGTTCGCCGCGTCAAGGCGTTCCTCCAGGGCCGCCACGGCCCGCCGGTGCTGCTGCCCTATTGGACGTTGCTGACGCTGATGCGGAAGGAGATGGTGCTGTCGACCAGCACCTCCTGGGTGTTCCGCGCGGCGCCGTACGTCGTGCTCGCCACCGCGCTGCTGTCGGCGGCGGTGCTGCCGCTGGTGGCGCGCGGCGGCATCGCCGCCCCGCTCTCGCACATGGTGGTCGTGGCCGGGATCTGGATGCTGGGCGCCGTGTTCCTCGTCTTGGCGGGCCTCGACTCGGCCGGTGCATTCGGCGGGATGGGATCGAGCCGCGAGATGACGATCTCGGCGTTCCTCGAGCCGGCGCTGATCGTGACGCTCGCCTCGTTCGCCCTGGCGTCAGGGTCGTCCACGGTGGACGGGATGCTCGCGATCGGAGGCCGGGGCCTCCTCTCTCGCCCCTGGGTGCTCCCGGCCCTCGCCTCGCTCGGGCTGATTGCGCTCGGCGAGAACGCGCGCTACCCGGTGGACAATCCCGCCACACACCTGGAATTGACGATGGTGCACGAGGCGATGGTGCTCGAGTACTCGGGTCCCTACCTGGCGCTGATGGAGCTGGCGAGCATGGTCAAGCTCGCGGTGTTCGCGCTGCTCCTCGTGAACATCGTCCTCCCCGCCGGACTCCTGACGACGGCGACCGGCATCGTGGCGCTCGCGGCCGCGCCGCTGGTGACCGCGGTCAAACTTGGCGCGGCGATGGTGCTCCTTGCGCTGGTCGAATCGAGCATGGCGAAGCTTCGGTTCTACGGCCTGCCCGAGTACTTCTTCGGCTCGCTCTTTCTCGGCCTCACGAGCCTCGCGCTCGGATTGTTCGCGGGATGGCTATGACAACCGACATGGTTTCGCTCGAAGGCGTCTGCGCGGGCTGCATGCTGCTCACGGCGTTCTTCTCGATGGGACGAAAGCGCCTGCCGACGCTGCTCCGACACTACGCGCTCTCGTCCGCGTGCCTGGCCGGCCTCATCGTCACCCACGCCGTTCGAACCTCGCATCCCGCCGAGTACGCGGGCGCCGTGGCGACCATCCTCGTCAAGGTCGTGGTGATTCCGCTCGCGATTCTCGCAACGGCGCATCGCTGCGGCGACTCGCTCCGGCTGAAGCCGATCACGCGCCCCGTCGTGTCATACGCGCTGGCCGTGGCGGCGGTGGTCGGCGCCTACCTGATGTCGCGGCGGCTGCCGCTCGAGATCGGCCCGACGTCGCCAGTCGGCCACATCATCCCACTCTGGAGCCTGGTGTTCGTCGCGCTGGCCCTGATCTTCCTGGGGTTCCTGATGCTGATCATCCGCCGGGACCTCTTCTCGCAGATCATCGGGTTCCTCACGGTCGAGAACGGGATCTCGGCTTTCGCCGTCGTCGCGCTCGGCGGCGTCCCGTTCCTCATGGAGATGGGCATCTTCGCGGTGATCGGCGGCGGCGTGCTGCTGATGGCCGTACTGAGCCAGCAGGTCCACAGCCTGTACCGATCGCACGACACCGCCATCCTCAGTGACCTGATCGACTGACATGCTGCTGCTCGCGTCGCTCCTCGTCCCGCTCCTCGCGTCGCTCGTCGCGGTGGCCGTGCGCGACGTCCGGGCGCTCGGCCGGTCGGCCGTGGCCGCCAGCGCGGTGGCGACACTCGGCCTCGGCGCCGTGGCCGGGAGCGTGTTCGCCCGCGGGCCGCTGTGGGTGGGCGACTACTGGATGGTCGATCGGTTCACGGCGCTGATGATCGTCCTCATCCAGGTGGTCTGGGTGGGCGCGTCGCTGGCGAGCGTGCGCTACATCGGCCTGGAGCACGAGGCGGGCATTCTCTCGACGCGCAAGGTGCGCATCTACTACGGCCTCCTGCCCCTGTTCATGCTGGCGATGCTCGTCACGGTCGCGACCGACCACCTGGGCATTCTCTGGATCGCGCTCGAGGCGACGACGCTGACGACGACGCCGCTGGTGGCGCTCTACAAGAAGGACGGCGCGATCGAGGCGGCCTGGAAGTACCTGCTGCTCTGCTCGCTCGGCATCAGCGTGAGCCTGCTCGGGCTGCTGCTGCTCGCCTACGCGGGCGTTGGCGCGGGGTTACCGATCGACCGGGCGTTCTCGCTCGGCGCCCTCCGGGAGCACGCCGTCACGCTCGATCCGCAGGTCGTGCGGTGGGCCTTCGTCTTCCTCTTCGTCGGCATCGGCACCAAGGTCGGCTTCGTGCCGATGCACCCCTGGCTGCCCGACGCCCACAGCCGAACCCCCTCTCCCATCTCGGCCGCGCTGTCGGGCGTGCTGTTGAACGTGGCCCTGTACGCGCTGCTGCGGGCACGCGCCGTCGTGGATCTCGCCCTCGGGCAGGACGACTGGACGTCCGGCTTCTTCGCCGGGTTCGGGCTGCTCTCGATCCTCTTCGCCGCGTTCGTGCTGCTGCACCAGCGGAACTACAAGCGGATGCTGGCGTACCACAGCGTGGAGCACATGGGGCTGATCGCGTTCGGCCTCGGGATGGGGCCGGTCGGCGCGGCTGGCGCGGTGATGCACATGATCGGTCACACGCTGGCGAAGAGCGCGCTCTTCTTTTCGGCCGGGGAGGTCCTGCTGCGGCTGCACACGACGAAGATCGCCAACATCAAGGGGCTGTGGCGGTCGGCGCCGCGCACCTCGCTGGCGTTGATGCTCGGCTTCCTCGGCCTCATCGGCATGCCGACGTCGATCATCTTCTCGAGCGAGCTGACGTTTCTGATGGCGGCGGCCCGTCGCAGCCCAGGCGCCGCACTCGCCGTCATCGTCGGCCTGGCGATCGTGCCCATCGGGGTGCTGCACCACCTGTTCTCGATGCTGTTCTCGCGCGTCCCGGCCGGCGCCCCGTCCCCCGAGCCGCCCGAGTCATTCACCCTCACCCATGCCGTCGTCGCGGTTGAACTGGCGCTGCTGTTCGGCGGCGGCGTGTTCTTCCTGAGCACCCCGGGATTCGAGTGGGCCGCCAGCATCGCCCGCGCCTTCACGGTGTATCCATGAACGTCGACGAACTGCTTCGATCGGTTGCGGAGATGAGCCGCGACGTGCGGGTATCGGCCGAGGGCCGGGTGGTCGCCTGGGTGCGCCGAACCGACTTCCCCGCCGTGGCGACCAGCCTGCACGCACGATCGGGCCTGCCGCTGGACCTCCTGTTCGCCACCGACGACCGCGCGGAAGGCCGAGGATTCGGTGTCCACGCGGTGTTCGCCCTCGATCAGGCCCATTACTGGCTGGAGATCGCGACCGATCTGCCGGCGGAGTCGCCGTGGTACGAATCGATCACGCGCGAGGTGATGGCGGCGCACTGGTACGAGCGATACGCGCAGGACATGTTTGGCATCCGCGCCGAAGGCCACCCGGACGACCGCCGGCTGGTCCATCACGAGAACGTGCCCGCCCTCACCCACCCCCTGCGCAAGGACTTCGCGTGGAACACCCGGCTGGCACAGGCCAACGAGCCATACCCGATGGGACGCGTGGAGGGCGAGGGCATCTTCCAGATCCCCGTCGGGCCGATCCACGCCGGGATTATCGAGCCTGGCCACTTCCGGTTCAACGTGGCCGGCGAGCGGATCATTACGCTCGAGGGCAAGTTGTTCTTCACTCACAAGGGCGTCGAAAAACTCCTCGAGGGCCGCACGCATGCCGACGCGCTGCCGTTCGTCGAGCGGGTGTCCGGCGACTCCGCCGCCTCGCACGCGCTGGCGTTCTGCCAGGCGGTCGAGGCGATCGCCGGCTGCAAGGTGCCCGAGCGCGCGTGCATGCTTCGCGTCCTGGCCGTCGAGCTCGAGCGGTTCACGATGCACCTGCACGACCTGGCTAACATCTGCGGCATGGGAACGGGGTTCACGGTGATGGCCGCCAACGGCTTCCGGATCGTCGAGCGGCTGCGCCGCCTCTCCGCGCGGCTGTTCGGCAACCGGTTCTTCCGCGGACTCGTGGTGCCGGGCGGAGTGTCAACACCCTGGACATCCGCGCAGATGGCCGACGCGGTCGACACGGTGGACGGGGCGTGGTCCGAGGCGTCTTCGCTGGTCCGCCTGGCGCTCGACTCCGACACGCTCCGCGACCGGCTGGAAACCACCGGGGTGCTCACCAGGGACGCGGCCTGGGCGTACGGCGCAAAGGGCGTGGCCGCGCGGGCCTCGGGGATCGAGCGCGACGCGCGGCGGAACCATCCCCACGCCGGCTACGGGCTGCTGTCCTTCAGCGGACGGACACGCACCGAGGGCGACGTGTTCGCGCGGGTCATGTTGCGCGTAGACGAGATGTCCGACGCACTCAACCTGATCCGGGCGGCCGCCGGGTTCTGCCGCGATCGGACGAGCGAGTCGGACTACCGGGCGGACTGCGAGTGCCGAGACGGCGACGCGCTCGGCTGGGCGGAAGGATGGCGCGGACAGATCCTCGACTGGGTGCGGATGCGCGACGGGGTGATCGACCGCGCCGTCATCCGCGACCCCTCATTCTGCAACTGGCCGCTGTTCGGCGAACTCGGCCCCGGCAACATCGTCCCCGACTTCCCGCTCTGCAACAAGTCGCTCAACCTGAGCTACTCGGGAACGGATTTGTAGATGGCACTTGACCTGCTGGTGTTCGGGCCGCATGCGGACGATCTCGAGATCGGCCTGGGGGGAACGATTGCGCGGCACGCATCCGAAGGGTGGCGCGTCGGCCTGTGCGACCTCACCCGGGGCGAGATGGGCAGCAATGGCACGCCGGAAGAACGGCTGCGCGAAGCAGAGGAGGCGCGGGCGATCCTTGGCGCCGAGTGGCGCGAGAATTTCGGGTGGCCGGATCGCGGCATCACCGGCGACTCGCGTCAACTGGCCGATGTCGTGCGGCTCGTCCGGCAGTGGCGGCCCCCGC
>Ga0209744_1000422_pt1 | contig 14126 bp, 8 predicted proteins | sample BarGraNGADG00311_2_FD_184494 | JGI IMG/M metagenome (GOLD analysis project Ga0209744, IMG submission 184494) | Arctic peat soil microbial communities from Barrow, Alaska - Barrow Graham LP Ref core NGADG0004-311 (SPAdes) (version 2) | ecosystem: Environmental > Terrestrial > Soil > Wetlands >... | reverse complement strand
GTTGACCTCGTTCTCCCACGTGGCGAGCTGGGCGGCGTTGGGGAGCTCACCCTTGAGCAGCAGGTAGGCGACCTCGAGGTATGTGGACTTCTCCGCGAGCTGTTCGATGGGGTACCCGCGGTACTCGAGGATGCCGGCGTCGCCGTCGATGTAGGTGATCGAGCTGCGGCAGGATGCGGTGTTCAGGAGTCCGGGGTCGTAGGTGGCCAGAGGCCCCGCGTCCGTGCTGATCCTCCGCAGATCGGAGGCGCGAATGGTCCCATCGGTGACGGCGAGTTCATGCTCCTCCGACCCGGAGCGAACATACAGAGTCTTTGCCATGTATTGAACCTTATTGGATGCATTCACGGTGCATGCGCCATTGACCGCGGAGTGGAACAGCGGCAGCGGGCGTTTGGGCTGTGGCCAGGCGCGGGTGGCGCCCTCAGGGCCTTGTGAGCATATCCTCATGGTGACCCGTGCGGGTCGACGAGAGGTGACCGTGGCAAAGCAGCCCACAGTGTACGACGTGGCGAGACTCGCCGGCGTCTCCATTGCGACCGTTTCCCGGTACTTCCGCACTCCTGATGCGGTGGCGGCGCGCACGCGACGCACGGTCGAGTCCGCGGTTGCGGAACTGGGGTACGTGCCGAGTGTGGTCGCCAGGGGGCTCGCCCAGGGCAGGTCGGAGACGCTGGCGCTGTGCCTCTCGGACTTCGACCACATCGGTGAGCTTGGACCCATCCCGGTGAGCACCGGTCCTGTGGAGGGCGCGACTCACGAGGGAGTCGTTGTTGCCCCTCCTCGGACGCGTCGATGGCCTCCTCGCACTCGTCGGCACGTACGAGAACGACGCCGTGCTCGAGGTGTCCAGGCGAGTCCCCGTCGTGGTGATCGGTGACCACAGTGTCGACCCTCGGTTCGACCAGATCCACACCGACAACAGGGCGGGCATGGCGGCCCTGACCCGCCACCTCATCGAGGTGCACGCGGTTCGCCGGCCTGCCTTCGTCGCGGGCCCGCGGGAGTCGCCGGACTCGCGGCGGCGCGTCCTCGGATTCACCGACGCCGTCGCGGAGGCGGGATTGGACGCCCCCACCCGGCCCGCCCTGTACGGCGACTTCACGCGCCTGGGGGGGCGAGCGGCCGCTCGCGCGATCCTCGAGGGGTGGACCACTCCCGGACGCCGTCGTGTGCGCGAACGACCAGACCGCGCTGGGCGTCATGGACGTGCTGCGCACCGCCGGGCTGCGGGTGCCGCGGGACGTCGTCGTGACCGGATTCGACGGGATCCCTGAGGGGCTGATGTCCGCACCGACCCTGACGACGGTGGTCCAGCCCATGCTGGAGTTCGGGCGCGCCGCCGTCGACGCGGCGCTGGGCCGGATCGACGAGCCGCGCCGCGAGGGCGTCGTCCGCACGCTGCCGGTCCGGGTGGTCCTGCGCGAGAGCTGCGGGTGCGGCGTTGCCCGCACATAACGAACGCATTACGATTCCCTGACCCCCCTTGTGCCGCCCCGCGGAGAGGCATAGGGTAACTCCACACGGAATGTAGGCGCTTACACCCTGTGATCCAATAGATTCTAGGGAGTTGCGATGAATTCCATGACCATGCGCATCAAGAAACGGGTGGGGGTGGCGGTCGGCCTCACAGCCGTGTTCGCCCTCGGCGCCTGTGGCGCCCCAGCGAGCCAGACCGGCGGCGGTGCCACGGCCGCACCAGGTGACGCGGGGGGCGCGTCGATGCTGGTCGCCATGGACAACGGCTCCCCGCAGTTCGAGAGGAACTTCAACCCCTTCTCCGGGAGCAAGCGCAACACGGCGACAATCGTGTACGAGCCACTCTTCGTCCTCAACACCCTGGACGGCGAGCTCGTCCCGTTCCTTGCCACCGGGTTCGAGCAGCCGGACGCGAGCACGATCGTCGTGACGCTCCGCGACGGCGCGACGTGGACCGACGGTGAGGCCTTCACGGTGGACGACGTCCTCTTCACCTTCCAGATGCTGAAGGACTTCCCCGCCCTCGACACCATGGGCATCTGGCAGAACATCGAATCGGTGGAGGGTGAGGGCTCGACCTTCACGATCCACCTCAACAAGGAGAACGCGTGGGCCACGAACATCGTGCTGCCCACGACCATCGTCCCCGAACACCTCTGGAGCGGGGTCGCTGACCCCGTGACGTTCAAGAACGAGGAGCCGGTCGGAAGTGGACCGTACGCCCTCGGCGACTTCGCCCCGAACCAGTACAAACTGGTGAAGAACGAGACCTACTGGAACGCGGACGCCGTTGCCGCGACGGAACTCGTCCTCCCCGCCGCCAACGAGCAGTTGGACCTCGTGAGCAAGCCCTACGACTGGGCGTACGCCTTCATCTCCGACGTCGAGAACACCTGGGTGGCCGCTGCTGAGGGCAACATCTACTGGTTCCCGCCGGGCGGCACGATCGCCCTGTATCCGAACCTGACGATGGCGCCCTTCGACAACGCTGACTTCCGCCTGGGCCTCTCGCTGGCCCTCGACCGCGCGAAGGTCGCTGACGTGGCTGAGGAGGGCTACGTCGACCCCGCGGGCGGCACCGGCCTGCTCCTCCCCAACCAGGAGGTATGGCTGAACCCGGACATCGCTGACCAGGGTGCGATCACCCAGAACGCCGAGGAGGCCCTCACGCACTTCGCGGCCGCCGGCTACACGCAGGAAGGCGGGAAACTCGTCGATGCCTCCGGCACCCAGGTGGCCCTCACCATCACCACCCCCAACGGCTGGACCGACTGGCTGCGCGGCGTCCAGGAGGTGCAGCGTCAGCTGGAGGGGATCGGCATTGCGGTCACCCTCAACCAACCACAGCCAGCGGCATACCAGGCGTCCCTGCAGACGGGCGACTTCCAGCTCGCCATGGGGTCGTTCGGTGGCTCCGGCAGTGTCTACCAGGACTACAACACGCTCCTCGGGGGCGAGTTCAACGTCCCGATCGGCACCATCACGCTCGCCAACTACCAGCGCTTCCAGGACCCCGCGGTCGACGAGTTGCTGGCCCAGCTCAAGGTCACCACTGACGAAGCCCAGCAGAAGGACATCGTCAACCAGTTGCAGATCGTCATGGTCGAGCAGATGCCCGTGATCCCGCTGTTCTACGGCGGCCTGTGGGGCCTCTTCAGCGAGAGCAGGTTCACCGGCTGGCCGAGCGAAGCGGACCCGTACGCCACCACGGCGACCTGGGGCAACAACCCCCTCCTCGTTCTGACCAACATCAAGCTCGTCGGCTAAGGCCGGTGCCGGAAGCCGTGTCCCCACATGGCGGGGACACGGCTGATGGCGCGGCCTGAAGGGCTCGATCGATGAGGTACTTCCTTCGCAAGATCCTGTTGCTCCTGCTCACGGCATGGGCAGCAATCACACTGAACTTCCTGCTTCCACGCCTCATGCCCGGCTCGCCGGCCGACGCGGCGATCGCGAAGCTCTCCCAGAACGGACCCGTGACCGAGGCGACGCGGGCTGCCATCGAGGCCCAGCTGGGTGTGCCGACCGGCAACATCCTCGCCCAGTACGGCGACTACCTCGGCCGGATCATCCGGCTCGACTTCGGGGTCTCGTACACCTTCTTCCCGCAGTCCGTCGCCGAACTCGTCATGACGGCCCTCCCGTGGACGATCGTGATGGTGGGCACCGTGACCATCCTCGCCTTCATCATCGGGACGTTGCTGGGAACGCTCGCCGCGTGGCGGCGCGGGTCCTGGGCTGACACCCTCCCGACGGTGGTGGGATCCTTCACCTCCGCATTCCCCTACTTCTGGACAGGACTGCTGCTGCTCTACTTCCTCGGGTACGTCCTGAGGTGGTTCCCGACATCCGGGGCGTACGACGCCGCATCCGTCCCCAACCTGAGTCTCGGGTTCATGGCCGACGCGGCCTACCACTCGATCCTTCCCGGACTGACGATCCTCATCACTGCACTCGGTGGGTGGATCCTCGGGATGAGGAACTCCATGATCAACGTGCTGGGCGAGGACTACATCACGTTCGCCGAGGCGAACGGGCTCAAGGGACGCACCGTGGCGCTGCGCTACGCGGCCCGCAACGCCATCCTGCCGAACCTCACGAGTTTCGGCATGGCGCTCGGCACCGTCGTGGGCGGTTCCCTGCTCGTCGAGACCGTGTTCAACTATCCCGGCGTGGGCTACCTGCTCTACAACGCCGTCACCAATCAGGACTACCCGCTGATGCAAGCCCTCTTCCTGATCATCACGGTGAGCGTTCTGATCGCCAACTTCACCGTGGACATCGCCTATGGCTTCCTTGACCCGAGGACACGCAAGTGAGCGCACAGACCGCCCTTGAATCGACCATCGTCCCCACCCCGCCCGAGGAGACCCTCCGACGGCGTCGCTCCGGGTTCGTCACCAGCTTCCTGACCGTCTGGTCGAGCCCGAAGGCAAGAGTGGGCATCGTCCTGCTGGGGTTCTTCATCCTCGTCGCGATCCTCGCACCCCTGATCGCGCCGTACGGCCCGACTCAGAACGACTTTGCCCGCAACGAGTCGGGCGGTGCGGAGCACTGGTTCGGCACCACCGCCGCGGGGGAGGACGTCTTCTCCCAGGTGGTGTTCGGGACCCGGGTGTCCCTCACGGTCGCGCTCATCGCCGGCGCCCTGTCCACGCTGATCGCCGTCGTGGTGGGGCTCTCCTGGGGCTACTCGAAGGGAATCCTCTCCGAGATCATCAACTTCATCGTCAACCTGTTCCTGGTCATCCCCGGACTGCCGCTCATGATCGTGATCGCCGCCTACATCCAGAACGGCGGACTCGCGATGATCATCGGTGTCGTGGTGATCACGGGCTGGGCCTGGGGCGCGCGCGTGCTGCATTCGCAGAGCAAGTCTCTGCGGGCTCGCGACTTCGTCACTGCCGCGCAGTTCTCCGGGGACAGCGCCCCGCGCATCATCTTCCGCGAGATCCTGCCCAACATGACCTCGATCGTCGTCGGCAGCTTCGTCGGGGCGGCCACCGCGGCGATCATCGCCGAAGCGAGCCTGTCCTTCCTCGGGATTGGTGACACCACCCGCGTCTCCTGGGGCTCCATGCTCTTCTGGGCGCAGAACTCCAGCGCGCTCCTCACGGGGCAGTGGCTGCTGCTCCTCATGCCCGGCCTGTCGATCGCGCTCCTCGCGCTGGCGTTCACGCTGGTCAACTTCGGTATCGACGGCTTGTCGAACCCCCGACTCAGGGAAGGAACAGGTCGATGACGCCACTGCTGCAGGTCGAGAACCTCTCCATCGTGTACGAGCCCAAGGGCGACGAGCCGTTCCGCGCTGTCAGGAACGTGACCTTCTCCCTCGAGAAGGGCGAGTTCGTCGGACTCGTGGGGGAGTCCGGTTCGGGCAAGTCGACACTCGGCTTCGCACTCACCCGGCTGCTCAAGCACCCCGCGCGGATCGAAGAGGGCCGCATCCTCTTCCGCGGGCAGGACATCTCCCAGATCGAGGGCGAGGAGTTGCGCCGGCAACGCCACGGCGGATTCGCCCAGGTGCTCCAGTCCGGCATGAACGCGCTGAACCCCGTCCGCAAGATCGGGAATCACTTCTATGACATCTTCGCGGCGCACGGTCACATCCCGCCGGACCAGCGGGAGGCCCGTGCCAAGGAACTCGTCGGCAAGGTGCGGTTGCCGGAATCGGTCCTGAACCGGTTCCCCAGCGAACTGTCCGGGGGCATGCGTCAGCGCGTCTCCATCGCGCTCGCGCTGTCGCTCGAGCCAGAGCTGATGGTGTTCGACGAGCCGACGACGGCGCTGGATGTGCTGGTGCAGCACGCCGTCATGGAGACCATCAAGGCGCTGCAGGAGTCGGAGGGCTTCACCGCCATCCTCGTGAGCCACGACCTCGGGATCGTGCTGGAGTCCACCCAACGTGTGATGGTGATGCACGAGGGCGAGATCGTCGAGGACGGCACCTCCTCCCAGATCCTGGGCAAGCCGAAGGACCCCTACACCCAGATGCTGCTCAGCCACTACGCGGACCCGCGCGCCGAGGTCGTCGAACTGCCCGGGCTGACGGTCCGCGGCGGGTCGAAGACCGTGGCCCATGCCCCTGCCGCCGAGGTGGCGGGCCGGATTCCGGCCGCGCTCGACGGCGTGCTCGAGGGCGCCCACGACTCGTTCGTCGTGCAGGGCATCAGCAAGGTCTACCCGCCGCCCCGCAGGGGCGAAAAGCCCGTCACGGCGGTCGACGACGTCTCCTTCCGGATCGATCCGGGCGAGTCCGTCGCGCTGGTCGGGCAGTCCGGCTCCGGGAAGTCGACGATCGCGAAGCTGATCACCGGGGTGGAGAAACCCACCTCGGGGACGATCATGTTCGGGGACGTGGACGTGGCGAAGCTCGGCCGCAGGGGACTGAAGGACCTGCGCCGGCAGGTGCAGATGGTGTTCCAGGACCCGTATTCGGCCCTGAACCCGCTGCACACCATCGAGTACATCCTCTCGCGCCCGATCGTGAACTTCACGGGCGCGAAGGGCGACGACGTGCGAAAGCGCGTCCATGAGCTCCTCGAGTTGGTGGAGCTGACCCCCGCGGACGATTACGCGGGCCGGATGGCCCACCAGGTCTCGGGGGGGCAGCGCCAGCGCGTGGTCATCGCCCGCGCGCTGGCCTGCAATCCGCAGGTGCTGATCGCGGACGAGCCGGTCTCGATGTTGGACGTCTCCCTCCGTGCGGGCGTCCTCGCCCTGCTGGAGGACCTGCGCGTCCGGCTCGGTGTCTCCCTGCTCTACATCACCCACGACCTGCTGTCCGCACGGCTGGTCACCGACAGGATCATGGTCCTCCATGACGGCAAGGTGGTCGAGGCGGGCGACACGGTGCAGGTGCTCCGCTTCCCGGAGGACCCGTACACCATCAAGCTGCTCGATTCGATCCCGCAGCCCGCGAAGGCACACGCCAGGAGCGCCGCCGCCGCGGCCGGGGCCGCCGCCAGGGCGTGACTCGACCCCGGGGGCCGCGATTTCGCGGCCCCCGGTCCGTTTTGGCAGGACACCGAGGAGCGCTCCCATGACCATCACCCCATCGACCCCCGTCCCCTCGACCACTGCCCCTTGGAGCGACCTCGAGGCGGGGCTCCTCACCATCCGGGTCAGCAACACCGGTAACATCGCACGGATCCGCCGCGCGACCGCCGGCGGCCAGGTCATCGAGATCGGGGCCCACACCCCGGGGGCGCACGACCAGATGGTGGGCGGCATCTTCCTGCGCCGCATCACCGCCGCCGGCGTCGAGTACGCACCGCTGACCGGCTCAGGATCGGCCTCGCAGTTCCGGGCGGGGGCCGGCCACGCATCGTGGTCCGGAGCCGCGCTCGGTCTCGCCACCACCGTGGAGCTCTCGCTGGACCCGGCGGGCGGGATGTGGGTGTACCGGGTCGAACTGACGCCACTGACGGGCGAACGGGCCGTGGCGGCGGGCACCTACGACGTCGTCGCGGCCCAGGACCTCGGCCTCGCCCCGCCCGGGGCGGTCCGCGCGAACGAGCTGTACACGAGCCACTACCTCGCCCACCGGGCCATCGGCACCGAGAGCTCGGGGTGGATGCTCGCCACCCGCCAGACCATGGCGCTCGCCCCGGCCCTGCCGCTCCTCGTGATGGGGATCGTCGAGGGCGCGCGCGGTTACCTCACGGACGCGTTCGACCTCTACGGCCTCGAGTCCCGGGTGGACGGCCGCGCGCACGCGCTCCTCGCACCCGAGTGGGACTCGCGCGTCCTGCAGTACGAGACGGCCACCGCCGCCCTGCTCAGCCGCGAACTCGCTCCCGGACAGCCCCATGTGCTCCACATCGCGTTCGCCGTGCTGCCGGACTGGCGCGGCGACCTGCGCGCCGCCCACAAGGCATTCCCCGACCTGGCCGCCCGCGCCGTCGCCCTCGCGGCCGCGGCCCACGAAACCCCGGCGGCGACCGGTGCCGATTCCCCGGCTGTCGCTGTGGACCCGCGATCGATGCTGGCCGGGGCCCCGCTCCTCGCGGGCCGCGACCTGGAGGAGGGCGAACTCGCCGCCCTCGCGAGCCCGCCCGACGGCGTCGTCCGCCCCGAACGCGACGGCGCCGGCCACCTCCTCTCATTCTTCACGCGGGACGCCCGCCACGTCGTCGCGGGCCGGAAGGAGCGCGCCACCGAGCGGTCCCACGGCCACATCCTCCGCTCGGGCTCCGACGCGTTCCCGTCGTCGAACATCCTGTGCGCCACCGTGTACGCGGGCGGCGTGTTCGCCTCCCACGTCGTGGTGGGCAACACCAACGCCCACCGCGTGGTCTCGGTCCACCGGCACCCGCTGAACCTGCTGCGGTCAAGCGGGATCAGGCTCCTCGTGGACGACGGCGGGGGGCCGCGCCTCCTCGGCACGCCGTCCGCCCTAGTGCTCGACCTCGGGCAGGTCACCTGGGTCTACGAGACAGGGCTCGGCCGCATCGTGGTGACCGCCACCGCCGCCATCGACGGCGGGGTCATCGACCTGCGCGCCTCCGCCTCCCGTCCGCTCGACATGACGTTCACCGTCGACCTCGACACGGACGTGAGCGACTGGCATGCCGAGACCTCCGACGACGGCGCCGGCGTCGTCGTCACGCCGGCGCCCTCGTCGGGCATCGCCGCCCACCACCCGGCCCTGGCCTACGTGTTCGCGTCCCCCACCGGGACGTTCGCCGACGACGGCGCCCTCTGGTCGGACGGCGCGACCCGTGACCCGGCGCTGCTGGTGCTCACGCAGGGCGCCGCCACCGACGCGCGCCTCGTGATCGCGGCGGACGTCGACGACGCCGATGCCGCCCGCACCCGCGCGCGCGACGCCGTCACGAGGACGTGGGACGCCGCCGAGCAGGCGCGCGCGCACCACCGGTACGTCGCCGGGTTCCTGCGCGACCTGGAACTCGACCAGGACGGCCCCCTCGGTGAGTTCGCCACGCTGCTCCCGTGGTTCGCCCACAACGCCCTCATCCACTACCTCGCGCCGCACGGCCTCGAGCAGTTCAGCGGGGCGGCATGGGGAACCCGCGATGCCTGCCAGGGACCACTCGAACTGCTCCTCGCCTTCCGGCACGACGCCGCCGCCCGCGACATCCTGGAGCGGGTGTTCGCCCACCAGTTCGAGGACGGCGACTTCCCCCAGTGGTTCATGTTCGACGAGTACGCGGACGTCTACCAGGAGGAGTCGCCCGGCGACGTCGCGGTGTGGCCGCTGATCGCCCTCGCGCAGTACCTGGAGACCACGGGTGACGCCGGCTTCCTCGACGAGCTGGTCCCGTTCCGGAGCCGCGCGACCCGGGGCGCTGTCGACGCCGGCGCGACCGTCGCGGACCACGTGGAGCGGATCCTCGACCACATCGATCACCACGTGGTCCCCGGCACCCGGCTGTACGCCTACGGCGACGGTGACTGGGACGACACCCTCCAGCCCGCACAGGCCTCCATGCGCCGTGACATGGTCTCCTCCTGGACGATCGCACTCCTCCACCAGTCGCTCACGTCGCTCGCGGCCACGGCGGCAGTGGCGCGGCGACCCGAGCTGGCGGGCCGGATGACGGCGCTGGCGGCCGAGGCGGAGCACGGGTTCCGCGCGCACCTCCTGCGGGACGGGGTGCTGGCCGGGTTCGTCCACTTCGCGAACGGCATGGTCCGCCCGATCATCCACCCCACGGACACGACCACGGGGATCTCCTACCGGCTCATCCCGATGTCGCAGTCCATCCTCGCCGGGATCCTCACCGGGGAGGAGGCGGCCCGCCACGAGCGGCTCATCCGCGACCACCTGCACTACGAGGACGGCGTCCGGCTCATGGACCGCCCCGCCCCCTTCGACGACGGCCGAACCACGTACTTCCGGCGCGCCGAGCAGTCCGCGTTCGTGGGGCGCGAGGTGGGCCTGATGTATGCGCACGCCCACATCCGGTACGCCGAGGCCATGGCCGCGCTCGGCCGCCCCACCGCGGCGGGAGAGCTGCTCCGGTTGAGCCCCGTGGGCCTGAACGACCGGATCCCGAACGGCCTGCCGCGGCAGCGCAACTGCTACTTCTCCTCCAGCGACGCGGTGTTCCCGGACCGGTACGAGGCGGCGGAGCACTGGGAGGAGCTGCGCGATGGCTCGGTCCCGGTGGCCGGGGGCTGGCGCGTCTACTCCAGCGGTCCCGGGATCTACCTCCGCGTGCTCCTGCAGCACGTGCTCGGCGTCAGCGTTCGGGCCGCGGACATCGTCTTCGACCCCCTACTCCCCGCGGACTGCCCCGAGCTCACTTTCGCCATGGAGGTGGCCGGTCGCCGGCGCACGATCCGCCTGGTCCGCGAGGACGGGCGCGACGGCGTCGTCGTCGAGGCCGACGGCGTGGCGCTGGCGTCCACCCCGGTCCCGGGCGCGAACCGCGCCCGCGGCGCGGCGGTGGCGCTCCTCGACATTGCGGAGGCGGACACGCTCACCGTCCGCCACGGAAACCCGGGAAGGACCTCAGACTGATCCCCCGGGGTGTGGGCCGCGATGCCACCGGCAGGCGCGGCCCACACCCGCGTTCGGGACAAAATACGGCGATACCCCGTGTGCGCGGGGCCGGGCGCGCGCAGAGTTGGACCATGTCCGTCACCCCGCGGTCGGTCGCTTTGGAGCCCTCGCTGCGCGATCCCGCGGACATCGCCGCTGAGCTCGGCGTCGACGCCGCCACCGGACTCACCCGGGAGGAGGCCCAGCGCCGCCTCGAGCGCGACGGCCCCAACGAGCTGCGTTCGACGCCACCCGTCCCGCTGTGGCGCAGGCTCCTCTCCCAGTTCCAGGACCCACTGGTGTACCTGCTCCTGGTGGCGATCGTGATCTCGCTCGCCGCGTGGGTGGCGGAGGGCGCCGCGGGGATGCCGGTGGACGTCGTCGTCATCGCCGTCATCGTGGTGCTGAACGCCGTGATCGGGTTCGTGCAGGAGGCGCGCGCGGAGGACGCCGTGGCGGCGCTCGCGAGCATGACGGCCGCCAACTCCACCGTGCTGCGCGACGGCCGCCTCGAAACGCTGACCGCCGCCGGGCTCGTCCGTGGCGACGTGCTCGTGCTGGCCGAGGGCGACGCGATCGGCGCGGACTCGCGCCTCTTCGTCGCCTCCGGCCTGAAGGTCCAGGAGGCGTCCCTGACCGGCGAGTCCGAGGCCACGGACAAGGATGTGGCCACCCTCGCCGCGCGGGCACCGATCGGTGACCGCCACAATATGGTGTTCAAGGGCACCGCCGTCGTGCGGGGCGTGGGGCGGGCGATCGTCACCGGCACCGGCATGGACACGGAGATGGGCGCCATCGCGGACCTGCTGGACTCCACCGAGGCCGAGGACACGCCGCTGCAGCGCGAGATCGCCGCGGTCTCGAGGGCGCTCGGCCTCATCGTGATCGCCATCGCCGTGGCGGTGATGGCGGCGATCGCCCTCCTCAACGGTGTTTCCGGCCCTGACGACCTCGTGACCATCCTCCTGATGGGCGTCTCCCTCGCCGTCGCGGCGGTCCCGGAGGGGCTGCCCGCGATCCTCTCGCTGGTCCTGGCCCTCGGGGTGCGGGCGCTCGCGCGCCGCAACGCGGTGATGAAGAACCTCCACTCGGTTGAGACCCTCGGCTCCGCCTCGGTGATCTGCTCGGACAAGACCGGCACCCTCACCCGCAACGAGATGACGCTGCGGGTGGTCGTCACGCCCTCCGGGGAACTCGAGCTCGGGGGAGTGGGGTACCGGCCCGACGGCGACACCCGCGCGGTGGCCCACCCTGACCTGCACGACGTGGTGCGGCTCGAGGCCCTGCATGTGCTCGTGGGCGGCGCGCTCGCGAACAACGCCCAGCTCACCCACGGGTCCGACGACGAGTGGACCATCCAGGGGGACCCCACCGAGGCCGCGTTCCTCGTCGCGCTCCTCAAGGTCGAGGGCGGCGCCGATCGCGCCGACCTCTACGAGCGCGTGTCGGAGGTGCCGTTCAACTCGGACCGCAAGCTGATGTCCGCCCTCCTGCGCCACGAGGAGGGCCACCACCGCCTCTTCACGAAGGGGGCGCCCGACGTCCTCGTGCACCGCTGCACCCACGTGCTCGTCGGCGACGAGGTCCGCGAACTCGACGACGCGGGCCGCGCCCGCGTGGAGGCCGACGTCGAACGGCTGTCCCAGCAGGCGTTCCGGACGCTGGGGGTGGCCTACCGCGACGTCGTCGATGCGGAGCTCGCCGCCCCCGGCGACCTGGGCGAGGAGGCGGAGCGCGGCCTGGTCCACCTCGGCGTGGTGGGCATCATCGACCCCCCGCGGGCGGAGGTGGCGGACGCCATCGCCGAGGCCCACCGGGCGGGGATCCGCACGATCATGATCACCGGGGACCACCCCCTCACGGCGCTGCGGATCGCCACCGACCTGGGGATCGTGGAGCCGGGGTCGCGGGCACTGACGGGGGTGGAGATCGAGGCGCTGGACGCGGAGGGGTTCGCCGCCGCCGTCCGTGAGGTGTCCGTCTATGCGCGGGTGGCGCCGGAGCACAAGTTGCGGATCGTCGACGCGCTGCAGGCCAACGGCAACGTGGTGGCCATGACGGGCGACGGCGTCAACGACGCCCCGGCCCTCAAGACCTCCGACATCGGCGTGGCCATGGGGATCACGGGGACGGAGGTGACAAAGGAAGCCGCCACCATGATCCTCGGGGACGACAACTACGCCACCATCGTCATGGCCGTGCGGCAGGGTCGCGTGATCTTCGACAACATCAAGAAGTTCCTGCGCTACCTCCTCTCCTCCAACATGGGGGAGGTGGCCACCGTGTTCTTCGGCGTGGTGCTGGCGGGCTTCATCGGCCTCACCGACGCCGAGCGCGGCTCCGCCCTGGTGGTTCCGCTGCTCGCCACGCAGATCCTGTGGATCAACCTGGTCACCGACTCCGCCCCCGCCCTCGCGATGGGTATGGACCCGGAGATCGACGACGTCATGGCGCGCCCTCCGCGGCGCCCCACGGACCGCATCCTCGACCGGGCAATGTGGACCCGCATCGTCTTCATCGGGCTCGTCATGGCGGCCAGCACCCTGCTGACCATCGACATCCTCCTCCCGGGCGGCCTCGTCGAGGGGGACGGCACCCTCGTGGAGGCGCGGACGGCAGGCTTCACCACCTTGGTGTTCGCCCAGCTCTTCAATGCCCTCAACTCGCGGTCGGAGGCGGCGAGCGCCTTCCGCCGCCTCTTCGTGAACCGGTGGCTCGTGGCCGCCCTCCTGTTCGCCGCCCTTGCGCAGGTGGCGGTGGTGGAACTGCCCCCCCTCCAGACCGCCTTCGGGACTGCGTCGCTCGGCCTCGGGCACTGGTGGATCGCACTGGCGATGTCCTCGGTGGTGCTGTGGGCCGAGGAACTGGTGAAGGTGGTCAGGCGCCGCCGGCTCGCGGCCGCGAAGTCCTGACGCGCCCAGAGCGGGTCCCGGCCGGGCGGGCACCCCCACAAGTGGGGTGTATCCACCGGACGAGGCCGTGGCTACCCTCGAAAAGGGGGTGCACTACGCCCCGCGCACACTCTTGTCCATGAAGGAGACACCCATGTCCGACCTGATCATCATCGGCTATGACGACCACGCCGCCGCCCAGGGGGCCTACAAGGAGGTCCAGAAGCTGCACACGGACCTCGTGGTCCAGTTGTCCGGCCTCGCGCTCGTGACCGTCGACGAGGACGGCAAGCAGCACGTCGAGACGCCGGCGCCCATCGTCGGCGCGTCGGCCTCCTCCGGGGCCCTCTGGGGCGTGCTGGTGGGCATGCTGTTCCTCGCCCCCGGCGTCGGCATGCTGATGGGCGGTGCCATCCGCCGAACTCGGGAACGAGTGACCCGCAACTGACGCGCAACTGACGCGCCACAGGTGCCCCGAGGACGAGGTCCACGGGGCACTGTCGCGTGTGGCACCCGCCGGGTGCTACTCCTCGACCAGCGTGATGGTGGCGTCGTCGCCGGTCACGACGAGGGTCTCCCCGTCGAGGGCCAGTTCCGGGCCGGACGTGAGGTACTCGGACAGCCACGTGTCCTGGGCCATCAGCTCGTCCGAGCACGCCATCATCGTGCTGGCGAGCTGGTCGGTGATCGTCAGTTTCCCGTCGTCCCAGGTGGCGCCCCCGAACAGCGTGTTGCAGCCGGCCTGC
>Ga0209744_1000421_pt1 | contig 14132 bp, 15 predicted proteins | sample BarGraNGADG00311_2_FD_184494 | JGI IMG/M metagenome (GOLD analysis project Ga0209744, IMG submission 184494) | Arctic peat soil microbial communities from Barrow, Alaska - Barrow Graham LP Ref core NGADG0004-311 (SPAdes) (version 2) | ecosystem: Environmental > Terrestrial > Soil > Wetlands >... | reverse complement strand
GATAGTGAGGCGCTCGCCGCCGTGAAGCCGGTCAGCGTACTGGCCGCAGTCAGCGTGCGCGCGGGCGGCGCGGTCCACGCAACACTCGCCGATCCCGCCGTGAACGCGGTCAGGCTGGATGCAGCCGTGAGCGTCGTCGTGTATTTGTAGTGGGCGACGGCTGCGGACCCGGCCGCGAACGCCGTCAGCGTGGAGGCCGCAGTAAGAGTCGTGGCGGCGGGGGCGGCCGCGTGCGAGAAGAGCAGAGAGAGCGCACCCTTGAAGACCGTAAGCGCAGGCGCCATCGAAGCGTCGCCGGCCAGCATCCCGGTGAGCGTCGACGCAGCCGTCAGTGTGACAGCCGCGGGCGGGGTGTGCGACAACGCTGCGGCCCCGGCGGTGAAGGCAGTGAGGGTCGACGCAGCGGCCAGGGTGCAGGCAGCCGGGGCCGTGTTCCCAAGCGTGGCGCTGCCTGCGGTGAATCCCGTCAGGGTAGACGCAGCCGCCAGTGTCGTCGGCGTGATGCAACTGAGGGCGGCTGATCCGGCTGTGAATGCCGTCAGCGTCGAGACCGCGGTCAGCGTCGTGGCGGCGGGGGCCGTATTGCCCAGGGTGGCGGACGCCGACGTGAACCCCGTGAGGGTCGACGCAGCCGTGAGGGTCGTGGCGCCAGGAGCCGTGTTGCCGAGAGTCGCCGATCCGGCCGTGAATGCCGTCAGGGTGGACGCGGCGGTCAGGGTCGTGGCCGCAGGTGGCGTATGCGAAAGGCTGGCGGCGGCGGATGTGAACGCGGTCAGCGTGCTGGCGGCCGTCAAGGTCGTCGTGCCCGCGCCCGCGCTAGTGTCAAAGTCCAGTTCGTTGCCGTAGGACGTGCCCGCCGAGTTCGTGGCGTAGGCGCGCACGTGGTAGGTCGTGCTGCCGTCGAGAGCGGTCAGGTAACTGACGTAGGGCGGGAAGTGCTTGACCGACGCAGCCCCGGCGGTGAACCCCGTGAGCGTCGAGGCGGCCGTCAGCGCAACGTCGGGTGGCAGCGTGTAGGTGACCGTGATCTGAACGTACTGCCACGACCAGATGCGGCTGGTCGTGCTGCTGCCGGTGTAGTTGCGGATGCGCACCCGCAGACCGCTGTCGCCGGTCGCCTTCAGTTCAGCAACGGTTGGCAGGCCGGTCGTGATTGTCTGCGTGCGCGTGTAGTCGGTGTTGATGGCGGCGTAGGTGCCGGCGGCTTCGGTCCCCTCGGCGGTGGTGCCGCCCGTGTAGAGCTGGATGCCACCACCTGCGCCGGTCGGCAGGGCGGACACGCGCCCCACGGCAACGACGTCTATCTGGCTGACTACCGCATTGTCGGGAAGCGAACTGAGCCCGAAGTCACGAGCATAGGTCGAGACGTTCTCGTTGCGCGTCCCTGAAGATGCAGCAAGGGCGTAGGCGGTATCGTCGGCGGCGAGGTTGGCAACCGTGGTGACAAGATGCGCACCGCTGACGGTGACGTAGGGACTAGCTGGATAGGCTGGCCCTACGGAAGCCATTAGGGACCGTCGGTCGTATGCGAGTCGGCGATGGTGGGCGCGCCGGTCGTGTTCCAGCAGACGCCGTAGGCCGTGATCGTCGCGCCCCCGTCGTCGGAGATGTGGCCGCCGCTCGTGGCCGTGCTGGCGGTGATGGCGGTGATGGTCTCGGTGGTGAGGGTGGGGGGGCTTCCGGTAGAGTACGTGGCACACAACCACCGCGTACCCCAGTCGTAAGCCGCCCATGTGCCAGCGATGTCGCCGGGGCTTGACGACGAGTTGTAGGCGATATCCTTGTATCCGGTATTCGTGGCCCCGGTAGCGGCGTCGCGTGACGCGCTGAAACCGTTGGTGGTCGGTCCCACCCATTGGCAAATCCAGTAGTTACCCGCGCTCAGGGCGACGGGCGTGATCGCGCCCTTGAACTCCTGATACGCAGAGTAGCTGGCATCGACGGAGAACTCAGCGGTGACGCCCTTGAGGATGTTCGCCTTTCCCGCGCCGTCGTCGTCGTACAAGGCCAGACGAAATACCTGTGTGGCCGTTCCGTACCGGCCCCATGTGGAGAGGTCGGTAACGGTGCCCGCCTCCGGGAGCGTGAACCAGAACCCGTAGAGACGCCCGCTATTTAAGTTGGCGCCCGGGTTTTGGTTCGTCCCGGAGCTTTTGCCGAAAGTCGCCATCAGTTGTGCGTGAGCGTGTTGCCGGAGACGGTCATCCCCGTGTTTCCACCCGCGTCGAAGATGATGGGGTTGGACGTACTGCCGGTGTTATGGAGGTCGTTTCCGGTGATGCTATCCGACGTGCAGTTCAGGTAGGCTATGGCGCGCGGGATGCTGCTGGCGCGCGAGTCGTAGAAGTGGTTCCCGGTGACGCTGCTGGAGGACAGGGTATCCAGGACGAGGATTTGACCGCCGCCGCCCGTGCCGGTAGTGAACGTGTTGCCGCTGATGGTGACGTTGCTGCCCAGAATCTCGTTCGCCGGGGTGTACTGATCGCCTGTGGGTGTGATGCCGTTGTCGTAGGTCAGGTCGATTGTGTTGTCACGGATGATGAGTCCGGTCGGCAGACCGCTCGTATAGCCGACATTTAGGGCCCTGTTATAACCGCGATAGATGGTGTTGTTCTCAATGATGACGTCGTGCGGCGACTCGATACAGACGGCGTAGCCCCAGATCCCACCACCGTATCCGCCGCCCTTGATGGTGCATCCCGAGACAAGGACCGGGCCAGAGGCGTGGTCGCCCGACCCGAGTGGATAGTCGGCAAAGTCGACGCAGCATGAGTTGGTGGCCTCGAAGACGCAGTTGATGATGTTGACGTTGCTCCAGCCGTGCAGGGCTACATTACTGCCGTTCGGGGAGGTGTAGCATTCGATCCCCATGCGTGGCCCGCCGATGGCCGTACCGTTCGTGACGCCGACATGGCAGCCGCTGAAGGTTATGTCGCTGACGTGCGCGCCGCCTGAAGTCGAGCCGTTCTCGATGATGCTGAGGTTGTTGCTTGCGCCTAGGTTGCGCTCCACTTCGCAGTCCACGAACGTGATGTGGTCGCAGGAAGCGTCATTGCCGAGATTGATGGTGTTGTTCACCCACGCGGCAGGGGTCTCCCCAACCAGACCGCCCCTGATGTGACAGCGCGTGAATATCGTCGCCGTCGCTCCGTCTATGTGGTGCAGGGCGCCGCTGCCAGAGTCGCCTATCTTGAGGTCGGAGAACGAAGAGTTCGAGGAGAAAAATACCTTCCCCTTGAGCCACGCCGTCGCCATTCCCGAGCCGATCAGGTTGGCGTAGCTGGGAACGGTGAGGGTACTGGCCAGTTTGTAGTCGCCCGGCGGGAAGTAGACGGGCGCGGCACCCGCCGCCATGATGGCGCTCTGTATGTGAGCCACGTCATCGGTCGTGCCATCGGCGTGCGCTCCGAAGTCCATCACATTCCACCGCGCCAGCATCCTAATCCCGGTTGACGGGAAGCGAGCCAGTGCCCGGCCAAGGTCAATCATCGGTGCCTCCGTGGGAGCCGCAGCCGCAGCGATGGCCCGCAGGATAGCCGCCTTGTCGTCCGTCACTCCGTCGCCCACCGCGCCGTAGTCCTTGACGTTGAAGACTGTCGCGGGTGGCGGCGTAGGTGTAGATGTAGGTGTGGGCGTAGGGGTAGGTGTGGACGTTGGCGTCGGAGTAATCGTCGGAGTCGGGTGGGGGCTGGGACGCGGCGGTTTGGGCTTGCGTCCAGCCACAGAGGTAGACGCAAACGCGACCAGGAGAGTCGCAACCACCAGCCATATGATTGTGAGGCAGCATCGTCGGTTCAAGGCGTCAGTCCGCCATAGACGTGAAGCGAACGACGGCTCCCGCTGTGGCTGACTGGACGTGTGCCTTGTCGTCGGCGGTCGTGCCGGTGACGGTCACGGGGAAGGTGGTAGGAGTACCCGCCCCCACGTAGACGCCCACTGTGGCCGACGTTGCCTCGCCCATGGACACGATGCAGGCCGAGGAGCAGTAGACCACGAGGTACTTGGTCCCCGATGCCATCGCGCTCGCCATCGGGTAGTCGGTGCTGGCCGCCGTGCAGGTGACCTGTTCCGCGACGGTCTTGGTCTTCTTGAGGGCACAGGCGCTGACGCTTGCCAGCTTCGTCGACTGCCGGTGAACGCCGGTAGTTACCTCTTCGGTCTCGCTGTACTTGCCCGAGCTGCCTTCGTCGAGCTGGACGTTGTTAGCCACGGTCTATTCGCGGAGCATCGTGATGGTCGCCGCCGAGCAGGAGACGTTGGCGCCGAGAGCAATTGTCAACGAGGTCGCGATGTTGAAGTCGCCGCCGGAGGTGAGGGCGCAGAGGCCTTGGAATCCGGCCACCGTGCCGCCGGTCTTGAAGTAGCGTGCGAAGGAGGCCACGCCGCCCGCGTTGGCGGACGAGTCGGCGGTGATGGTGCCTGCCGTGATGACGCCCGCGCCGGATGCGGTACCGAAGGCGTCGGCGGCGAGCGGCAGCTCGGCGAGCAGGACGTTGGTACCCACGGAGTCGTCACAGTTGGTCGGAACGGTGGACGTGTTGTCATAGATGCGCAGGACGCCCGATGTGTCGAAGGTCGCCCCGAAGGCGTTCATCATGGCCTGGACGGATGCCCAGTCTACTTTGGGATCAAGGGCCATTACTTAGCCACCGCCTTCCGCACGCTCTTGTCAACGTAGTCGACGATGTAGGAGGCGCCGCACTTGTCGCAGCGCGTCCAGCGGTTCTTCTTCGGCTGGTCGTGGCCGGGCCAGCGCTTGTCGGCATAGTCGGCGGGCTGGTCGGTGAAGCTGGTGCCTTTCAGGCCCTCCATGCAACTCACGCACTTCTTGATTGGATCGTCTGCCATGTCACACTCCTAGAAGAATGCTGCTTTTTGCCGTTTGCGTCGTTGCTTGCGATCCGGCAAGGCCAAGTACGTGTGCCGGGCCAGCCGCGCCAGAATCAGCGCGGCCAGGGAGTCGACTTTCCTGCGGGACTCGCGGTGTTCCTTGCCAAACGAGGTCCCCCATGCGTTGGGGCGGCGCCGCGCGTTGTGGACGTGCTGCCGGACACGGGCGTCGCCGTCGTGCTTGAAGACCCGTTCGGTGATCTCGTTGTGGACGCGCTCGGCGCCCTCGAGGGTGAAAACCTTCTGGTTGGCGCGCATGTCCCAGGCGATGCGGTGCCGTGGGGTCGCCGCGGCGCAGAGGTCCTTGCCGAGGTCGAGCGCCCAGCGGTCGACGTAAGACTCCCACGGGTGCAGGTCCGAGAAGAACGCGACTACGTCGTAGCGGTCGAATGCCTGCCGGACCGCGCCGTCGATGGCCTCGCGTGGAGCTTCGCCACCGTACTTCTCCGGGTCCCACACGCCGAGCGTGAATACATATCCATCGGATATCCGGCAGCCGATGAGCGCCGAGTGGTCATCGGTGAGGCTGCCGTCGAAGCCGAGTGAGATTAGGTCGCCTTCGTCGATAGATTCGGCCTTGTCCGCGAGCACGTCCCATTCCTGCGGCGTGACCCAGGCGTCCTCGCTCGCGATGATCTGGTTGTAGTAGAAGCGTCGCGACTGACTGGGCGGGTTGCGCTTGTCCAGGATCTCCTGCACGATTCCGCCGATATCCAGCCACTTGGCATCGCCGCGTACAGCTTCGATGACCGCCGGCGCTTCCGCGGCCGTAAGCTTCGCTTCCGGCGGTGCCTCTCGTGAGTCATAGAGGAAGCCGACGTCCTCGGACTTGCCGAGCACGATGTTTTCGTAAGCCTCACGCGCGACCTGAGCGACGCTTTCTTCCCCGGGTTCGTATGCGTTCGTGATGGCCAGCGCCCGGGCCTGACCGTCCTTGGCCTTGGCGAGGTTACGGGCGATGACGCGGTCCATCGCGTGGCCTTCGTTGACCAGTCGCCAGTGGTGCGTCTCGTTACGCAGCACGAAGGTCGGCCGGTTGCCTTCCATGGCCCGGGCGGAACTCGTTACCGCTTGGATCTGCTGCGCCCCGTGGTGGGCGTAGACGATCTCCTTGCCCAGGTCGATCTCGTACTCTTTGATCGCCGCCTTCGTGAAATACACCGGGAAGAGGAGCATCGTATTCCGCGTCTGGGTCAGAGAGACGGCTGCCGTCTGGACCCATGCCTGCGGATGCGCCACGCCGGCCGGGTGGTCGTTGCCCCAGAGGTCCTTGACCGTGCGACCGCTCGGGTCTACCCGGCAGGGACCGACGAACTCGAAGGCGCAGAGCGTGGCGCCGAGCGGGTCCTTGCCCCATCCCTTGAGCCTTTGCAGGACTCCATCGCGGTACAGGAATCGGTCGTTGTCGTCTAGCGCGTACCACCAAGCCACAAAGCGGAGCTGCTCAGGCGTGTACTCCCACGCCTTACCTGTCTCGTGTTGCAGCCATTCGCTGGCCCACACGCGCGCCTGCCACCCGAGCGAGCGCTTCGGAAGCAGATACTTGCCGCCCGGTCCGCCTGGTCCTGGTTGCCACGTTGGGCCAATGCATACCGGCTCAACCGTCGAAGGCGGCGCGGTACTCATCCATCACGGCGACCGAGGCCAACTCCGGCTTCTTCGGCTTGCGGTCGATCTCGATTCCCATGCGGCGGCGGTCGCCTTCCGTGACGCCGAGGGCGGCGAAGCCTTTGAGGTAGGCAGCGAGGGACGCGCCTTTGAGCGGCTTGTCTGCCCTGAATGCCTTGCCGGTCAGGACGTCCTCGCCGACCACTTGCGGCTTGAGGTCGCGACTCAGAGACTCGGCCAGCAGGTAGGCGGCAGCCCAGTCCGAGGCTTCGTAGAACTTGGACTGGCCGGAGGATCTCAGCGACCCATAGATCCGCTTGGCGACCGGGTGCCACTTCGGGTTCGCCTTCGGGATCGCGACGGGGCCGACTGCGTCGACCTTGTCGAGGGGGGTCGAGGGTTTGTTCTCACGGCGGCGTTCTTCGGATCTCTTGGGTATGGGGCCGTGCTCGGCCATGTCGGCCTCCTACTGGTTGCCGTGTCGGCTAGGTGTGTGCTAGACTTGTGAACCCGTAGCGGTTTTGAGGTGCTAAGTCCCCCGTGGCGCGCAAGACAGGGCAGGGGGCCTACCCCCACCCCGGCTCACGTACCATCGCTCGCGCCCAATCCTTGTCTGCCTGCGTCAAGGGCGGGAACAGAAGGTTATGTGGGTGACAGACGTACCGCACGAAGGCGGGAATGTCCTCACCAGGCGCGATACGTTCACACCAATGGTCCGTGCATTCGCTCTGTTCGGGACAGTGATTGACCATTACTCCCGCGTCCTTTTCGTCTAAGTCACGCACCACTAAGTCAAGTCTCCCGGATGCTTCTCCTCTGCCCTCTTCCGTGGCCGCGCCATAGGATTGGCTGCGTTCGCCTCGCTCGAGGTCTTGCGTGCATGGCAGGGATAGCTACAGATGGCAGCTAGGTTGCTGTCCTCTTCGCCTCCGCCTTGCGACACGGGCACGATGTGGTCAACCTCCTTCGCGCCTGCACCATGACACACATAGCAGATGCCACGATCACGCCTCAGTATGCGCAGCCTCGTCCTGCCCCAGTTGCGAGGCAGCGGCTTGGTGCGCCTACTCGGCATCTAGTCCGAGTTGCTTGCGCAGTTCGGGCAGGGAGACGGTGCCCTCGCGCTCAGCCTCGTAGATGGACTCTATGGCGTCCAAGGCGTCTGGATCACCATACTTGGCACATCGCTTCTGCTCATACGCGCTCAGTGGCAGCGTGAAGCAGATACGATCAGGGCAGCGTGTCGCGTTCATGCGCGTAAGCTCGCGCTGCTCCCATTGGTCTGACTTGTTGTGCAGGGGGCTGGCCGGATAGTATGAGACGCCGTGCATGCACTCCTCCAGCATGGCCGTCTCGTAATCTTCGGCCGCCATCAGACGCTCGATGCGACGCAGGTGTGCCTCCTCGTGGATGACCCGAAGGTGCGCCCTGTCAGCGGGCGAAAGCGTGGGGCTATGCCTGTGTCGTATCATGCGTCCTACTTATATGTGGCTTTCGTATGACATCGCACGACGCACGCAGCTTTCCTAGCGCCCGATTGTGGTGGACCTGCACTGTGCTCTTGCTGACCCCGAGAAACATGGCGATGCCTGCGAACGACACGCAAGACGAGTAGTGCATCTCAATCACCTCGCGTTGCCGCGCCGTGAGCACGGACAAATCGAGGCTCGGGAAGTCATTCAACGGGCAGCCTCGTTTGTGATGCAGCGGCCTCGATGCGCCGCCGGGCGATCTCAACGTACTCGGCCTCGCGCTCAATCCCGATGAACTCGCGCCCCTCCATCACGCACGCCACCCCGGTCGTGCCGCTGCCCATGAAGGGGTCGAGCACCACGTCGCCGGGCTGGGCCACGAGCTTGACCAGCCAGCGCATGAGGGCGAGGGGCTTGACGGTGGGGTGCGTGTTTGACTGTCTCAACGCCGGCTTGACGACGGTGCCGTTGCTTCGGGTCTTGCCCTCCATGCCTTCGTTGAACTGCTTGACTCCAGGCCGCTCATCCATCCCCTCGCACCCCGCGCTCCGCTCGCTGCGTGAACTTTTCGCGCAATAGAAGAAGCGGGACGCGCCGCCGGAGTCGTTGTGGCCCCGCACTGTGTTGGTGTAGGGTTTTATCCGCTGGTTGCTTTGGTCTCCTGCGTCATGGCGGCCGCGTAGACCGCGCAGGGACATCCGCGCAACAGTCGTCCCCGTCTGCCCGTCCAGCATCGCCCCGGCCTCTTCGTCGAGAATCAGGTTCGCGGGCCAGCGACCGGAGGAAGTGTCCATCGCGCCGGTGGGGGAACTACGCACAAATGTGCCAATGGGAGAACCTCCCGCCTTCATACGCCCACTGCCCGGCGTATTGGCCCTCTGCATCGCTTCTGCGTCATCGGCTGAGGTGGCAATCCGGCACTCCTCAATCCCCAGCTCCCGCATCGGCCCCGGCTTGCGGGCGAGGATGATCGGCTCCCATGCGGGCTTGAGGCAGGACTTGCCTTTGGGAAATCCGCTGCCATACAGCCACATGAGCGTGTCGCGAATCTCGAAGCCGGCGTCCTCGATGGCGCAGGCGAGGCGGTGCCAGGTGCGGGTGCCGCCGAAGGCTAGGAGGTAGTGGGAGGGCTTGAGGACGCGCATGGCCGCCTGCCACGTCAGGGGGTCGTTCGCCACGTACCCGCCGTCCCACGTCTTGCCCATGAATCCACTCTTGCGGGCAGGTGACGAAATGAGGTGGTACGGAGGGTCCGTCACCACCGCGTCCACGCTGCCCGCGTCCATCCCGGCCATTTCGGTGAGGCAGTCGCCGCGCAGAAGGGTGTAGTCATCCATGAGTTGAGCCTAGACGGGCACGGCTCCTTGTACTACAAGAGGTTGTGATGCCGCTCAACCTCTTGTAGCCGCGTCCCGTCTTCGGGGTATACTGATGTGGCAGAGACGGGGAGGATTTGTACCCTTGCTACGATGAGCAACGCTGTCCTGTCCGCGCAGTGCGTCTCTGCTTGTAGTCATCATGCCCCGACCCCGTTTCCGTGCTAGGATTCCCCCATGTCCGGCTCCATCTCCAAGTCCCCACGCGCCAACAAGGACGGCACCTACTCTTGGCACGTCACCGTCCCCGTCGGCTACGGTCGCCACGCCGGCAGGATCGTCAGAAGCGTGCGGGTCGCCAAGGAGACGAAGCATCCGCCGCAGAAGGCGCGCGACCTACTGGCACGTCTCCAGCAACAGGCCGAGGGCGGCGTCGTCCCGAGTCACAAGCTCACCATGGGCGACCTCTTCGACCGCTGGCTTGACGAATGGGTCGACGACGACGACCGCTACGAGGCCGCCAGTCAGGATGCCTACCATTCCACGGTCCGGCTGTACCTGCGCCCGTCAATCGGCCACATCCGCGTCATGTCGCTACAGCCGACGCACGTGGCGGCGTTGTGGAAGCAGATTCGCGACGAGGGCTACGCCTTGTCCAGCGTGCGCCGCTACTACGCCGCCCTGCACCTCGCCTTGAACTGGGGGATGCAGCACGGCCTCGTCCTGCGCAACGTCTGCGACTCGGACGTGGCCAAGCTGCCGGGCAGGCGCCATGAGGAGAGGCCGGTGCTGTCCTTGCGCCAGATGCTCGAGCTGCTGGGCAAGGTGAAGGGGACCGAGATGGCGCTGCCCATCCTCATCGCTATCAGCGCCGGCACGAGGCGCGGCGAGGCCATCGGCATGAAGTGGGGCGACGTGGACGTGATCGGCAGGCGCATCATGGTCAGGCGCTCGATCATCCGCGTCAAGGGGCAGGGGCTCGTTGAGAAGCCGCGGCTGAAGCGGGGCAAGCCGCACGCCGCGCCGATGCCGGAGTTTGCTGCCGGCGTCTTCGATGCTGCGCAGGAGGGCAAGCCCGACGACTGGTACGTGTGTGGCGGCGAGAAGCCGATGACGCCGGAGCGGGTCAGCAAGGGGTGGCAGGCGCTACTGGTTGAGCTGGAGTTGCCGCCGATGCGCTTCCATGACCTGCGGCACTCGTTCGCAACGGCAGCTTTCGAGGCCGGCGTCGATATCAAGACGATTCAGGAGTGGCTGGGGCATACTCAGCTCGCCACAACCGCCCAGATTTACACCCATGTGACGGAGCGGATGCGTGAGCGGTCGGTGGCGGCGCTGAATGCGGCGGTGGTTGAGGCGGGGAAGCAGGCTAGCGGATAGGCTCCATCCCGTGCATCGGCTGGAGTATGCGGCAGAATAGGGTCTCGTACAGGGACGCCGGAAGTTTCGTGACGAGAATGTCGACCTCGTCAATGCTGAGATCGTATCCCGCGTCGGCGAACTTCTGCCGCGTCTCATTGATGAAACGCTTCTGCATCTCGCTTGTGTCAATGGTTATCATGTTTCGCCTCTCGTTCTCGGCCTCGGCCTTCTCGTATCGCGCTTGTGCCACCTCTGCCTCGCGACACGGAAGCCGCCTCTCGGACAGTGCCTCGACTCGGGCCTCCAGCTCGGCGATAGCGGCAAGCATCTGGTCTGCGACTTCCCAGATATCATCACCGAGGTTGTGTACCGTGAGTCCGTTGGCGTCCATGGCCCGCTTTGTCACCTTCCACGCATCTATGGCGCTCACTTCGTCCCCCTCATTCTCGTGATACTCTGTCTCCATGGTCGACCTCTCAAGTAGCCTATTTCAGAACACGGCGTCGCACGGGCGCTCATCCTGGCGGCGAAGCAAAGTGCAGATTCTGCAAAGTACCTGCAATTGAGATCAAAGCCGACGTAGCTCAGCTGGCAGAGCACATCACTCGTAATGATGTGACGGCAGGCGTGAGCATGGCCCGAATCCGGCTCGCAGGCTCGAAACAACCCCGCCTTTGCCCATCCTCCCATACCTATGCCCGCCTACGGGAACTCATCGGGCGCACATCGGGGGGCACGTCCCCCGTGATGTCGTCGAGGAGCGGAAGGTTGTCGTCCCATGTGTCGTTCAGATACCACGTCGCGCCACTAACGGCCTCGTGTAGCTCTCGCCATTCCGCTCGCGGCGGGAACCGACGACCTCCTCGGAGAACATTCTCGGCAGCCAGCCGGAGCAAGACAAGCACAAGGCGTGACCGCTCGTTCTCCTCCTCCAGTTCGGCGATGCGGGCACGCAGACCGGCCCCGAACTTGTCCTGCCGTATCTCGGCTCTATCCCACACGTCAGCAACGCTCATGGCGTCTCCCATCTCGTCCTTGGTTGAGTTTCTCGCGGTTTGGGGCCTCACGTCGTCACCACCATCTGCATCTGGTCCCGGTGCGGTGCGATCCGCCGCTCGGCCATCTCGGCGTACTCCGGGCTCAGTTCGACGCCGACGAAGTTGCGGCCGAGGCGGCAGGCGACGGCTCCTGTGGTGCCGCTGCCGGTGAAGGGGTCGAGGACGGTGCCGGGGACGGTATCGGCGTCGCATGTGCATGTGGGTTGCCATCCGGTCGTTCGTGAAGTAGCGGGTTCCTTCATCGTCCCGCCTATCTGCGTCCGCGCGTGTTCGTCGGATTCCTGCCACGCATCACGCTTGGACGTAGGCACGACCACCATCGGTGTCCGCTCCACCACCCTTTCCCACGGCGCCCCGCACTCGATACACACCTGCGCCGGGCACCCCGCCAGCACGCACGGCTCGACCAACTTCTCGGGGTAGGTGGCGAAGTGGGCTTCGGGGTAGGGCTGCGTGGCGATGGTCCAGACGGTGCGGCGGTTGCGGCCGTTCAGGTGGTCAGCAAATGACGTCCGCTGCCCCTTGTCTCCATCGTTGCGGTCGTGGTTGGCTGCGAGCTTGGTGCCGCCATTCATGTATGCAGCCCGAGCCACGACACTAGGGGCGGCCGCCTCAAACACCGCCTCCGCGTCATACCAGTACCGCGCCGACTTCGTGAGCAGGAACACGTACTCGTGCGCCTTCGTGGGCCGGTCCGTGACGCTCTCCGGCATCGGGTTCGGCTTGCTCCAGATGATGTCGCTGCGCAGGTACCAGCCGTCGGCCTGCAGCGCGAAGGCGACGCGCCAGGGGATGCCGACTAGGTCCTTGGGCTTGAGTGCGCTTCCAGCCGCTACGCGCTTACGTCCCCGTGTTCCGGCAACATTTGGGCGCGCCGCAAGAATGCCTCCGTCGTATCCACCATCGGCCGCCCCACCTTGCGACGCATACGAGTCCCCCAGATTCAGCCACAGCGTCCCGTCGTCGCGCAGCACGCGGCGCACCTCGCGGAACACGGCGACCAGGTTGGCGACGTAGAGTTCGGGGGTGGGTTCGAGGCCGAGCTGGGAGTCGACGCGGGTTGCGCCGCACTTACCGCATTCGGCCCGGTACGGCATCCCGGTCGTGGCCTTCTTCTCACCCTCATACAGGCCCGTGTGGGCGCGGCCGTCATGTCGCAGGCCAGACTTCGGCGACGCGAGCGGGCCCGCGAGATGGTCGCACCCCGCGTCCCCGCCTGCCCACTGTGCCGTCCCGTAGTCGCGCAGCCCCCAGTACGGCGGGCTGGTCACGACGCAGTTGACGGACCCGGCATCCAGCGTCGGCAGGATGTCGAGCACGTTGCCGACGTGGACGATGGCGGTCACCCCCGCCCCCTCTTCCCCGCCACGGCCCGCACCGCGGCAGCCGGCGCGGCCTCTTCCCCGCTGGCTGTTCTGACCGGCTTGATGGCCATGAGGTCGGAGCGGTAGAAGCGCCATGCATGTCCGAGCTTGAACGCCGGCACGGTCCCATCGTTGATGCCGTCTAGCAGCACTGAGTCGCTACAGCGCAGCAGTTCGGCGGCTTCCTTGAACTTGAGGACCTCGGGGGCGGCGGGGGTCACGGGGTCACCTGATTCTGCATCCTCCGCATCACGGCTGCGACGAAGTTCCACGTGGGCGGGTAGCTGTCGCGGTGTGGCGCCGGGACCTTGACCTTGGCGACGAAGCGCTCGACGCGGTCATACTCGTAGTGTCCACCGTGATAGCCCGGTCCCTCATCTGCGTTCGCGACGAAGTGCTGGTTCGTGTTGCGGTACGACCACGACACCTCGTACAGGCCACACTCCGGCGGCACCTCTTCGGGCGCAATGAGGCCAGCGGGGGCCGCGAAGAAGAACTCATTGCTGAGCATGAGTCCGCGCTTGCGCTTGGCCGGCTTCTTCATCTCCCGGAGGAAGTCGGACCGGCTGGTCTTCACCTCGTAGGCGACGCGCTCATACGGTGTCCAGCAGTGAGTGGCGAGGGCGTCGAGGCGCTGTTCGCATGTGCTCTTCGAGTAGCCGACGCCGAGGCGAAGCTCGTCGATGAAGCACCACTGGCCATCGTGCGTCGGATGAAGCCTGCGCAGAGCATCAACCACGTCGGATGTCTTGGCCTGTGGCGCGATGAGTTCGATCTGCGCGCTCACGCTTCCACATCCCACGGCAGCGGCGGCTCCATGTACGCCAGGTAGATGCCGTCCAGACGAGTCCACCTTGGAGGGCGCTTCCAGCCGGTCAGCATGTAACCCTTGCGGCCACGCTCCCCGTCGATGACGAGTCCGAGCCGCCGCAGACACTTGACGGCTTCGTTCACGGCCCAGGGGTCGCCGCCTACTATTTCCTCCAGGTGGATGCGCTCAGCGAAGTTCGGGAGGATGATGTTGCCCACGGCGTCGATGTAGTCCGGATCGTTGCGCGGCAG
>Ga0209744_1000420_pt1 | contig 14136 bp, 10 predicted proteins | sample BarGraNGADG00311_2_FD_184494 | JGI IMG/M metagenome (GOLD analysis project Ga0209744, IMG submission 184494) | Arctic peat soil microbial communities from Barrow, Alaska - Barrow Graham LP Ref core NGADG0004-311 (SPAdes) (version 2) | ecosystem: Environmental > Terrestrial > Soil > Wetlands >... | reverse complement strand
CTCCAGGCTAAGGTCCGGCTCGCGGGCCTTGGCGACGCCGGTCAGGGCGACGAGCTTGTCGAGGGTGGCGCGCGCCGAGCGCAGGTCGCCGCCCTTGAGCTGGCGACGGAAGAGCAGTTCGTAGCCTGCCTGCACAAAGCCTGCAAGGACGCGGTCCGGTGGGGGCACATCTCGCGGAATCCGCTCGATGCCGCCGACCCGCCGCGCAAGAAGGGCGACGGCACGAAGGAGATGCGAACCTGGAGCAAGGAGCAGCTCAGGGCGTTCCTCGGGGCGATAAAGGACGAGCGCCTCTCCCCGCTCTGGCACACGATCGCCATGACCGGCATGAGGCGAGGTGAGGCGATCGGACTGCGCTGGAGTGACGTCGACCTCGAGGCCGGGCGCCTCGCAGTGCGCCGCGCTCTCATCCCTAGTGGCCGGGAGGTGATCGTCAGCGAGCCGAAGACCATCAAGGGGCGGAGGGTCATCGCCATCGACCCAGGCACCGTGGAGGTCTTGAAGGCGCAGGCAGCGCGCCAGCTCGACGAGCAGAAGGAATGGGACGAGGCCTGGGTCGAGAGCGGCCTCGTCTTCACTCTGGAGAACGGCACCGCCCTCGATCCCGAGAGTGTCAGCCGCTACTTCCGCCAAGCGGTGAAGATGTCAATGCTGCCGACGATCCGCCTCCACGACCTGCGCCACACCCACGCCACCCTGGCCCTGCAGGCCGGCATCCACCCCAAGGTCGTCTCCGAGCGTCTTGGCCACGCCACCATCTCGATCACCCTCGACACCTACTCGCACGCCATTCCGGCGATGCAGGAGGAGGCGGCGGCGCTCATCGCCGGGCTAGTGTTCGCGGTCGACTAGCGGCGTGCTCAAGGAGTTCGCCGCGCACGGCCGCAGGCGAGAGATCACAGTGGTTTCGTCCACGTCGCCGCAGCTGTGACCGCCGGGAGGGCGAGCTGATCAGACGACGTGCTCCTCAAGCGACCACTCACATCGTCACAGGCCAGGTCTTGACGCCCAGAGTCGCCATATTGCGCTGTCGTTCGCTGATTGCATCGACGGTCCAATGATCCACGTCAGCAATCCGGCTTGTGAGCACGTATGGAGACACGGCGTAGGTCTTCTTCTTGTCAGCAAAAGATTGACTCTTGAGGTCCGAATTCTTGCTCGCTTGAAGCAACGCGAGGTTCCCCAGCCGGTTCGTGAATTGGCCAAGTTCATCCTCGCTGAACTCGGGCCAGTTCTGTTCGGGCGCTTTCGGCACGATGTGCTCCAAATTGATCACTCGCGTGTCACCCTGCGGCACGAACCACGGCTCTGCCTCGCACTTCGCTGTCGTCTCCAGGGACCGCAGGTAGTAGCGCGCCAGCTTGGCGTTCGAGACCTTGGCGGTCTCCAAGGCCGTTCTGAACTCGGAGTCGGTTGGCGTGAGTGACACAAGATCGGCGCCAAGCTGTTTGGCCGTGCTGATGGTTCCGTCGTACACCTTCCTCGCGCTATCCGCTAGCGAGACCTCGACGGAGCCGCTTCGAGTGCTAGAGGCGATGATCAAGCGAACCCCGAGCGCGACCAGGAACCTAAATGTGAGTGCCGTCTGCTTCTCGTCCATCTTCGCGGCGACCGCAAGAACCAGAGCTCGCATCGGCTTGATGTTGAACAAGTTGAAAACCTCAATGGATCTGCGTGCTGCGTCCGGGTAGGCGTTCCACCGTTCATGCTCAGGATTGAACGTCGCGACGTAGACGTTTGCCAGGTGCTCTAGAGTGGTCGCGAACGCGACGGCGGTCGGCTCTGACTTCACCATGCCCTGGACGGCTTCGTACACGTCGGCGTCGCGAAGATGTCCCCTCTGGGTGATCAGAGCGTGCCGAATGTAGTTGATCGTGATGTCCGAATCTTCTGAAGCCGACTCCAGCGCCCCGCGCATTCGCGACCATAGATTCTGGACCTCATCGACGCGCCCGCCGGAGCGAGAGAACAGGTAATTCTTGATGAGGTCCGTCTGTGAAGTTCGAAGGCCACGATCGTTGAGGGTCTCGAACATTCTGTAGGCGTTAGCATCGTCCGGCACCCTGAGCAACACGACAACTGCCCTGTGCTCGATGAAGGAGACCCAGGTGTTCAGTCGGTCTCCGTGCTCTTTCTCATCGAGCGGCGAGACGATCTTCCGAACCTGTTTCCTCGCCTCGTCTCGTGCGACCAACAGACGCTGGTGAGAGGCACGCATAGGTTGGGGATCCAGGTCGCCCGGCGCGGCGGTCACAATCCGGTTGAACAGCTCGTTGTCATCAAGGTTCAGTGTTAGCCTCGGCACCTTGGCTCGTCGGTCCCGGTCGATCCCGGACAGGAAATCGCTTTCTATGGACTGGACGATGACGTCCTCGTTCTTCCCTCTAAGATAGTCGCGAATAGCGGCCAGCAGGATCGCGATCGTCGCGAGTCGCTGCTGACCGTCCACGACTTCGAGGGCCCCCTCTCCGCGAGGGATTGTGACAATAGTGCCTAGGAAGTACGTTCCGGCCTCGTTGATCGCCTTCGCGAAGTCCTGGAGCAGCTGGGTGTTTTCTCGTTCGGTCCACGCATACTCCCGCTGATTCGGCGGGATCCTCAGGTGGTACCGTTTGAGCAGGCTTCCAAGCCCCAGCTCTTCGAAAGCTATCTGGCTGTTGGACGTCGGCATAGGATTCCTTCAGACGGGCTGGCCTTCGAAACGAGCTCCAGCGTTCTCTAGGTCACGACGCGGCGACCACGGCTCCAGGCTATCACCGTAACAGGGATCGGAAGAAGGGCACGTTCCTACTCTCGGGAACGGTGCTTGCCGTTCCATGTTGAGACGCACGCCGGCGTGATGGCGAGTCTCGTCGGCAGAATGTCGGCAGTCTTGCCGATTCGGAAGTATTGTGCGCGAACGCGCACCACTGGAAATCGCCATATGCAGGCAAGAACTGGTGCCCCCGGGCTGGATCGAACAGCCGACACCAGGTTTAGGAAACCTGTGCTCTATCCACTGAGCTACGAGGGCATTGTGCCGATTTGCAGGGGTTTTGTCCCGCTGCGGCCGGACAAGAATACCGCAAGGTTGCTAATAGGTTGCTAATTCTGCTGAAAACCTGCGGTAGGGCAGCCGGAAGCGGCGGTCGGAGCGAGTGAAAGCGCGAGCCGGAGGCGCCCACGGGGAGGGTCAGCGGCGGCTTGCGAGCGCGACGACGTTGTCGCGGCGCGGCCGGGCGTCCTCGAGGACGCTCTCCTCAGCGCGCTCGAGGGCGGCCCGGGTTATCTCGTCGAGGCCCGCCACCGCCTTCGCCCGCGCGGCCGTCGTCAGGCGCACGTAGTGGCGCAAGGTGGTCGCCGGGTCGCCGTGGCCGAGCCACTCCTGGGCCTGCTTGACGCCGTAGGTCTCGTAGACCCAGGTGCCGAACGAGTCGCGCAGCCCGTGGATGGGCAGGTGCGGGTCGATCTTCTGCCGAGCCACCCAGTTCCACCACTGGCTCTTGAGAGTCGAGGGCGCCATCGGCGAGCCGTCCTTCTTCGGCAGCACGTGACCGGCCTCGTTCCACTTCCCTCCCTGGGCGAGCTTGTACTCGCGCTGCGCCTGCAGGGCGGCGCGCAGCTCGTCACAGGCGACCGCCGGCAGCGGCACGACCCGCGCCTTGCCGTTCTTCGGCGGGTACTGCAGGAGCGCGCCGTCCTCGTCCTCCTCGATGGTGCGGCAGACGTTGACGAAGCCGCGCTCCAGGTCGAGATCGCTCCAGAGGAGGCCGGCGACCTCGGCGACGCGCAGGCCCGAGAAGCCGGCAAGCACGCCGGCGGCATGCACCTGCAGGCCGCGAGCCTTGATCACCACCCGGGCGATCTCCTCCATGCTCCACACCGGGCGCACCTTGGGCCGGAGAGCCGGCGGGTTCTTCACCCGCATCGCCGGGTTGACGAGCAGGAGCTCCTCCTCGAGCGCCCAGTTGTAGGCGGTCTTGATCATCGCGTGGTGGTGGGCGACCGTGGTCTCGGCGAGCGGCCGCGCCTTCTTACTCCCGCGCATCTTCGCCGCGTAGTAGGTCGAGAGCTGGCTGCGGTCGAGGCGGCCGGCGAGGACCTGGCCGAGCGCCGGCTTCACGTGCAGGCGGCCGGTGCGCTGGTAGGAGTTGTAGGAGGCGACGCGCATCTCCCCCCGCGTCGCCTCGAGCCAGCGGTCGAGGAGGCCGGCGAGGGTGAGGCGGTCCGGGTCGACCAGCCGGTGCTGCTCGAGCTCCGCGATTCGCCCTTCTAACAGGCGCTCGGCGGCCTTCTTGCCCTTCGCCTCGACGACCCTCAAGGTCTTCGGGTAACGCTGCTTCTGTTTGCCCTTCGCATTGAGAGCAGGCAAGCCGTCCTCCCCGAAGACAGGCTCGGGTGGCAGGCACACCCAGAGCTCCCAGCGGTCACGGACGGGGCGCCCGTTGCGCTTCACGGGGCGGACGAATCCGGAGAGGCGGACAGCAGTCATGCCGGCATCGTAACGCGCTGCTCGGCGAGAATCTGCGCCCCGGACGACCGGCCACCGCCCAACGTCACCCTGGAGCCGCGTTCGTCACCCTTGCGGCTCCCTGGCGGAGCACTAGGCTAAGGGCACGGCTCGGGTTGACTGCATCTGGTGACAACTAGAGCCGAGTTCATCCGGGGCCCCGCGCCGTGATGAGCCGTCGCGGGGTCTCGTCAGGTTCTCCTGAGTTCCGCGCGCCGGCTTCCCGGAAGCCAGGAGTCTCGGGTGTAGCATCACGATTCCATGACGCGCCTGCATCCACTAACTCGCAGCCAGCAGATGAGCCGCATCGCCGGGAGGCATACGCGGCCAGAGCGTCTCCTTCGCTCAGAACTCTGGCGATCCGGCCTCAGATACCGGTTGCACTATCAGATCGTCGGCGTGCGACCCGACATCGTCTTCGTGGGCCCTCGCGTCGCCGTCTTCGTGGACGGCTGCTTCTGGCACGGTTGTCCGGACCACTACGTGAGGCCACGCTCCAACACCGAGTTCTGGTCTCAGAAGCTTCGGACGAATGTCGAGAGGGATGCCCGGCAAACTACGGAGCTGGAGGCCTGTGGCTGGCGGGTATGCCGGCTGTGGGAGCATGAAGTTGTCCAAGACCCCTGTGCCGCCGCGGCTGAAGTGGAGCGGGCCCTTGGCTCAGAGCCCTGGATGCCGAGGCAGCAATGGCGAGTTGTGAGCGTCGTACCCTCTGACGGGGATGACACGGAGACTTGGCTGCTGCTGGACCTTCGGCACCGGGAACTCGAGCGGGTCGAAACGCACAAACGCTCGCTCGGTGCGCGGTAGGGACGAATCCCTGCCTCCCCAAAGCTGCCCCATGCCGTGCCGTCTGGGCTTAGTGGTAGAGTCCTGCGGATGACAGTCGACGCTCGCACAAAGGTCGAGAGACTTAGGGCAGGCCAACGCCCCAGGGTCCTCGACCTCTTCTCGGGTTGCGGCGGGCTATTTCTGGGATTCCACCGTGCCGGCTGCGTGAGCGTCGGCGGTGTGGAGCTTGATCCGCTCGCGTCTCTCTCGTACGCGGCGAACTTCCACGCCGAAGCAGCCGACTCCCTGTTTGCGCACCATGCGGCGCCCAAGGACATCACCGTCATCCAGCCGACGGACCTCAGGGCGTCACTGGGCTGGGAATCGCTGTCGGACGCCGTCGACATCATCGTGGGGGGCCCGCCCTGCCCGGCCTTCGCCAGGGTCGGCCGAGCCAAGCTCAGAGAAATCGACCGCCATCCTGAAGCCTTCAAGCAGGATCCAAGAGCGCAGCTCTACCTTCCGTACATCCACTACGTGCAGGCTTTGCGTCCCATAGCCGTGGTCATGGAGAACGTCCCGGACATCCTCAATTTCGGCGGGCACAACCTTGGCGAGGAGATCTGCGATCTGCTTGAGGATCTGGGATACGAGTGCGCATACACCCTGCTGAACGCCGCCAACTACGGCGTGCCGCAAATGCGGGAGCGCTTCTTCCTGATCGGCATTCATCGGGACTGCGGTTCGACAGTTCACTTTCCTGAGCCCACCAGATTCGTCGATTTTCCGCGGGGCTATGAAGGGTCCCGTCAGGTTGCTCTGAAGCACCTGGGCAAGGAGAACGGACGCCAGAACGGGCTCGCCTTCAGAGAACGCTACCTACCGACACCCGAGGCGCAGAACACTGAGCCTCCCGTGACAGTCGAAGAAGCCCTGGCCGACCTTCCCGCCCTGACGGCTCATCTGAACGGCGGCCAGAAGCGGGGCGCCCGTAGGTTCCGGGACTCCATTGAGTACGTCTCCGATTCCTCAAGCTCTGTCTATGCCAAGAGTATGCGGACGTGGCCCGGCTTCGAGGGCGACGCGAACCTCTACGACCACGTCACTCGCGCGTTGAGCAAGCGGGACTACCGTCTCTTCAGGCTGATGGGGCCCGGCGATGAATACCCTGAAGCTCACGCGCTCGCGGTCAGACTCTTCGATGACTACGCCGAGAGCACCGGGCTCGATCCGTCCTCGCCGGACTACGCGGCGCTCAGAGCCGGCTATGTGCCCCCATATGACGCGGGGAAGTTCCCGAACAAGTGGCGGAAGATGGAGCCGGACCAGCCCTCGAGAACCCTCATGGCTCACCTGGGGAAGGACGGCTACAGCCACATCCACTACGATTCGCTTCAGGCGCGCGTAATCTCGGTGCGGGAGGCGGGGCGGTTGCAGTCCATCCCTGACGGGTTCGTCTTCGCTGGGACGATGAACCCTGCATTTCGGCAGATCGGCAACAGCGTGCCACCCCTGATGTCGCTCGCCCTGGCCGAAGCGCTCCTGGATTCACTCGGGGTTTCTCGAAGCAAGGGGACGGCTGGCGGTACCGGCGGCCTTGAAGATCGTCGGCGGCTTGCCCAACAACCTCTTTCCGGAGGGACAGGATGAACGCAAACGAAGCCTGGACGGAGTTCACTAAGCGCCTCCGCAAGCGACTGCCGGGACTCGACATGCATCAAGCGAGGGGCGCGAGCAACGGACCGTTCGTGCTCGATCAGGGCTTCCGGGTCGGTCTCTTCAACATCGACACGGTGGACTTCGCCAAGCTCGGCGAGGACGGCTCCTCACTTGTTCTCGGCACGCAGCTGGTGTTGCCACCAGCCAACGCCCTGAACCTCGCACTCGTCTTCACCGGTGCCGAGCTTGCCGCGGCCGGTCGAAGAAGGGACCAGATCCAGACCGATGTGGGTGAAGCCAAGAAGGTCCGCGTGTACCTGCACGCTTCTGGGGTCTACCTGAGGCAAGGCAACGGCGACCCCGCCGCTTGCGACCCGAGCGATGCGACCTTCGGCCCAGCTCTCACCCTGTCGGCGGCCTTCTTTGCGGACATCGTGCGTGACACTGAGCTGGACCCCGTTGAGATCTCCTACATCGAGTTCCTGTCGCAGCTCATGCAGGTCCCCTTGGTACGCCTCGGTTCGGGAGGCGAAGCGGGAGGCACGGCCCTCGCGCCTGCGACGGTGCCCTTCGACGCGCTCAAGCGCAGGGTCGCGGAGCTGGGGGCCGTCTACCCGGACGCCCTGCTCGCCCGCTACCACGTCTCGCTGAACCACCTCGCGCGGAAGCACTTCGTCCTCCTCACGGGTGTGTCCGGGACCGGCAAGACCCTGATGGCGAAGGCCTACGCCTACGCGGTCCTCGGCGTTCCTTCGCTGAGCCTGCCGGCTCCTGAGTTCTACCTCATTCCGGTGCGACCGGATTGGATGGACCCGTCGAACCTCCTCGGCTTCTACGATGCGATTGCCGGCGCCTATCACAGGACGCGCTTTCTCGACGCCCTGATCCAGGCTCACCGGGAGCCGGCGCGTCCTGTCTTCGTTTGCCTGGACGAGATGAACCTTGCACAGCCTGAGCACTACTTCTCAGACGTCCTCAGCGCCATGGAAACCGAGGAGCCAATCCACTTGCGTTCAGAAAGTGACGCCGACGCTGACGTTCCCGAGGCCGTGCCATGGCCGCGCAATCTGTACATCTCCGGGACAGTGAACGTTGACGAGACGACGCGGCCGTTCAGCCCCAAGATCCTGGACCGCGCGAACGCAATCGACCTGAGCGAGGTCGATGTAGATGGCTTTGTACTCGAGCTGGCACGCAAGGACGCTGACCTCGCGCCGGTACTCACGGAGGAAGTCGTGGGCATGCTCAGGGACCTCGTTGGCATCCTCGGTCCTCATTCGATGCACTTCGGCTACCGCACCATCGAAGAGCTGGCGTACTACCTGCTCTTTGCTGGTCACGGCGCCCTCCCGGACAATGCCCTCGACGAGCAGATCGAGCAGAAGGTCCTCACCAAGGTACGTGGCGGGCGGGAGCAAGCTGCGATGCTCAGTCAGCTCGCTGAGAAGCTGACGGGCTTCACACAGTCCTCCGCTACAGTGGCCCGGATGCAGGCCGACCTGCAAGCCTACGACTCCTTCCAGTACTGGTCGTGACCAACGCCTCCCTGAACCTTTCGCTCCGCACGCAGGGGGAGGAGTTCCAGCTCGCGCCCCGCAGCGACGCCATTCCTCCTGGGCGCATACAGGAGAACTCGGACGTCGTGTTCCACCTCGTTGGCGACGAGATCGACCTGTTCGGATCTGAACTGCTTGTGGACGGCGAACCCCTGGAGCGCGTCGCCCTGGCGCCGAACCACCTCACTTGGCGATGGCGAATTGGGTTCAATGCCGGGCAGGTCGACGTGCAGCTCCGAGGGGTCCCCTCGATTCCCCGGCGCATGGAGCTGACGACAGATCCCCATGTAGCGAAGCTCACGAGAGCGGACTACGCGCGAATGGTGGGGGACATCCTCGCCGACACCCTGGCCCTCTTCGCGCTCACCGGCCACCGGCTCCCTGTCGCCCGAGGACCGCTCGACCTGCAAATCGCCCGCTTCGAGTATCTCGCGTCGTGCCTCGACCGGGCCGAGGCGGCCGTAGTCACCATCGACAAGGCGCCATGGCGACAACTCGGGAGGACGAGGGTCACGCATCCCTTGTGCAAGGCCGGCGGCGCAACGTCCCGCGATCTCGCTCGAGCCCTTTGCAGGACGGACGCAACCGAGCCCGCCTTGGCCGATCAGCTTTCGGGCGCCGGTGCCGCCCTCGCCGACAGGCTTGGCGGACGTCTCCCGAAATCCGTCACGAGGAGCGAGGGGCGCCTCGACAACCACCGCCGGGAACACTCCGACATCCTCGCCGTGCTATCGATGTGGGAGTCCTTCCTGTCTGCCGTCCGACAAGCACTGCCTCAGTCACTCGACGACAACCAGGAGGCCCAGGGGGTCGTCACGATCCGCCGCAAGTGCACCGTGCTGCTGTCACGGCTGCGACGGCTGAAGGCGCTGCCCCTCTTCGAGGGCATCCGGCCGACTCGTGGTCCGATCGCTCCGTCTCATCTGTTCCGGCGCGTCGCCCCCTATCGACAGTTCTACTCCGCATACCAAGGCTTCCTGGACGGGCTCGCCAACATCCAAGGCGACTTCCTCAACCTGCCTCTTCGGCGCACCTTCGACCTGTACGAGATGTGGTGCTTCCTCCGACTTGCACATGCTGCAGCCAACGCCTCGGGGGTGACGGATTCATGGCGTGACTACGTCTCCGAGGCGCAGGCCCACGGAGGCTTGGTGCTGAGACTCGATGCCAAGCCGATGAGCTACGGGCGTTTTCGACTCATATTCAAGCCTCTGTACAGAGAGGTCTGGAAGGTCGACGGGCCGCGTGTGGGATCGTTCAGCAGGGTGATGCAGCCCGACGTGGCGATCGAGGTGGAGCGCGATGGTCAGCAGTGCCCGACAATCGTGCTTGACGCTAAGTACCGCGTTGACGAGGGAATCGACGACGCCATTGCTTCCATCCATATGTACGCCCATGCCTTGGTCGACGCAGCGGATGGTATCTCGGCCGACGGCATCAAGCGCACGGTCGCGGCAGCCTTCGTGCTGACCCCGAGAGGACTTGGTGACGGCCCGACGGTAGAGCTGGGCAGTGATCGGGCCCCCGCCGTCTTCTATCGGGGGGCCTACAAGTCGGCGTTCCGCTTCGGCGCTGTGGAGATGAGACCGGGCATCGGCTTGGGTGAGTGCGAAGCGATTCTCGCTGAACTGACGCGCTTGGCCTACGACGGCGAGAGTTCCTAGGACCTAGCGTCGCAAGTTGCCGCAAGCCCACCCTCGATGAGGGTAGGGAGGGTCGAAGCGAGAACTCGTCGAGCGCCCACCCTGCCCGCCCCCGTGCGCGCAGAATCCCGGAATTGGAGTCGTGCCGGCAAGGGAGCCGTCACGATTCCTGGTCCCTACTTGTCGCAGAAGGCCTTGGTCATCCGCAGTGCGAGCAGGCTCTACATCGCCGCCAGGGGGCTTACGACGGCCACCGCTCGACAGCCCAGGCCGCAAGCGCAGTGGAGCGTGCTTCCAGTGCGGCCGGCGTCCAATCGTCATGCTCCTCCGCGAAGTTGCGTGCCGCCTTGAACCCGGAGTCGTCGCGATACTTGGGCTGCTTGGCGGAGTAGGGCCCGTTGCTGAGACTCCGGTTCATCTCCTCCGAAAGCGGGAGCAGGTTCGCGAGGAGGTCCTTCATGCGCGCGTGCTGCTCGCGGGTGAAGACCTTGAACCACTGCTCGACGGGCTTGTCGGGGAGAACATGCTCGATCCAGGGCGCAGTCACAGGCTGGTCGCCGCCGACCTTGCGGTTCCACTCGATGAGCAGGTACGCCGCGATTGAGGTTGCATACAGCGCGCGCGTCGAGACTGCCGACTGCACGTCCTCAGCGGACGGCCAAGCGACGGTGCGGTGTCCACGAATCTTGGTCTGGACCTTGCCCGCAGTGGGGCTGCCGTCACAGTCGACCCACAGGCGCTTGAACACGGCGTGCAGGCCGGTGGGCTCATGACCGCAGATGGCGCGGCGGACCAGGAACGACTCGATGAGGGATAGGACTGCAACGGCCTCGTCGGCATCGACATCGCCGTCTCGGACGGCGTTGGAGAACTGCATGAGGAAGGGGTACGTGGAGCTGGGCGCGCCAGCTTGGTGCAGGCGCGAGAAGGCGGAGCACACGTCCTGCGCATGACCCTGCGAGTTGGTCCCGCGGGCGGCGTCGAGGAAGGCGCCCTGATAGACCGACAGGCGCCGCACGATGTCCTCAGGGTCGTCGATGCCTTTCCACTGTGTCCGGAGTTTCTCATAGACGTCCGACTTACGGATATTGGGATCCTGGATCAGTCCGTAGGGGAAGAAGTAGGCGTCAAAAAGGCTTATGGAGCCCTGGCGGAATCGGCTGTAGAAGGGCTGCCACGACCGCTGATCGATTGCCTCGATGGTGTCCGGATGCTCGTTGGCGACCTTCGAGAAGATCTCGTTCCGGACGAGGTCGCCCGTCGTCATCGGCTCCTGTCGGGAGTTGAGGCTGTCGAAGATCTTGGGGCCGTCGGTAGGGTTCTTGACGACGATCTGGACGAGGGTCATGGACTTGAGCAGAGCCCCGTAGAGCGCCTGCAGTCTCTCCACGCCCTCAAGCCTGACCTGCTCGTCAAGAAACCGCTGGGCGGCGAGGTAATTGCTCCACAGACGACCCTTGTCCTCCCCGGTCGCTGAGAGAGGCTTGTAGCGGAAGGCGCCTAGGCGCTTCGCAAATGCGGGGTCCGACACGAGATTCCCGAACACCCGATTCAGCTGCGCACGGTCTTCCTTGCAGCAGTGCAGCTTCGAGTTCGAGACCAGTCGGGTCGCGCGGCCGATGACGAGGTATTTGAGGAAGAGGCCCTCGGCCTCTTCGTAGAGGTCCTTCTTGCAGAGGGCGCGGACGATGGCGCAGATGTAGAGGAACACCGTGGTCATCCGCTGCTGGCCATCGATGACCTCATACACATCCGGTTCCGCGGGAGCCGTGCTGCGCCCATAGATGATCATGGCGCCGAGGAAGTGCGAATCCTCCGCATCGACAACGTTCAGCAGGTCCGTCTCGAGCTGACGCAGCTTGTCGAGCTTCCACTTGTAGGCTCTCTGGAAGTACGGGATGCTGAAGATCTTCTCGCCGTCCAGCAGCTTCGACAGTTCCGTCTCATCCGAGCTAGTAGTCAGGCGGTGTTCTTCGGGCATCTCGTCCCCCCTCGAGCCGCATCGAGTCGGCGATGCGCGTGACCGATCCACAAGCAAGCTACATCGTACTTGAATGGGCCGACGGTAGCCGAATACTTCGAAGCCGAGTCCACGAAGTCACGGAACGGGTGACGAAACTCCTACGCTCAAGGCATGGAACAGACCACCTGCCTGGAGTGCGGAGAGCCCTTCGAGAACGCCCCCACCGGCCGGCCCCGTCGCTACTGCTCCGGCCGCTGCCGCAAGGCCGCCAACCGGCGCAAGCATCTCGCCGCCGAACTCGCGGCCGTCCGACACCTTCAGCCCGTCGGCATCCAGCACGGCACCCTACCGGCCGGCGCCCACCCCGATCAGCAAGTCGCCGTCGCGATCCTCGAGGCCCGTAGCCTAGCCGGCGCCTTCCTCCGGCTCGGTCGGGAGGCGCGGCCTCAGCTCGCCTGGCGCTGCGAGGGCGCCGGCGCAGCCATCGCCGGGGCGCTCCACCGCTACTTCAAGGAGATCAGCGAATGACGGACGCCAAGCCCAAGGTCGAGACCGTCCCGCTCGACCAGCTCACGCCGGACCCCGGCAACGCGCGTGTCCACGGCCGCGACAACCTCGCGGCAATCAAGGCCAGCCTGGAGCGCTTCGGCCAAGTGCGCCCGCTTCTCACGACCAGCTCCGGCACCGTCCTCGCCGGCAACGGCACGCTCGCCGCGTTGAAGGCGCTCGGCTGGAGCGAGGCCCAGATCGTCCGGCTGCCCTGGAAGGACGCCGCCACCTGCCGCGCCTACGCGATCGCCGACAACCGCACCGCGGAGCTCGCGGCCTGGGACAGCGGGACGCTGACCGGCCAGCTCGGCGACCTCTCCGCCGCCGGGATCCCGATGGACGGCTTCGGCTTCGACTTCGCCGGCGGCAGGTGACCGCGCCGCGGCCGCGGCTGAGGCGGGTCGCTCCTACCGCTGCCCCGCCTGCGGGTTCCGCTGGCGCCACGACGACGGCGGCGAAGTGGTGCCGCTGTGAGCGCCCTCGCGATCAGCGCCGCCCGGCTCGAGGACCTCACGCCGGACCCGGACAACGCGCGGCTGCACGATCGGCGCAACCTCGACGCGATCAAGGCGAGCCTGTAGCGCTTCGGCCAGACGCGGCCGCTGGTGGTCACCGAGGACGACCTCGTGACCGCCGGCAACGGCACGCTCGCCGCCGCCCTCGAGCTCGGCTGGGACGAGGTCGAGGTCACGCGGGTGCCCTTCCGCAACCCGGACGAGGCCCGGGCCTTCGCCCTCGCGGACAACCGCACCGGCGAGCTCGCGCAGTGGAACGTGCCCGTCCTGCTCCAGGCTCTGGAGAGCCTCGCCCTGGAGGGCTGGCGCCTCGAGGAGATCGGCTTCGCTCCCGAGAACCTCGCCGCCTGGAGGCGCCGCCAGGCGTCGGAGGCACCGGACGAATTGCCGGTTTGCGGCGAGGACGACTCCACTTTCCCGGCGGACTACGTCCTCACCGGCAGCTACCGGGAGGGTTAGACCCGGGTCGGAAACAGCGTACCGCCCGTCATTCTGCGTGCCGTCGCCGCCGCCGTGCGCGACGAGGTCCTCAACAGGATCGGCTGACTAGCACGCAAGCCATCTTGAGAGGTGAGACAATGGCCGCGTTATGAGCCAGCGCAAGAAGACCGTCATCGAGATCCTGCGGGACAGCCCCGGCTTCGTGTCTGGCGAAGCCATGAGCACCAAGCTCGGCATCTCGCGCAACGCCGTGCACAAGCACGTCAAGTCGCTGCGCTCGCGCGGCTACCGCATCCTCGGCATCTCCCGGCGCGGCTACCGACTCGAGGAAGAGCCGTGCCGGCTCTCCATGGGCCACATCACCGACCGCACGGTCGACAGCAGGTTCGGCAGCTCCTACCGTTACTACGACGAGATCGAATCGACGAACGTCGAGGCTAAGTCCTTGGCGAGCAGCGGCGCGCCCGAAGGCACCGTGGTGATCGCCGAGGCGCAGACCGCGGGGCGTGGCCGGCTCGGCCGCCGCTGGACCTCGCCGGCCGGCAAGGGC
>Ga0209744_1000410_pt1 | contig 14296 bp, 8 predicted proteins | sample BarGraNGADG00311_2_FD_184494 | JGI IMG/M metagenome (GOLD analysis project Ga0209744, IMG submission 184494) | Arctic peat soil microbial communities from Barrow, Alaska - Barrow Graham LP Ref core NGADG0004-311 (SPAdes) (version 2) | ecosystem: Environmental > Terrestrial > Soil > Wetlands >... | reverse complement strand
GAACGAACGCGTCAAGAGCTTCGCTCAGTTCCTTGTCACGCTTATCCACATTTTCCAGCGGATCGCCATGCAAGGAACGAACATGAGCCTTCGCATTGGAGTTGGCAAACGTCCTCTCCTCATCGTCCCATCGCTTCCCGACGTCGTGGAAGTCCGCGACGCCCATGTAGCCCGGGGGCCAGCGAAGCGACAGTAAGAAATTGGACGGGAAGATATCTCGCTCGTCGTCGGGGTCTACGAAAACGTTCGCGAAAGGCGTCGCGGTGTATCCGACATATTGGGCCCGCTTACACAGTCCTAACAGATTGGAGATTAATCCATTTATGGTCGTGCGCTTCCTATCAGCGGCCGTCGGCTCACCCCACCGATTGGGGTTCGTGGTATCAACCGACGCCTGATCCGACTCATCATCAATGATCAGAATTGGGAGATCGTCTAGATCTTTGTGAATCGGGGTCAGGTCTTGAATAAGTTTCGTCAGGGCGGATTTGTTCTTCTTGATAACTGCAACATAGGCATCGGACGGATAGAGGTTTACCGGGTCATTGAACGGTTTAGTCTTATCATGACGCTTGAAACGGAGCTGAGTCAGTCCCTGTGGTAGACGGCGATAGTCGCTGTGATGCGTTGTCACGCGCCTGATGTGAGCAACTCCCGGCTGTTCGAGTGCCGTTCCGTGACGGATGAAGCGATCCTTGATCCATTCTTCGTCCTGCTGGTAATCCAACTCCTTTAGCACTTTTGGGTCTTTGGCGTCCTGACCGTCGAGGATGTTTTCGCGACCGACGAGCTCCATATCCAATCGGTGCTGTGTCTGGGCGCGCAACAACTCGATCGTGCCAGTCATGACGATGACCATTCGATAGCCAGCGTCGATGGCCTTTGCGATGACCCCTGTGAAGTTCGCAGTCTTACCGCTCTGGACGTACCCAACCACAAGACCCTTAGTCTGCCGCGCCTCTGGCCTTGTAGGGTCACTCAGCCTTTCGACAACTTGCGTACTTGTCCCATCCAAGGCATTGATGGCTTCCGCGTTCCAACCCTTGGTGTCCCTTAGAAAGACAACGTAGTCATCCCAATAAACCGAAGTCCGCAATGCTTGACCATTCACGTACCAAGGCTCGAATTTCTTAGAAATGACAGTGGAGTGGTCCTGGAAGACTGGTGCCCGATTATCTAAGATGTCGCATAGCCAGCCCGTCAGACCAAGCAACTCGTACACCCGCTGCCGGCGTTCAACAGTGCGCGAAGACAGCGCCAGACCAGATGCATCCGTCGTGACCACCCCCTCACCCGCGGCATCCCAAGCGGCAAGGGCAAGTCGCATCTGAGTTAGCGCAGCGTCATTTTCATTCGCCTGGCTGAGAAAGGCGCCCAGCGCCGAGTCGTCCACCGGCTCGGGGGCGAACACGTTGACTACCGTCAATAGCGTCTTGGGCGCCTGCTTGGCCAGCCCCGTGAGAGCGTTGGTCAGCGAATCTGCCCAGACCGGTCTGTCGTTCGTCATTGCGTACTGCCTTTCAGAGTCTCAACAAAGCCAGCGAGTGGACTGGGCGGTGATCCAGGGTCCATGTCCGTGACGTCCACTCTGTACGACACATCGGACACCAGCTCAATCTGTGGCACAACTTGAGCTAGTCGCTGCTGAGTGATGGCTGGGAACCCCTTGTGGACCAGGAAGGCTCGGGGCGTGGTTCGGTAGGCCCACACGGTTGTGTAAAGATCGCGCTCATCGTCCATCCACCCACACGCTCCCAATCTGGCGTCGAGAGCCGCGCGATGTCCCCCCACCGCAAGCCGGACGGCCGCTACCAGTCTCGGCAAAGTCCGGCCGAGATCGCCACTGCTGACCGTAATCTGAATCGACATAAGCCACAAAGGAATCCCTTGAAGGGGTGCTAGCTGTTGGGCTGTCCCAATGATGTGTCGCCGACGCTCAGATGTCGTTGTCTTCACCTCGAAATGGACTTCTTCAAAAACGAAGTCATGCTCCTCAGATAATGGGCCGGCCCAAACTTTCAATGCCACCGATCCGCCAAGTTCCTTTATGAGGTATTCCAGCAGCAACAGTTCGCCGAACAACCCCACCTCTTTGTCACGAGTCAGACCGGCTCGAGAAGCGAACACACCCCGATGAGCGGCCACGGCATAGGGCACCGCAACTCCGAGTGTCTCGCCTTGGAGCTGAAGGCGATCGGCAATCGTGGCAAGGACACTGAACGCTCCGTGAAGCGCCCCCTGCACAGCAATCTGTATCTCCGCCCAGTCGCCATCATCATCAGCGAACGTCCGCAACGCGATGTTGCGGTACTTGGCGACGTCAGGTTCAGGACCATCGAGCGGGGTCACCAAGGAAATCTCATCGTGCTTAGGATCGAGCAGGAGATTGCACAGGGGCGATCCTGGAACAGGGATCTGCATGGCTAGGCCGGCGCCCCAAAATCTATCGACGTTTGACAAAGTCAGGTGTCTGGCGTCGACCAGTCCTGGATCTACTGGGTCAGTCACGACTGTTCCTCCTGACGCTGCCACAGGGCCGCTTCCTCTAAGACTGCTGCACCGAGGATCGTCCTCCACATGAGGATGTTGTCTCTATCTCGTGAACCAAGGTGTTGACCTTCGAATATGTTTCGCGTCAATAGGTACAGAAGCGCTTTCAAGACTGGTGCATCATTCATGCCACCGCGCTGTGGGACGAACATCAATCGATACCGGTTGTTGAGCCAGACTGTGTTCGACGCGAAGTCAATATCCAAGAACTCCCCGTCGGGCAACCGCTTCCAGCGGATCTCTATTGGATCTTTTCCTTGGATAAAATCAAATTCGCTGCCAATAACATGCCGCAGCTTGGGTGCGAAACCTTTGTCCGGCTTGATCGCTGGGCGACGCTTTCGGCTTCTGCGCTGAGCTGCCTTGTACGCAGACTCGGCGTCCGAGAGGTAACTTTCAAACGTGGTCAGGCCATCACTACTCGCCGCCGCAGCCAAAGCTTGCGTGAACTGCGGCTCGAACCGGATCCCTTGTTTCTCCGAGTTCATTGTCAAGAACCGACCCACGGCTGTGGAGTCGTCCAGCACCATGCGCGCCAACTTTCGGTCCACCGAACTGGTAGTAACAGTGCCCCAGCCGCCGACTTGGAGCAGCCTGTTGTGTCGGTAGATGAAGAATCCCTGAAACTGATCACCGGTTCGGTTACCGATACGGAACCCAGTGAGATCGGACTTAGCGGGCCAGATGTGGCAATGAACTTTCACCGGCGGTGATCCATCCACCTTGGCGATAAGTGTGCGTGGGTACCCAGGGAAACCAGGAGACGAGTAGTCAAAAGGATCGATCGAACGAACCGGAATTGGGATGGCGTTCTCGACGTGGTCTAGATCAGCAGTAACAATGCTGAGTTCGACGTCCTTGGCTTCGATCAATCGATGAAACACCACGCCAAGATGGATCTTCACACTCCCGACGGCTGTCGACATCCAAATCTGCGCCTCGATGGCGGATGGCCCGCCGAACGCGCTGTTAACGTCGCTCAGTGAGACTATTGTGCCTGTGTCATTGGGCAGGATTGCTCGCCGAGTCCTTGCATGCTCGATCGACGCATCGGCGGAAAGGATCTCGCAACTGAAGTCCCGCGAGAAGTCGGCCCGGCGCAACCGCCGACCCACAGGCGTCGCACCGTACTTCTCGGACCAGACTGTGAGTGTGTCGGCGTGAGCGAAGGCCGATGCCTTCAGTCCAAGGCCGAAGTGGCCAAGAGAACCCTCTTTGTACTTTCTTTGGTAGCCCAAGGTCATGGCCGAGGTCGCGCCGTCCGAGTCCATTCCGCGCCCGTCATCGACCACCTCGATCACAACCAGCTTGCCTCCGCGGGTTAGGAAACGAATCCGCACGTGTTGGGCCGAGGCATCGATCGAGTTGTCGACGAGGTCCGCGATCGCCGATTCCAAGCTGTGGTTGGCACCCAAACTGGCCACAAGACCCGGATCGGGTTGGAGAGTGATCGTGTCGCTGACATCACTCTTGGCTATGGGTCCCATCACAGATCCACATCCTCGAATTGGCTCTCATCAAACCCAAGAACGCGAGCGTTCTCATTGACTGTGCGCACAGTAGCCTCCTCGAATCCATTTGAGTTCTCGGCCCGTATATCGATTATCACCTCGAACTGATCCAGTCCCTTGGATCGCGCGAGGTGCTGCAGCACCTCCTCTGCGACCTGCTTCAGCTGATCCGCGATCTGTTCCGGCTCGCTGGAATCTACTTCGAATCTCCCCACGTAGACCCCGTTGGGGATGGATTCTTCAGGCTGAGGACTAGAGGTGCCCGCACCAGTAGCTTCGGTCGCTGTTCCTCCTTCCCCAGTCGACTCGTTGTTGGGACCCTCACCGTCGGTTGGCTTCGCGCGATCGCGAGTCTGCTGCGCTAGGGCCAGGTGAGGCGAGACCAAGAGGGTCGTGTCCGTGACGGGCCCGAACCCTTCGTCGACTAGCGGGATCGCCAGGCCGGCGAACTCACCCGTCACTTCGTTATAGCCGGTGGCCAAAGCGAACCCCTCCTCCGCCCAGCCGGCGTCGAGAAGTGCGCTGTCGATCGCCGAGACAAGCACGGATCGACTCCGAAGTCGGGGCAAATACGGGTACTTCGTGTAGTAGTCCCACAGCTCGCCGACGCTGATACGCCCGTTGTTCCACACACGCTGCAATCTCGATTTAAGGTCATACTCAATCGACGCCGGCGCTACGGCTACCCGAAGAATGTCCTCCTTCACGAGTTTTCGGCCCACCCGCACGCTGAGCCGTTGCTCGTCACCTTCCACTTTGAGCGCCGATACGGAAGAGGGGACGGATCCATCAGGCTGGATCGGATGAATCGCCCAGGTCCAGGTCGTTCCGATCCGTTGGTCGACCACTTTGTTCGTTTCATCCACGCGCCGGCGAACACTGGCCGCCTGCTGTTGAGTGAGATCCAGCTGACCGATGTCGTGGCTGACCGATTTCCATGCAAGGTATGTCCGCACGGCTGAATCAAGTTCGGCGTAGCGCTGTTCATCCGGCGCTAGTCCGACGACAGTGTTTCGACGGTCTCGTTGCGCACTCCCACGGTTCGTCGTGAGGTCGCTGCCGAAACGGATAGCCGGGCTGTCCTGTGATTTGCTGACATGCTGAAACATGGGGTGGAAGAGGACCAGCCGCACGTCTTCTGCTTCAGGCACATCTCCGCTAGTCAGGGGAGCGACGACCACCTGCGCGATGTCTGCACCTTTGTCTACGGACCAACGCTTCAGCCGCTCGATCACTTCGACCCATGCGTCCTCATCGTGCAGTGCGACAGCCCGGTCAGCGACCAGGCGGTTGAGCGAAGGCTGGAGGTCGTACCAGTACCGGTCAGCGTCGTTGAACAAGTACGTGGCGCGGTCTGAGAGCATCTGCAACGACGAGCCGAAGTTGCCGACCGTGTCGCCAGGGACCGCGACCCCGAGAAACATCCGCTTGCGTTCGATTCCTTTGTGGGCGCTACGAAGTGTCGCGGCAGAGCCGAGGAAGGCAGCGCGCGCAATCCGACGCGTGAGCGCTCTCTTCCCGAAGAGGGGTCGTTCCTCGTCAATCTGACGTGGGAGGGCGTCAGGACCGTCGATATCGGTATCGATAACCACCTTCCAAGCATCCTCGACGTACTGACTCAGCTCGGTCAGCACGCCTGCGGAGGCAATCGGAACCGACCCAGGCATGATGAGCGCCGCCTCATCCTCCGCCTCGTACAACTCCTGCACTACCGAACTCATCAGCCTCAAGACACCACGTGTCCGTTGAAATCTCTCCAGCGTGGACCAGTCTTCATAGAGGCGTGCGAAGAGCTCAGGATGGATCGGGTATGACGTTTTGATCCTCTGCTCGTATGCCGTGTCCGTGGTCTCCTTGGGGAACTCGCCCGCGTGATCACGGTAGAAGCTAACGAATCGGCGAGCGGTAGCCGAAATCTGACGCAACGCTTCAGCATCCGGCTCTTCGAACAACCGGCGCCTCACGATCTCGAACGACTCCTGGGACGACGCCGGCTGCCAATGGTGGGCAATACGGCTTACGACGTGCTCGAGCCTCTGCAAAGCAGCTTTACCATGAGCACCACCGGTTTCAAGGTCCGACGCTGTGGCAACTTCCGCCTCGTCACCCTCAGGCAAGGTACGCAGGTCACTAGCGGGAATGCTCACCAACAGCAACGCGCCCGGCGTTGCTTTGACTGCCTCGGTCAGAACCTGCGCGAAGCTAAACTGGGTCTCGAACGTCCCCGCGGGCAGGTCGCCCTGAGAGTGCAACTGTCGGGCATACGCGACCCATTCGTCGATGAGGATCACGCACGGCGAGTAACGCTGGAGAAGATCGCGGAGAATCGCGCCTGGACTCGTCCCATGCTGATCCGACTCAGCCAACAACGCATATGCTTCTGCACCGCCCAACTGCCACGCGATTTCACCCCACAGCGTGTGAACCTGCGTTCCACCAGGTTTGATCGTCGCCTGACCGGGCGGGATCTCATTGCCGACAATGGCGACGCGACGAACGTGACGATCTAGCTCGTTCAACCCAGCCGCTGACAGGAGCTCTTGTACGCCCTGGGGCAGATCTGTGATTGGCGTCTCCGAGAACAGGTGCCAGACCGCGAGCATGGAGTGGGTCTTGCCGCCGCCGAAAGTGGTCTGCAAGTTGACCACTGGTGCGGCGCCGGGGTCTCCCGAGATCCGCTCGGCAGCCTTCGTTAGCAAGTCCTGAAGGCCACTCGTCAGGTAGGTCCGGCGGAAGAACTCGACGGGATTTTGGTACTCCTGGCTACCGGAGCCGTCACCGTGCGCGACCTCATACAGATCAGCGGCAAACTCCGACTCCTTGAACCTTCCGCTGAGCACGTCTGCATGGGGCTTGAGCACTTCCCGCCAGGGTTTCAGCTCCCTGTCGCCAAGACCCGGGATCGCAGACAATGCACGGCTGTCTCTGCGCGTCTCGGACTCGTACTGAGTACGTTGATGCTCGGACCGGCTGCCCTTGATGCTGTCTGCCTCACGGACAGCTCCGATTGCGCGAAGAAGACGCTCTGTCGTGTCGAGCGCGCGGTAGGTGTCATCAGAACTGAAAGCGGAATTGTGTGCCCATCGCTTCCTTATCTCGCTGAGCTCACCCGCAAGGTTTTGCTCCGCCGGGGACAACTCGTCCCTGAACGGATATCCCAGAGCCCCCAAGCGCTCCGTCACCACTCGCAACTGTCCCTGAACGTCGACGATGTCGTAGGTCTTACCCTGGAGGCCATGGGCGCGATCCTCTTCCGCAAGAACGGAAGTCCACGTGACCTCCTTAGGGAGATGCGGCGCAAGAACCCTGGAGATGAAAGGGTTCAGTGCATGACTCAGTATGTCGAGCGCTCGCCCGACACGGTCGCGGTTACTTAGTGCCATGGTCCATCTTCATCCTCGCAGTATCAGTCGGTGAGATCATCAAAGTCGAGGCCCAGCTGGCCGCTCGAACCATCCGATGCTTGATGGTTCTTGGCGGCCGCAGCGACCTCGTTCCAAGACGTACCGAGATCATTGAAAAGAGCAGCCGCCTGGGTCATGGAATGCTTTTCTGCGAGCGAGAAGAGAAGGTATGCAAGCTCCTTGGCGGCGTCGATGTCAATGCGCGAAGCTGCGCCAACGAGGATGCGCGCAGCCTCGTCAAGTCCCCTTTCGTTCAACGCCTTTCCAATGTGCAGCACGACCTCCCACAGTGTGATGTGTTGATCCAGCTCAGGTCGGTAATCAGCGGACAGATCCTTAGGCGCGAGAAGCTGAACCTCGCCCCCGCGGGATCGGATGGCGCCCGACCGGTCGAGGCCGGCAACTGAGGTGTTGTAGGCGCTTGCAAGGGTCTCGGCCACGCCATACTTACCCTTGGCGAAGCCATTGGTCTCAAACCACTTGACGCACCAGCGAGTGTCGGTGTCGAAGTCCCCGTCCTGTGCCGACAACACGTCCGCAAGCGTGCCATTGATGAGACGCAGAGCCTCGCGCACCGTCAGGGCAGATCCGTCTGGCTCCACGACCCGGCTGTAGCGCGAATACACCGCCATGCCGGGGCCGATCGCAGCCTGAGCAAGGTCGACTGGCGCGATTGAGCCCTGCTGGAGCTCATGCAGTTTGGCTGGAAGTTCCGACCTCAGCGCCGCCAAGAACCCACGGCGATCGGTCACGGGCGCAGATTCCGGTCGCGGACGCAAGGCCAACACTATGGACGACGCGAGGGCATTTGTGCCACTTGCAATCATCCGGTTGGGCATCTCTGATCGCATTGGCCAGGTACCTGTGACTGTCCACCCTGAGCGGACCATTCCCTGCAATAGGGTCTCCCAACCAGTTGATGCGGTTCCGTCCCGATCGGTTTCCGATTGTTTGAAGGCATAGTAGACCGATATTGGGAAGTCGAAATTGGCAGACTGTCTTGCCCTGGCAAAAACATGCTCGAAGCCATCCTCAAAGAAGGCAGCTGCCCCGTCCTTACCGCCATGTCGGTACGGATTCGCGACAAGTTCTTCCGCCTTAGGTACAAGCATTGTGGCGAGAAGTCGGGGGTAGACATCGCGCAGCGAGCGGCGTAGCCACACGTAGAAAAAGTCGGAGAGATCTGAATAACCGATGTTGTCGTAATAAGGAGGATCCGTGGCCAAGAGTAGACCGGTTTGAGGCCGTATCTGCGCATCTGCCTGTTCCACTACGGCAGGGACAGTCGCTGGCAATCGATCGAGAGTCTTGGCAATCCAGGTGTATTGGTCTCTCAAGTTCCCCGACGAGCGAGAGAGAGGGTTCCCTTCGCAAAAGTCCCAGATCATTGGAATCGCCTGCCGCGCAAACAGATGTCCAATCCCTTCGTTCTTCGGATCGCTGCGCCAACCACATAGTGCATTCTGATAGTCAGTGGCCTTCGACACCCCAAACCCAAGGTATGTCGCAACAGCATCCGCATAGGCGACTGCATCCACTCCGCCTACCTCAAGGCGTCCTCCCTCTGTCATCCCTGCTGCCAATGCGTCCTTGAGGATCAACTCACGCGCCACACCCACTAGGTCGCTGACGGTTGTCAGGGCAATCAACTGCCGGTTGGTGAATAGGTCTGCGTGATGCGTCATGCCATATGCCTGGACTCGAAAACTCGGCGCCTGTCTGGGCATGTCCGAGACTGGGGCGTCAGCCGGTTTCGGCAACAAAGCGGCCTGCTCCTGTTCAGGGTTGGGGGCCAAGTAGATCCGCCGACCCCGGCCTTCGGCCACCGTCGCAATGAGTTGCTGGCCGATCCGGTGCGCTCGACCTTCAGCCCGGACATATTTCAGATCGACGGCAGATCCGCACGAAAGGCACGCCGCCCCTGTGCGATCAACGGTGCCGTCGGCGTCCCGAGATGGAGCATTCTTCGGATCATGGCCGATCGAAAAGGTGACACGATCAGCGCAAACCTCAGGGACAACGAAGGCCTCCTTGCCCTTCTTCTTGCCCAACCACCAGGAACGGACTAGTGGCATCTGGATGCCGCATGCCGGATTGGGGCAGGTGACTGTCCGCGCCCAGATCCAAGCGATGACTGTCGCCTTGGAGCCGTCGTGAAGAGTGGCGTCAGGGTAAAGGCCGCCGATCCGTGCCTGCGCCTCGTCCCGCATCCATGCGCCATATCGACGCACGTCCTCGGCGAGGCCCGTGACTTTCGGCCACTCCCCCAGTTTGCCTTCGGCTGAGCCAGGAAACACCGGAGACCGCCCCGCAAACTTCGGCGGTATCTCGATCAGAGCCTTGTTGATTAAGACCGCGACGGGGTTGAGATCGCTCGCGTGTGCCTCGAGCCCCAACCGCTGCGCCTCCAAAGGAATCGTCCCCCCACCAGCAAATGGGTCAAGGATCGCCGGAGGATTGCCGTCGCATGAGCGGCGGATCTCGGCGCGCGCGCGCTCGAACAGAGACTCATCGGACAAGTTGTCCCAGTCGACGAGCTGCTCGAGGAGGTGATGCAGCCGAGCTCGTTCCGTGGTGACTCTCAGTTCGACATACTGCGCGAGAGGGTCACCTACGAGCCCCTGAGCCTCTCCCTCTGCGCGATACTCGTCCACATACGAAGATGGATCGTCGACGAGCTGGGAGAAAAGAACAGCGCGCGCTGCCGCCAGCGGCCGCCGAGCCCACCACAAGTGGAGCGTGCTGGGGTGACCGTGTCGGATTGACTTCTCCCGAGCCGCCTGTTTGTTGATCTCCTCCAACGGGAGGGAGACCTCGATCATCTTGCGGCGGCTCACGTCTAAACTCCTTTCGGTGCCCGCATCTTGGTGATCAGGCAATCGACCCCTTCATACCAGGCACAGTCACACCGGTGCCGGATGGACAGCCTTCGACGGCCTACATATCAGCCGCGTATTGGGCTCAAACGAAGACGTGCAACCACATCGGCCACCCTTTTTGCCGCGGCCTCTGGTGGCTCGTGTTCCCACACCCGAACCACCGTCCAGCCCAGTTCCATGAGGGCTTGGTCGGTCTCACGATCTCGGAGGATGTTACGCCCTAGCTTGGATCGCCACCAGACCTCGTTCGCCTTCGGCATCGTGCGATGCTCAGGGCATCCATGCCAGAAGCAGCCATCCACGAAGACGGCAGCCCTGATCCTCGGAAACACGATGTCGACTTTGCGTCGCCTAAGGCCGGGAACCGCGGCATCAACGCGATAGCGGAGACCGCGGCGATGCAGCTCGCGCCGCAGGGCCAGTTCCGGCATCGTGTCGCGAACAGCCTGCCGTGACATCCTGACTGACACAGCCTCGCTCGAGGGCTGAATCGGCGAACCAGGCTGAGATGACACTAAGTTCTACCTCCCGCTTCAGGTGGCGCCGTGGGTCGGTGCGGCCGGCTATGCTGACGCCGTGGCCGCTACTTCATCATCTCGCAAGCGCACGCTTGCAGCGCGGTCGATTGCGCCCAGGACATCGACGATCAAGATCCTCGACCTCTTCGCCGGAGCAGGGGGTCTGACCGCTGGTTTCCATAGTGTGGACCCTCGGTTTGAGTCTGTTCGGGCGGTGGAGAAGGACCGAGCAGCCGCAGCGACCTACTCCCTCAACTTTGGTCCGGTCGCCTACGTTGGCAAGATTGAGGACTGGTTGGCCGAGGACTCCGTACCCGATGTAGACGTAATCGTGGGCGGCCCCCCATGTCAGGGTTTCTCGACGCTCGGCAAGCGCGACGTTGACGACACACGCAATTTCTTGTGGCAAGAATACGCCGAGACTATTTTGAAAGCACAGCCCCAGTATTTTGTCGTCGAGAACGTAGCAACATTCCTTAAGTCTCCACAGTTTACGAGGCTGGTTGCTCGAACCCGCGGCAACGGGAAACTGCGAAATTACACTCTCCAGGCCACTATCCTAAATTCAGCCGACTTCGGAGCACCGCAGGCTCGAAAACGCGCCGTGATAATTGGACATCGACGAGAACTGGACTTCCCCGGCTTCCCTGAGCCCACTCACACACGAGATTCATACATGACAGTTGAGCAGGCTCTTAAAGGAGTCGCGCGAACTGTCGAACGTACGGAGCTTTTCGATAGGTCGATCAGTTTCGACGGTCATCAACTCCCGGGGGTTTTTACCTCCCGTGAACTTCACGTTACTCGCTATTACACGTCGACATCGAAAGCACGTATGCGCCACATCCCCGTGGATGGCAACCGACACGACATCCCTGACGAGTTGCTTTCGGACGCCTGGAAGAACCACAAGAGCGGCTCGTCGGACGTGATGGGCCGTCTTCATCTGGATAGACCATCCGTCACGATCCGCACGGAGTTCTTCAAACCCGAGAAGGGCCGATACTTACACCCCACCGAAAACCGCGCCATCACGCACTTCGAAGCGGCACGGCTCCAAGGATTCCCCGATGACTTCAAGTGGGCCGGAACAAAGACCGACATCGCCCGTCAAATCGGCAACGCTGTACCCATAGCTCTTGCAAGAGCCATAGGCAGTCGTTTGTCCAATAGCATCCCAAACTAGCGGATTAGGCTCCTCTCAATAAGGCGTGATAACGGAGGATTGACCCCGCCTTTTCCCTGAGCGCGACAACCGGCGAGTCCCTGGCCTGTTGGCGTGCGAGGCTACGTCCCATACTGAATGACAGCCACATAACGTGTAACAATTGCGCCATGCTTAGGGAACCCGTGCAGCTCACAATCGGACTCGGCGGAGAGTTGACACTGCCACTGGGGCTCCTCGCGGAGGCTGGCCTGAACCCCGGAGAGAGGGTCATCGCACACAGCGACGGGGATGGGCGCATGGTGCTGCGCCGGTCGTTCGAAGCAGCCGAGTTCCTCTTCCGCACCGGTACACTTTGACCCCACGAATCGCTGCCGTCGCAGCCGGTGGACGCACCGGGTCGCCAAGGCCCAACACCCTCTCTAGCAGCCCGCACGACTGCTGGAAGACCCGGTAGATAGACCGCACCACCCACGTTTCCCTGCGTGGATTCTCCTGGAGGAGGCGCGGAGGCGCCGACCGCTTGTTTACGAGACCGAGTTTTCGCGGTGCTGGAGCCCCTCGCTGCGCAACGGGGCCAAAGCAGGATGGCCAACCAACGCTTGGGCGCCATAGATCGAGGCGATAGCAGCGACGGAAACCGGTGCAACCTGCGTTCCCGACACGCTAACCGGCTGGCCGTCGCCGAAGTCGAGGACAAGGTGTTCGGCCGCGAGGTCGACTCGCAGGCCGACGACGCCGCCCCACCACAATGAGGACAGGCCCCCAGTCGCGAAGCGGCAGAGCAGCCGCAGATCGGTCAGGAGCACATCGGCGGAACTCGCCTGGGCCCATCGCCCGTTCTCCTGCACCCGAATCCAGACGGGCAACTGCCGGTAAACCGTCTCCCCCGGCTGCAGGACAACGCCCGCCGTCATCGGGTCGAATCGAGTAGATGGCACGCCTCGGGCGAGCTCGATCGCCAGGGCGCGGGCGTCGTATTGCGCCTCGGTTCGATCACGCGCGAGGCGTTGCTCGACAAGCATCGCGGCCTTCCGTTTCGTTCTCACATCTCCGCCCCTCCCCTACTCACCTGGCTCTCCACAGCCTGCCCCACCGCACCGACACTGGCCCGCTCATCGCGCGTGATCGACAAGGCACCTTTGACCGCTGACTGGGCGAGCCTGCGCTGTGCCTCTTGCTCCAGGGAAGTGGGCTCACGCGTTCCGAGGATTGCTCTGTCGGTGATCCCCCATCGCTCCCGGTAGGCCGCAACCGTGTCGAGCCGCCGCAGCCACAGCTCGCGCCGAATCGGATCAGGCGGTGGTGTGCCGAGCTGCGCCGCCCACGGCTGGCGGTTCTCAACCGCCGTGGTCGCCACCTCTCGGGCCCGCTGCTCGAGCAGCGTCTGCCGGTCATCGAGCGCCCGTGCCATGTCCGGATCCGTCACCCCGCCAAGCCTCGGAAACAATCCGACGATCCGAACCGCAGGCGCAGATCGCTGCGGACCGGATGCCTGGATCCATCGGTCCACCCGGCCGTGGAGGACCGCGGCGACGTCGTCGGCGCTGGACAAGGTCCGCCCGTTGACGAGTCGGGGCAGGCCCTGCTCCACGTCCAGACCCAACACCTCAGCCTCCCGCAACGCCGCGAGCAGCGGCCCGTAAGCGGCCGAATCGCGCAGCCCCTCCACCTGCGCGGAGACCACCGTGGAGCAGGATGAGGTGAGCAGCTCGTCATACCGCTCACGCTGGGCCACCCCCGCGATCGTGTCGTACTCGGCCCACATCGCGGCGATTCCATGCTGCTCGGCCCAGTCCGCAGCGATCGTCTCGGTCGCCGACAGGTCCGCCCCGCGCGCGTCCAGCACCTGACGAAGGACGTCACCGGCGTCCCGCTCGGCGGGTGGCCCGTGCTGGGTGTCAGCGTCGGGGTCGTACATTGTGTCGACATACAGCCTGTTCGACTCCCGGCCCCGGGTCGCCGCGACGTACAACACCTCACGCTGGGTAGTCACCGACACGAAGGCGTGCGCTGTGTCGACGGTGCGCCCCTGGGCGCGGTGGGCCGTCGTTGCATACCCCAGCTCGACATGCTGGCGCACGTAGTCGGCCGGCAACACGACCTGGCGACCACCTGGCATACCGGCCCCCCTGGTGCGCGCGACCGTTACTGCGCCATCGGCAGCTACCGTCTCCACCAGCCACTGGTCGCCGTTCTTGACCCACCCCCTGCCGCAGGAAAGGAGCCGGTTGTTCTCGCGCGTGACGACCAGGTCACCCACCCCGAT
>Ga0209744_1000406_pt1 | contig 14346 bp, 12 predicted proteins | sample BarGraNGADG00311_2_FD_184494 | JGI IMG/M metagenome (GOLD analysis project Ga0209744, IMG submission 184494) | Arctic peat soil microbial communities from Barrow, Alaska - Barrow Graham LP Ref core NGADG0004-311 (SPAdes) (version 2) | ecosystem: Environmental > Terrestrial > Soil > Wetlands >... | reverse complement strand
CCCGTCCAGGCCGACGGCGCCTGTTCCGGTCACGGAGGAGAACGGCGGACAGCTCGCCATCGACGTGACGAAGCCCCGGACCGGCAAGTACAGGCTTCCACCCGCGTCCATACTCAACCGCAGCCACAACAAGGCTTTCTCCAAGCAGACGAACGACGAGCGCAAGATGGCGATCGAGAAGACGCTGCACAGCATGGACGTCGACGCCAGGGTGGTAAAGGTGACGGCCGGCCCGACCGTCTCGCTGTTCGAGGTCGAGGTCGGGACCGGGGAGAAGGTCAAGCGCGTCACCGAGCTCGAGCAGGATATCGCCTACGCGCTCGGCTCCCCCGACATCCGGATCTACTCACCGATACCGGGCCGGCAGGCCATCGGCATCGAGGTCCCCAACCACATGCGAGACTCCGTGCTGCTCGGGGACATCATCGAGTCGCTCGGGCCCGTCGCCCCGCACAACATGCTCACGATGGCGGTGGGAAAGGACATGTCCGGAGAGCCGGTAGTGCTGGACCTGGCGCAGCTTCCGCACCTGCTGCTGGCGGGCTCGACCGGAGCGGGCAAGTCGTGCTGCATCAACTGCCTGGTGTCGTGCCTGCTGATGCGGTGCCGCCCCGACCAGCTCAAGTTCATAATGATAGACCCCAAGTACGTGGAGTTCACCTGGTACGACGGGCTTCCCCACCTGCTGTGCGGGGTCATCAACGAGCCTGGGCCTGCTGCCAAGGCCCTGCTCTGGGCGGTCCGGGAGATGGAACGACGCTACCAGGTGCTGCAAGGCCGGAAGGTCGTCCACATCGACGAATACAACGCCATCGCCGAGAGGGACAAGGAGGTCGAGCCGCTCCCCAAGATCGTGATAGTGATCGACGAGCTGGGTGACCTGATGATAGTTGCCCGGCGCGAGGTGGAGAGCTCCATCAGCCGTCTGACCGCCAAGGCCAGGGCGGTGGGCATCCACATGATCATCGCGACACAGCGCCCCTCCGTGGACGTCATCACCGGCGTCATCAAGAACAACATCACCGCGCGAATAGCCTTCCAGGTCGCCAGCAACACCGACTCGAGGACTATCCTGGGGACCAAGGGCGCCGAGAAGCTTCTGGGCAAAGGCGACATGCTGCTCGACCCCGGCAACATCCCTCAGCCCGAGCGGGTACAGGGTGCGCTGATCCAGCAGAAGGAGATCGAGTTCGTAACGGGCTACATACGAGAGCAGAAGCTGGATGAGAGTGCGTCGATCGACCTGGATGACGTCGCCAGCGAGGTCAAGGCGGAGTTCACCGACCGGGACACTCTGCTGGAAGAGGCGGCGGAGTTCGTGGTCTACGCCGGCGAGGCCTCCTCCTCCATGCTGCAGACCCACCTGAGGGTCGGATACGCCCGCGCGCGCCGCATAATCGTCGAGCTCTCCCAACTGGGGATCGTCGGCCCGCACGAGGGAAGCAAGTCCCGCAAGGTCCTCCTGAAGCCCGAGGAGTTCGACGCCTGGAAGGAGCGCCAGCACCCGTAGGCGCGCCGCGGCGGCTTGTTGCACAATATTCCCTGTATTGATAACCTTTAGTCCGTCACTAAGGCTGGCGCGGCAATGGGGGGAAACGGTCCGTGCGCATCGAGACAGGAGGTCGGGTTGGCCAATCCTCTGGCCCAGCAGGTCGAGAAAATCCTTGCCGGAGCGGTAGGCGATTTCATCGCCAAGGCCACCATCAAGAAGAACTGTGAGCTAATTGGCGCGACTCCTGATATGCTAAGCCCCGCCCAGTTGCCGGAACTTGCCAACCACATCGAGAAATCGGTTTCCTTCTTCTCCGGCAAGGAGACGGGCACCGACGTCGCCGAGAAGATAAGGAACCTTGCGGGTTGATTGCTCCGGAGACGGGACTCACTTGATCAAGAACCTCAGCATCAAGAACAAGACGATCATCATAGGTGCGCTGCACGGGATATTGTCGCTCGCCGTGGTCATACCGCTCCTGATCGTGTTCACGGAAATGTCCACCAGGAACCTGGTCATAGTCTCCGTACTTCTCTTCGTGGTGGTGCTGGTGGGGGAGACCATCTACGTGTTGTTCATACAGAGGACCTTCGACTCGGCCATCACCCCGGTCATAGAATTCTCCCACTCGGTCGCGGGTGGAGATCTGTCCAGACACCTGGACTGGGGCTCCAAGGATATCGTCGGCAGGCTGGTAGGCGCGGAGAACGCAATGGTAGACGGCCTTCGGGTGATACTGGAGAAGCTGAGGGAGGCATCGACGCTGGTGAGCGCGACGGCCGAAGAGCTGGCGGCTTCATCAGAAGAGGTCATGGCCTCGGCCGAAGAGGTCTCGTCCACCGTCGAGCAGATATCGAAGGGCGCCGAGTCGCAGGCGCGCGCGGTGGAGGAGACCTCCGAGATAGTCAACGAGATCGCCGACATGGCCTCGAACGTGGCCGAGCAGGCCCGGGCCTCCGCTGAGACGGGGCGCGCCGCCAACGAGATAGCCAGGGCGGGATCGGCCAACGCCGAGGAAGCCGCCACCAAGATGCAGGAGATGCAGCAGGCAATGGACAGCGTGGCGGCGATCATGCAGGGGCTGGGCGACCGGTCCATGCAGATCGGCCTGATCGTGGACGTCATCACCAACATCTCCGAGCAGACCAACATGCTCGCGCTCAACGCCGCCATCGAGGCCAGCCGCGCGGGTGAGCACGGCCGCGGCTTCGCGGTGGTGGCGGAGGAAGTGCGCAACCTGGCCGAGGGGAGCCGCAAGGCCGCCGACCAGATATCGAAGATGATAAGGGACACCGAGATGGAGACTTCGCGGGCCCTCAAGGCGGTCGACGCTTCCAAAGAGATACTCGCAGGCTCAATCGACGTTATCCAGTCGACCCTGGACGCCCTTACCAACGTGGCCCAGATCGTAGAGGACATCGCCGGGGGCGCCGAGTCGGTATCCCGCGCCACCGACGCGCAGAGGGAGGGCTCCGACCGTGTGGTCAAAGCCTCGCACGACATAGCGGCCATCGCCGAGCAGGCCGCCGCCGGCACCGAGGAGGCCTCCGCGGCGGCGAACCAGCAGACGGCATCGATGCAGGAGATGCGGGCCTCGATCCAGGAGCTGGCGCGCCTCTCGATCGAGATGAAGAGGCTTGTGGACGACTTCAAGCTGCACGAGGAATGACATGGCATCCACAGACAGCTCCTTCGACATCGTGAGCAAGGTGGAGCTACCCGAGCTGGACAACGCTCTCAACCAGTCTCGCAAGGAGATTGACAACCGCTACGACTTCAAGGGAACCGGCTCGCGCATCGAGAGCACCCACGAGACCGTGACCCTGCACTCCGCGGACGAGTTCCACCTGAGCGCCATGATCGACGTCATCGAGACGCGGCTGACCAGGCGCGAGGTGCCGCTGAAGGCGATATCCTGGGATGAGGTGCAGCCAGGCCCCAAAGGCACCGTCAAGCGCGAGGCCAAGGTCCTGCAGGGCATCGACACCGACAAGGCCCGGGAGATCACCAAGTTCATCAAGGGCGTCGACAAGAAGGTCAACGTCGCGGTCCAGAAGGACCAGGTGCGCGTGGCCAGCAAGAGCAAGGACTCGCTGCAGACCGTCATCAAGGCGGTCAAGGAACACGACTTCGGGCTGCCGCTGCAGTTCACCAACTACCGGTAGAGCATGTCTCCTACTGAACCGAAATCTCCCAGCGGCCTGCGCGGACGCCGGTATCTGCTAGTCACCCTGGGCTGCTTCAGGAACGAGGTGGAGTCGGACCTGCTGCGTGGTGCTCTCCGGCGGCTGGGGCTGGGCGAGACCGAGCGGATAGAGGAGGCCGACGTGGCCCTGGTGATGACCTGCGGGTTCATCGCCGAGGCGTGCGACGAGGGGATAGACACCATCATCGAGCTGGGCGAGATCGCCGCCTCGGTGCCGGCGCCTCCGCCGGTGATCGTGCTGGGGTGCATGTCGCAGCGCTACGGGGCCGAGCTGGCGCGCGAGATGCCCGAGATCTCGGCAGCGCTCGGCTCCGACTGGGCCCCGGACCTGGAAGCCGCGCTGGAGGCGGTGCTCCATGGCGACAGGTTCGCAGCTCCCGCCAGGGCGCCGCGCATGAGCACGCTGGCGCGCGCGGTGGACTCCTCTGAAGGCGCGCAGCTCTACCTGCGGGCCTCCGACGGGTGCGACAGGGCGTGCCGGTTCTGCGCTATTCCCAAGATAAGGGGGCCGCACACCAGCCGCCCACTCGCAGATATCATCGAGGAGACGGCCCGCCTCTGCAGAGGACGCGAACGCGAGGTCATACTGCTGGCACAGGATCTTACTTCCTACGGCGCCGACCTGGATCCGGAGACCGGCCTTGCCATGCTGGTGAGGGAAGTCGCCCGCATTGAGGGCGCCCACTGGGTCCGGATGCTTTACCTGCAGCCGCAGGGCGTGACCGAGAGGCTCATCGAGACGGTGGCCGCCGAGCCGGCGGTTGCCGACTACTTCGACGTCCCGTTCCAGCACGTGAGCTCACACGTCCTTAAGGCGATGGGGAGGTCGGGCTCGGCCGATGAGCACCTGGACCTTATCGAGAGGATACGCTCGCGCATACCGGACGCGGCCATAAGGTCCACCTTGATGGTGGGATACCCCGGTGAGAACGACGGCGACTTCGCCGAACTGCTCGAGTTCGTCCGGGAGGCGCGGCTGGACTGGCTTGGGGCGTTCGTGTTTTCCCCGGAGGAAGGCACCGCGGCGGCTTCCCTGCCGGGCAAGGTCGCGGCCGAGCTCGCCCTTTCACGGTATAATGAGCTCGTTGAAGCGCAGGACGCGCAGGAGGCGATGTGCGCGGGCGCGATGTCCGGCCGCGAGCTGGAGGTCGTGGTCGAGGCGCTCTGCGAGATCCCGGGATACGACCTGGTGGGGCGCTCCTACCGGGAGGCGCCCGTGGTGGACGGCTTCATCTACCTCAAGACGACGCCGGGCGGCAAGCAGGCGCGGGCCGGTGAGTTCGTGACAGCAAGAATCACAGGACAGGAAGGTCTGGACCTTGTCGGAGAAATCTAGCGGGCCATCGGGTCTGGCGCAGGCGGCGATAGACGGAAAGTGGCTCAATCTTGCCAACATGTTTACGGCGCTCAGGGTCGCGCTGGCGCCGTTCATAATATTACTGCTGCTCTACAAGGGCACGCTTCCGTTCAACGTCTCCAACACGCTCGCCGCGGGACTGATATTCATTATCGCCGCGCTCACCGACAAGGCCGACGGCTACTACGCGCGCAAGAACGACGCCGTCACCAAGCTGGGCCAGTTCCTCGATCCCCTGGCGGACAAGCTCCTGATGATACCCGTGATGATCACCCTCTGGTACATCGGCTGGAACAGCCACACGGTCCTGCTGCCGCTATGGGTGCTGCTGGTGGTGGTGGCCCGCGAGGCGTTGATATCGGTGATAAGGATCATCGGCGCCCGCAAGGGGATCTCTTTCCCGGCCTCATGGTCAGGAAAGATAAAGATGTTCTCCCAGATAATCGTCGTGTCCATTCTGATATTCTTCCCGTCGACGGCCTCCAACCTTACGGTCAGCATACTGGTGTTCCTGATGGCGGCGATAACCATCTACTCCGGAATAGACTACGTGCTCCGCGCGCGCAAGGAGATCTTCAGCGAGTCGGCCGCGACCCGCGAGCGTCCGGCTCCCGAGGCCAGTGAGGCCGGGCACGAATGAGCGCCGCGCCGCCGCGCATCGCCGTCCTTACCATCGGCGATGAGCTTCTCTCGGGAGAGGTACAGGACACCAACCTCACATCCATTGCGAGCGCACTCAGCGGCATCGGGATGAGGGTGTCGCGACACGTCACAGTCCCCGATGACATCGAGGGGATAGCCTCGGAAGTCCGCGCCCTGGCCTCGCGGCACGACGCTGTCCTGGTCACTGGCGGGCTCGGACCCACCTCGGACGATCTGACCGGAGAGGCCGTTGCCCTCGCCGCCGGCGTGGAGCTGGTGTTCCATTCCCACCTGGAGCAGAACCTGTTGCGCTTCTTCGAGACGATGGGTCGCGAGATGTCGCCGGAGAACCTCAAGCAGGCATACCTTCCGGCCGGCGCCGTCGAGGTTCCCGCGGCCGGCGGCACCGCGCCCGGGTTCATGATGGACATCGGGGGGGCGCTCGTCGCCGTACTGCCCGGGGTGCCGCGCGAGATGGAGAGCATGATGGAGAGCCAGGTGCTGGGCGAGATAAAGAGCAGGCTCTCCGGAGGGCCGGTCGTTGTGACCCGCAGGATAATGACGTTTGGGATGGGGGAGTCCGACGTGGCGGCGCAGGTATCCGACATCATCGACAGAGGGTCGGTGAAGTACGGCTTCCTGGTGATGCGTGGCCCCGTAGTCATAAAGCTGACCGCCTCGGGCGCGAGCCGCGAGGAGGCGGAGGCGGTCCTGGACGAGGAGCAGGAGAAGGTCGCCTCGCGCCTGGGCTCCCTGATGTACGCGGTCGACGACGAGCCCATAGAGGAGGTAGTCGGCAAGCTGCTGCGCGAACGCGGGCTGACCATCTCCACCGCGGAGTCGCTCACCGCCGGCATGGTGAGCGCGGCGCTGGCCAACATCCCCGGAAGCAGCGACTATCTTCGCGGCGGTGTGGTGGCGTACGGCGCCCGGGAGAAGCAGGAGCTACTGGGCGTGCCGCCCGAGCTGCTGGAGGAGGGCGCTGTCAGCAGGCAGGTCGCGGAGGCGATGGCCGCCGGAGCGCGCAGGTTGTTCGCCACCGACATCGCGGTCGCGACCACGGGGGTAGCCGGACCCGGGACCGGAGGCGAGAGCAAGCCGGCAGGCACCGTGGCGATTGCAGTGGCTCATCCCGATGGCGTGCTCTCTCTGGAGAGGCGCCTTCCCGGGCCGCGTCCCATGGTGCGCAACATAGCAGCCCTCGCCGCCCTGAACATGGTGCGCCTGCACCTTGCCGAAGGGCCTGGATAAGCGCTTGGCGGGGCCGGCGTAGATGCCCAGTCTCGTTGACACCCCTATGCATGAATGCTACCTTACGAAGTACCGAGAATGCCCATTTTAAGGGCATTGTTCATTAATGGCCTAAGAAAACGCGCGGGGAAAATGGACTACAAAGACACACTCAATCTCCCCAGGACGACCTTCCCGATGAAGGGGAACCTCGCCCGCCGAGAGCCTGAGATCCAGGCCCGCTGGGACGAGATGCGACTCTACGACCGCATAATGGAGGCCGGATCAGAGCGCGAGCTCTACGTGCTGCACGACGGCCCCCCCTACGCCAACGGCGACATCCACGTGGGGACCGCCTACAACAAGATCCTCAAGGACATCATCGTCAAGTACAAGACCATGCGCGGCTACCGCTGTCCTTACGTGCCGGGGTGGGATTGCCACGGACAGCCCATCGAACACCAGGTGACCAGGGACCTGGGGCCGGACGCGTCGGTGAGCAAGGTGGAGCTGCGCGCGAAGTGTCGCGAGTACGCGCTGGATTTCGTGGCCCGGCAGTCGGAGCAGTTCCAGAGGCTGGGGGTCCTGGGGGATTTCGACGACCCCTACCTCACGCTCAAGCCGGAGTATGAGGCCACCAACATCGAGGTATTCGGAGCGCTCTACCAGAAGGGGCTGATCTACCGGGGGCGCAAGCCCATCCACTGGTGCACCACCTGCGTCACCGCGCTGGCCGAGGCCGAGATCGAGTACGAGGACAAGGAATCCTACTCCATATACGTCAGGTTCCCGCTTCAAAGCGAGTTCCCGCCGCTGACGCAGCAGGGGGTGCCGGTCTCGATGCTGATCTGGACCACCACCCCCTGGACGCTTCCCGCCAACGTAGCTGTCGCGCTCTCGCCCAGGCTCCCCTACGTGGGGGTCAACACGGGCGAGGAGATATTGGTGATGGCCGAGCAGCTGGTTGAGCGGGTCATGGCGGAGAACGACATCGCGGAGTACTCGGTATCGGACAGCTTCGCCGCCGAGGAGATGGAAGGGCTTTTCTGTAGTCACCCCTGGGCCGACAGGGATTCGGTGATCGTGCTGGCGAGCTACGTGACGCTGGAGCAGGGCACCGGCTGCGTGCACATCGCGCCCGGACACGGGCAGGAGGACTACCTGACCGGGATCGAGTACGACCTGCCCAGCCCGATGCCCGTCGACGACCTGGGCCGCTTTACCGATGAAGCCGCCCCCTTCGCGGGCATGGAGGTTAACGAGGCCAACCCCAGGATAATCGAGGATCTCACCGAGCGCGGCATACTGCTCTCGGCGGGAGCGCTTACCCACCAGTACCCACACTGCTGGCGCTGCAAGCAGCCGGTGATCTTCCGCGCTACCCCGCAGTGGTTCGTGGCCCTCGACGGCGACGCCGGCGGAGGCACGCTGCGGGGAGAGGCGATGAAGGCCGTGCAGGAAGTGGAATGGGTGCCGGACTGGACCATCAACCGCATAGGCTCGATGGTGGAGAACAGGCCCGACTGGTGCATATCGCGCCAGCGGTCCTGGGGGGTGCCGCTTCCGATCCTGTACTGCGCGGCATGCGGCAGGGAGGTGGTGACTCCCGAGACCATCGAGGCGATCCGGCGGATGATAGCGGCCGAGGGCGCCGACGCCTGGTTCACCAAAGACCCTCGCGAGTTCCTGCCCGCCGGCATCTCCTGCCCGGACTGCGGCGGCACCGAACTCGAGAAGGAGACTGACATCGTCGACGTCTGGTTCGAGTCGGGCGTAAGCAGCTTTGCCGTCCTGCGCGAACGCGAAGACCTGCGCTGGCCGGCGGACCTCTACCTGGAGGGGAGCGACCAGCACCGTGGCTGGTTCCAGTCGAGCTTGCTGCTCGCGGTCGGCTACAAGGGTGTGCCCCCCTACGGGACGGTCCTCACCCACGGTTTCACTGTGGACGGCGACGGACGCAAGATGTCCAAGTCGCTGGGAAACTCCATCGACCCCCGCGAAGTCTACTCGCGCTCGGGCGCTGACATCCTGAGGCTCTGGACCGCCTCGATGGACTATTCCAACGACGTTCCCGTCTCCGAGGAGATACTGTCGCGTGTGACCGAGTCCTACCGCAGGATGAGGAACACCTTGCGGTTCCTCCTGGGAAACTGCTTCGACTTCGATCAGGAAACCCAGGCGGTTCCGCTGGCTGAGATGGAGGAGATCGACCGCTGGATGCTCTCCAAGCTCGAGGGCCTGGTGCAGAAGGTGTCGTCTCTGATGGACCGATGGCTGGTGCATCTGGCGATACAGGCGCTGCAGCTCTTCTGCACGGTCGAGCTCAGCTCGCTCTACCTGGATATTCTCAAGGACAGGCTCTACACCTACCCCGCGGACTCCCTCGGGCGCCGGTCGGCTCAGACCGCGATCTTCGAGATCAACTCCAGGCTGACGGCTATGATGGCCCCGATCCTGGCCCACACCGCCGAGGAAGCGATGCTGGCACTGCCCGAGGAGGCGAGGCCCGCTCAGAGCATCCACCTGGCGCCGTGGCCGACTTACGACCAGTCGCGCGTCGATGAGGCCCTGGAGAAAAAGTGGGACGGGCTGCTGGAGGTCCGGGAGGACGTCTACCGCAAGATAGAGGAATCCAGGAAGCAGGGGATACTCGGCACCAGCCTGGAGGCGAAGGCAGTGATATACGCCGCGGGCGAAACTCTTCAGTTGCTGCGCGGGATGGAGGAACAGCTGCCGTCGGTGCTCATCACTTCGGCCGTGGAGCTCCGCGACCTCGCCACCTTCGAGGGGGAGCGGGAGCTGGCCGGTGAGGTCGAGGTCGAGGTCGAGCGCGCCTCCGGGGAGAAGTGCCAGCGCTGCTGGAATTACCGCCCCAGCGTCGACGCGGATACCGCCAGGCCGGGCGTCTGCGACCGGTGTGCGGCGGCGCTCGAAACCATGGGGCGGTAAGTTGCCGCGCAAGCCGATGCAGCGCTCATCCTTCAACGCCCTGGTGTTCATCCTGACCGCCGCGGCGACGATCCTGGTGGACCAGGTCGCCAAAGCCTTCGTCGTGGCATACGTGGAGCCGGGGCGCTCAATCACCCTCGTCCCGCACGTGCTTTCCCTGACCCACTCCACCAACTCCGGCGCGGCTTTCGGCCTCCTCAAAGGTAGCGGGCAGATCGTGTTTCTGGCAGCGCTGGTGGTGGTCGGGATGACCATCGCCTGGTTCTTCGCCTTCAGGAAGAAGCAGGGGATCTGGTCGTTCATCGGCCTGGGCCTGATAATCGGCGGCGCGCTGGGGAACCTGATAGACCGTGCCGTTCGTCATAACCATCAGGTAGTCGATTTTTTCGACCTCGGCTGGTGGCCGGTGTTCAACGTAGCGGATATCGCCATCGTGGCCGGTGTTATAATCGTCCTAGTTGTGACCGTGCTGGAGATCTGGCGCGAGGGCGCGGAAAAACCCTGAAGACCGAGGTGTTCTGACCTTTGCATAGAGTGCTCTTCCAGGTGGGCGGACTGACCGTCTATTCTTACGGGGTTATGCTTGCGGTGGGCTTCATCGTGGCCACGCTGGTGGCGCGGTATCGCTTCAAGCTGCAGTACAAGAACCCCGACATAATACTCGACTTCGTGCTGGCGGCGGTCGTCGGCGGCATCGTGGGCGCCAGGCTCTTCTACGTGATCGGCAACTGGTCCGAGTTCCGCGGCCACCTGGGCAAGATATTCTCGATCAATATGTCAGGGCTGGTCTTTTACGGCGGCCTGGTGCTGGGCCTGGCCCTGGTGGTCGCCGTTGGTTTCTGGAAGAAGGTCAAGTTCTGGTCCATCATGGACCTGGCCGGGCTTTGCCTGCCACTGGGACTGGCGTTCGGGAGGGTCGGCTGCTTTCTCAACGGCTGCTGCTATGGGAAGCCGACCACGCTGCCCTGGGGAATAACCTTCCCCACGGTGGCTCCCCTGGTAGCAAGGCACCCGACCCAGCTCTACGAGCTCGTCCTCGACCTGGGCCTGTTCGCCTTCCTATGGTGGAAGAGGGACAGCTTCTCCCGGGACGGCACGGCCTTCTGGCTGTTCGCCCTCGGCTACGGGTCTATCCGTTTCTTCATGGAGTTCCTGCGCGACCACACGGCGGCGCATGCGGGCCTGGCGTTCCAGATGATGAGTCTGGCGCTGATCCTGGCGGCGGTAGGTGTGCTGCTGTTCAGGTACCGGGTCCTGCCAGCCGCCTCGAGCGAGGCCCTTTGACGGGGGGCCGCAAGTCGGTCCTCGCGGGACGCGCCGACGAGGGCGGGCGGCTCGATCTCTTCATCTCCACCCACGCGGCGATCTCGCGCAGCAAGGCACAGCGCCTGATATCCGACGGCCTGGTCCTCCTCGACGGCGAACCCGCCCGCAAGAACCATAGTCTGGCCGCGGGCGAGGAGATATCCTGGGAGATCCCTGCCCCCGAGCCGGAGGAGATCGTCCCGGAGGAAGCCGAGCTGGAGATATTCTACGAGGACGCCGACATCATCGTAGTGGATAAGCCGGCCGAGATGGTCATGTACCCCGGGCCCGGACACGCCGGGGGCACGCTGCTGAACGCACTGCTGGCCCGCTATCCGGACATCGCGGGCGTGGGAGGCAAGGGCAGGCCGGGGGTGTTCCACAGGCTGGACCGCGGCACCTCGGGCCTGGTGGCGGTCGCCAGGAGTGAGCGCGCCTACGAGCAGATGGTCGAGGAGATGCGCGACAGGCAGGTTGAGAGGGTCTACAACGCCCTGGTGGTGGGCTCGATGGCTTCGGAGACCGGAACCATCGACGCGCCGATGGCGCGGAGCCGCGGCAACCGCAAGAAGATGGCGGTAGACCGGGCCAGCGGGAGGCGCGCGGTCTCCAGGTTCAAGGTGCTGGAGAGGTTCTCGCAGGACTTCACCCTCCTCGAGGTCACGCTGGAGACGGGCCGCACCCACCAGATACGGGTCCACTTCGCGCACATCGGGCACCCCGTGGCGGGCGATCCCGAGTACTCCAGGGGAAAGTCAGGGAAGCAGTTGGGGCTGGAGCGCCAGTTCCTCCACGCCAGGCGCCTTTCCTTCGATCATCCCATCACGGAAGAGCGCCTCACGTTCACCTCGGAGCTGCCCCAGGACCTTCGGGCGGGGCTGGAGAGGCTGCGACAGAGCCACGCGGGAGACTAGGGCTCCATCTTCCGGCCGACTATCCCCGCGATCGACCTCACCTTGGCCATCATGGCGCCGAACTGCTCAATTGTAAGCGACTGCGGGCCGTCGCAGAGGGCCGCGTCGGGGTCGTTGTGGACCTCGACCATCACCCCGTCGGCTCCCGCCGCGATGGCCGCCAGCGCCATCGGCTCCACCAGGTTGTTGCGGCCCGTGGCGTGAGCGGGGTCGGCGAAGACGGGAAGGTGCGACAGCTGCTTGATGACGGCCACCGCGGAGAGGTCGAGCGTGTTCCTGGTGTAGGTCTCGAAGGTGGTGATGCCCCTCTCGCAGAGCACGATATCGCGGTTGCCCTCGATTATCACGTACTCGGCGGCGAGCAGCAGGTCTTTGATGGTGGAGCTCGGGCCGCGCTTCAGCATCACCGGGTGGCCGCTCATTCCCACCTCGGTGAGCAGCGCGAAGTTCTGCATGTTGCGCGCCCCCACCTGCAGCATGTCCGCGTAGCGCGACACCAGCTCCACGTTCCTGGGGTCCGTGACCTCGGTGATGATGGGCAGGCCGGTCTCGTCGCGGGCCTCCGCCAGGTATTTCAGGCCCTCCTCTCCCAGACCCTGGAAGGAGTAAGGGGAGGTGCGGGGCTTGAAGGCGCCACCGCGCAGCATCCCGGCACCCGCCTTCTTGACCGCCCGTGCTATCTCGAGCAACTGGCTCTCGCTCTCGACCGCGCAGGGACCGGCTATCACCACCACGGCGTCACCGCCTATGCGCGCACCACCGACCTCGAGGACGGTGTTCTCAGGGTGTGCCTCGCGCCCGGCGAACTTGTAGGGCTGAAGGATGGGGATTATGTCCTCGATGCCGGGCATGCCCTGCATCTTCTCCACCACCCGGGTCTTGTCGTCGCCCACGATGCCTATGACGGTCTTCTGCACGCCGTAGATGGGGTGCGTGCGCAGGCCGAACGAGTGGACCTTCTCGATCACGTTCTCGATCTGGTCCCTGGTGGCTCCCGCGCCCATAACGATTATCATCTCAATGCTCCGTTCGATCGGTCTTGAGGATTATCTAATAGTAAGGGAAAGGCACTCGTAATGCATGCGAGCGGCGCCTCAGAACAGGGTGGCGTCCTCCTCACCCCAGCAGAGGTTGCCGTCGTCGTCGAGGTAGGCCACCCCCCTGCTGCCGCCGACCCTGTCCACGTTCTTGCCCTCCAGGTAGCGCGCCACGAAGTCTTTGAGGCCCTCGATGCGGGCCAGCCCGGAGGCGACCTTCGCCTGGGAGGCGACCAGCTCGTCCACGGCCTGTCCGATATCCAGTGCGGGAGCATCGGGCCTGCGTCGCTCAACCGGCCTGCCGGCGGTCAGAGGACAGTCGGCCAGAAAGTCGCACCAGGGACAGAGGTTGTTCCTGCAGGGCTTGAAATCCTCGCTCTCGATACGCCCCGCGACCCGCTCGACCGTCTCCAGCGCCCGGGCCTCGCGCTCCGGGGTTATCACGAAGCTCGCCTTGTGGTCCATCATCACGTAGTGGAAGGTGACGCGGCTGACCGGCACCTCCCATATCTTCTGGGCGGCGATCTGGTAGAGCGGGAGCTGCAGGTCCTCATCGAGCCTCCGCGCGGGCGGCAGGCGCCTGCTGGTCTTGTAGTCGATGATCTCGAACCCGCCCTGCTGGTCACGGTCGAGGCGGTCGATGATGCCGGAGAGGTCGCAGAAGCCCAGGTCTATGCGGAACTTGTGTTCGATGGCGGCGGGGACCTGGAACCCGCGGGGGTCGTTGGAGATATTGTTGCGGTAGAAGAGCTCGAGGGTGGACTTGGCCTGCAGGAAGTAGCGGGCTTCCTCCTCGGGAGTCTGGTAGCCCTCACTGACCCAGCAGGCGTCGAGATTGTCGAGCAGTTCCTCCAGCGGCCGGGGGTCCGGGGTGGGCACCGAGTAGAGCCACTCCAGCGCCGAGTGGATGCTCGACCCGAAGCTGAGGGCCGGGCTGGGCAGCGTTGGGCGCCCCTCGACGTAGGAGAACTTGTACTGCAGCGGGCAGGTCAGGTATGTGGATATCGCGCTGTAACTGAGCTTCATGGGGTACTCCGGGTCGTCAACAGACAAATGTTATTGTGATTATAGCCTCATGCAGTGACAATTGTGCCCTCGGGCAAGGAAACCGGCGCGGGCGCCAGAACTATAAGAGGGCCATCGACATCAGGAGTGAGTTTGCCCCCTGAATTCGCACACCTTCACGTTCATACGGAGTACTCCATCCTCGATGG
>Ga0209744_1000399_pt1 | contig 14422 bp, 10 predicted proteins | sample BarGraNGADG00311_2_FD_184494 | JGI IMG/M metagenome (GOLD analysis project Ga0209744, IMG submission 184494) | Arctic peat soil microbial communities from Barrow, Alaska - Barrow Graham LP Ref core NGADG0004-311 (SPAdes) (version 2) | ecosystem: Environmental > Terrestrial > Soil > Wetlands >... | reverse complement strand
TCTGGGGAAAAATGGATCAGGTACAGCTTCACATTTCGGTCTGACTGACAAAGTCGATCTTATTATGGGTACTTTCTCAAAATCATTTGCTTCTCTTGGAGGATTTATTGCTGCTGATAAAGAGGTAATCAATTTTATAAAACATAATTCAAGATCTCTGATCTTTAGCGCCAGCATGACTCCTGCTTCCGCCGCTACTGTCCTTGCTTCCATTGAAATAATGGAAACTGAACCTGAAAGGATTAAGCATTTGTGGGATATGACCGCTTTAGCACTTAATGGTTTTAAGACAGCCGGTTTCGACACAGGAAAATCCGAATCACCGATAATTCCTCTGTTTATCAGGGATGAAATTAAAGCTTTGCAATTGACCCAGAATTTGATTGCAGAAGGAATTTTTGTGAATCCTGTAGTATCTCCGGGTGTACCAAAAGAGGATAGTCTGATCAGATATTCTCTTATGGCAACCCATACAAAGGAACAAGTTGAAATCTCAATTGAGAAGATCACCAATGCAGCAAAGGCACTGGGTATTCTAAAATGAAAAAAATAATTCTTATAACAGGAATTTCATCTGGTTTTGGTAAGCAGACTGCTGAACTTCTGGCTGCCAAGGGACACACTGTTTACGGTACGGTAAGAAGAGATGTAGAAATTAATTCCGCGATAACCGGGTTAAAGCTCGACCTCACAAATTCCGAATCTATTCTGAAAGCTGTTCAAACAATTTACGAAAAAGAGGGTAGAATTGATGTCCTTATAAATAATGCCGGTATGCATACCGGTGGACCAATAGAAACATCACCAATAGAAAATATCAAGCTTCAGATGGATACCAATTTCCTTGGAATGGTAAATCTTACAAGAGAAGTATTGCCTGTTATGAGGAAACAGGGAGGCGGTACAATAATTAATTTCAGTTCAATAGGCGGATTGATGGGATTACCGTTCCAGGCATTCTACTCTGCAGGTAAATTTGCTATAGAGGGTTTCAGTGAAGCACTCAGGATGGAGGTCAGTCATTTTAATATAAAAATCGTACTTATCAACCCCGGAGATTTTCATACTAATAACTCTGCCAACCGGAGAAATTTTCTTGCACTCACCGATGTCAATGATCCCTATCATGAACAATTTCTGAAAACTCTGGCTATAATTGAGAACGATGAAGCCAATGGATGGAAACCGGTAGTTCTTGCTAAAAAGCTAGTCAGTATCGTAGAATGTAAAAAACCTCGCCAGCGATATATTATTGCATCATTCGAGCAAAAACTTGCCGTGATGCTGAAATATGTTTTGCCGGGGAAGCTGTTTGGAATGATCCTTCAAGATCATTATAATATCAAATAGTCTGATATGATGGAAATAACATTTGATGGAGGCAAAGTTGTGACTGCACATTCACATGGTCATATAATAAAAACCGATCAACCTGTGCATAGCGGGGGTCAAAATTCTGCTCCTTCGCCGTTTGAATTGTTTCTGGCTTCTATCGGAACCTGCACCGGGATATATGTAAAAGCTTTTTGTGATAATCGAAAAATTCCTACCGATAAAATTAAAATAATTCAGAGTTCCGAGTATGATGAAGAAACAGGATTGCCGGTCAATATCAAACTGGATATCAAACTGCCTCCGGATTTTCCGGATAAATATAAAGAAGCTGTTATCTCGGTAGCCGAATTATGCAAGGTTAAAAAGTCAATGGCCTCTCCCCCGGTTTTTGAAGTTATTACTTCAGAAATATAATTAATAAGAAAATTTAACCGCAAAGGTCGCTAAGGTTTTTTTGAGTACCTTCTTTATGTGCTTTGCGGTTATTTCTTAATATTCTTCTTATGCTAAATACATATTTATCAGCTGCTCATAGAGCTCCTGCTTACCGCTTCTTGTTTCAGGTTCTCCCAGTTCAGAAGCAATATCTCTCAATTTTGCCAGGGTTAGTTTACCTTTTTCAAAATCTTTACCGGCACCTTTATCGAACGATTCATATCTCTTCTTTCTCATCTTAAGATAGTCGCTATCTTTCAGAATTTTATCAGCAATTACAAGAGCCCTGGCAAAAGTATCCATGCCGCTTACATGAGCTATGAAAATATCTTCAATATCGGTTGAATTACGTCTTATCTTGGCATCGAAATTTATACCTCCGGTTGAAAATCCACCAGCCTGTAGAATAACCATCATAGCTTCAGTGACCTCATAGATATTTGTAGGAAATTCATCTGTATCCCATCCATTCTGATAATCACCTTTGTTGGCATCAATGCTGCCAAGAAGACCGGCATCTGTAGCAACCTGGAGCTCATGCTGGAAAGTATGACCGGCAAGGGTGGCATGATTGACTTCAATATTCAGTTTAAAATCTTTATCCAGACCATGTTGACGTAAGAATCCGATTATGGTGGCTACATCAAAATCGTATTGATGTTTTGATGGCTCCATCGGTTTTGGTTCAACAAGGAATGTCCCTTTGAATCCAATTTTTCTACCATAGTCACGTGCCATGGATAACATTGTACCCATGTGTTCAAGTTCCCTTTTCATATCGGTATTATGAAGGCTCATATAGCCTTCACGGCCTCCCCAGAAAACATAATTCTCACCACCAAGGGCAACAGTAGCAGCAATAGCATTCTTAAGCTGAACAGCTGCATTAGCAACAACAGTGAAATCAGGATTTGTCGCAGCGCCATTCATATACCTTGGATTTGAAAAGAGATTTGCAGTACCCCAAAGTAATTTAACTCCAGTTTGTTCCTGCATCTTTTTCATCACCGGAACAATTTTTTCCAGTCTTTTTTCGATTTCAAAAACAGTACCTGCTCCTACAATATCAGTATCATGAAAACAATAATAACCTGCGCCAATTTTTGTTATAAACTCAAAGGCAGCATCAAGCCTTTGTTTTGTTTTATCATCGTTTTTAGCATCTTTCCAGGGATAGAACCTGGTAGCATCCCCAAACGGATCTGAACCATCACCACAGAATGAGTGCCAGTAAGCGACTGCAAAACGAAGATGATCTTTCATCTTTTTTCCGCCCACTTCCTCTTCTGGATTATACCACCTGAAAGCCAACGGATTTTTCGATTTTTTACCCTCATATTCAATCTTTCCAATGCCGGGATATACCTCTTTTTTTCCTTTGTAAATCATAATGAAAATTTTTTATATGTGATTAGTATTTAAAGCCATTAAATGCAAAGTTCGAAAAGTTTGCGTAAAAACCGCATAGATAAATCAATTTTTTACAACTCTGAAAGCAACTCCTTCCACTTTATATATGCCTTTTCATATTCTGTTGATTTTGATTTGTCAGGTTCAGTGACACCTACAGCAGCAAGTCCTTTAAATGCTTCTTTTTCCGACTTGTAAAAACCGCATCCGATTCCGGCACCTCTGGCAGCTCCTATCGATCCATCTGTATTATAAAGATGAATTGTAGTTCCGGTAACTGATGATAAAGTTTCCCTGAAAACTTTACTAAGGAACATATTTGCTTCACCGGCTCTCATCACCTTAGGATCAATTCCTGTTTCCTTTAAAATATCGAGTCCATACCTGAATGAAAATGCTATTCCCTCCTGAGCTGCTCTGAACATATGTGCATTGGTATGAGTGTTAAAGTTCAATCCTTCAATCCTTGCTCCTGAATCTTTGTTCCCAAGCATCCTTTCGGCACCGTTGCCAAAGGGTAAAATGCAAAGCCCATCAGATCCCGGAGCAACTTTTGCAGCCATATCATTCATATCATTATATGACAATTTACCACTACTATTTCGTCTAAGCCATGAATTGAGTATTCCTGTTCCGCTTATGCATAATAAAACACCCAGACGGGCATCTGTGTCACTATTGTTTACATGCAAAAACGTATTAACCCGTGAAAGAGGATCATGTTTTTTCTTGTCAGTAATTCCATATATAACTCCGGAAGTGCCAGCAGTTGCTGCAACTTCACCCGGATTAAAAACATTCAGAGATAGAGCATTATTTGGCTGATCCCCGGCTCTGTATGAGACAGGTATTCCTTCAGGCAAACCCAATTCCGATGCCACTGATTTAAGAAGTCTTCCGCTTATCGAGAATGAAGGAGCCGCCTGGGGTAAAAGGGCTGAATCAAAACCAAAATATTTCAGCAGCTCTGCCGAAACCCGGTTAGTTGAAAAATCCCAAAAAATACCTTCTGAAAGTCCTGAATAGGAAGTACTTATCTGTCCAGTAAGCCTCAGCGCAATATAATCACCCGGCAGCATAATCTTATCTATTCTGGAATACAACTCCGGCTCACATTCCTTAACCCAGGCTAGTTTTGTAGCTGTAAAATTACCAGGGGAATTTAGAAGATGTGAAAGACAGAAATCATTGCCCAGATAGTTTAAAGCTTTTTCACCATATGGGACAGCCCTGCTGTCGCACCAGATTATAGATGGACGTAATACTTTATTATTCTTATCAACAGTGACAAGCCCGTGCATCTGATAAGAGATACCTATTGCACCGATATCGTTTTTCTTCTGCCCAAGCTTATTTGTACAATCTGCAATTGAAGCCTTCAGGTTAGACCACCAGATTTCAGTATCCTGCTCTGCCCAACCCGGTTTCAAGGCTATTATTTTCATCTCATCAGATGGATTAAACGCTGTAGCCAGACACTTGCCTGACTCTCCATCAATAACAGAAACCTTAACTGAAGAGCTTCCTAAATCAATTCCTAGTAATAACATACTTTAAAATTAGAATATTTGACATAAAATTAACAATTTATTTCTTTTTTCGGCCCCCCTGCTCCAGCTGAGGCGGGATTAATTCTTATTCTTTAAGTGTAATTTTTTCCATGTGCGTGATTTAGCCCTCCTTTAGGGAGAATGGGGGGCGGATTTTACCAGTTAAACATTGTACCATCAGTTTTTCTATTTACAGGAAGACGAGCCATCGAATAAGGAAATCTTGAGGCTTTCTTTTCATCGATATCCACACCTATTCCAGGAGAATCATCTATAGTAAGAAAACCATCATCGAAAAGGTAATTAGTTTTAAACACCTCATTTACAACTTCCTGATGTGGCATATATTCCTGAATTCCAAAATTATTGATAGCAAGATTAAAATGAATTGTTGCAGCAAGATTCACAGGAGAGAGATCAGTAGCACCATGAAACCCCGTATAAATATGGTAGATCGATGCCATCGCTGCAACCTTAAGAAGGTGAGTTATACCACCTCCGTGAACAAGCGGCATCCTGAAATAATCGATCAGTTGTTCAGTAAATATATTTGTATAATCGTAAATACTGTTAAATACTTCGCCAATTGCCAAAGGCGTGGTTGAATGTTGCCTGATCAACCGAAGACCTTCCTGAAGTTCACCTGAAACTGCGTCCTCAAGCCAGAAAAGATGGAAAGGTTCCAGTTCTTTTGATAACCGGGCTGCCTCAATTGGCGTGCAACGGTGATGAACGTCGTGAAGAAGATGAATATCATCGCCATAAACATCTCTAACTTTTTTAAACAAAGAGGGTACAAAATTCAAATATTTTGATGTATCCCAGTATTCTTCATGAGGCAATCCTTTGTGAGCAGGCTCATATGATTTATTGTCTTTTGCAACTCCGTATGTATGTTCAATTCCCGGAATACCCGACTGAACTCGAACGGCTTTGAATCCTCTTTCAATTTCAAGTCCGACCTTTTCGATAGTATCATTGACATTTTTACCATTGGCATGACAATATACCATAATCTTTTCCCTGCTTTTTCCACCAAGGAGATTATATAAAGGGGTATTCAGGGTTTTTCCTTTTATGTCCCATAGTGCCATATCGATTGCCGAAACGGCTGTCATTGAAACAGCTCCCCGTTTCCAATAAACTCCACGATAGAAAAAGTGCCAGATGTCTTCTGTATTCCCGGGGTCCATGCCAATCAGCGATGGAATGCAATAATTTTCAAGATAAGCAACAACTGCTTTCTCCATCAACACTATTTTCATGAATCTTATTCATCTTATCCTTCATGTTTTCTTTTTACCTTTTTGAACTGAATTTAAGGCTTTTGTAATACTCAAGTGTCTTTTCAGGTTGTTCGTAACTGGCGGGTATTGGTCTTTTCGAAAATGTCTGGAAATACAATAAACATGCATCTCTCCAAACTCTTGCATTCGCTTCCTGTTCTACAAGCAGTGCTTTTACTTTTTCAAACCTTTCATTATCAATCATACCTTTCGATTTATCCCATTCTTTCTGCATCCAGCGGACAGAATCGACACCCATATTATATCTGTAACATAATTCATCCCACACGTTACTTCCGGACTTTAACTTGTAATCCCAGGGGACATGATGAAACCAGAGCAGCAGATTATCAGGACAAGTTTCAAGATTATCGTAAAGATCCCTGACCGGTGGAAAATACTGTCCTATGGCGTTGCTCCCTTTCGATGACCTTTCAAAACCAATACCTGCAGAATCAGCCCTGTGATAATAAACCGGATTCCAGTCGCGTCGAAGATTGTCTACCCATGGTCCGGGGCCATAATGAACAGAGCTTGACATAATATGATGGAGTCCGATAGGTGTCATAAAGCTTACTGCGATTTCGCGGGAACGAAGCATCACCCTGCTTATCCTGTCAATAAATTCCTTGTCATTTGAAAAAGTCATTCTGATCCATTCGTTAGCAATATCTCTTGAGTTCAGATATGGATCCCAGGCTTGCCGGCCGAATGTGTACCAGTTTGCCTGGCCAAATGGATGACCTGTCCAGTTTGTGACGTTCCCGATATTTGATACCCCTGCCATTCCTGTTAGACTTTGATTATCAAGATTGCCATCAATTACTTTGGCAACAAGCGATCCTTTACCTTTCGCATAAGTGTCAGATTTCAGACATTCTTCATAGAGAGGAGCCTGGAAAACAAGATAAACTGAGAAACCAAGATATTCCTGGGTAATCTGAAATTCCATCATTAAAGGAGTCTTGTGCATTGCTCCAAAAAGAGGACTAAAAGGTTCGCGTGGCTGGAAATCGAGCGGTCCGTTCTTTACCTGAATGATTACATTCTTCCTGAACATGCCATCAAAAGGAACAAACTCATTATAAGCCTGTTTGACCCGATCATCCGGTACATTATTGTTATAAACAAATGCTCTCCACATCACGATTCCGTTATACGGGGCAATTGCATCTGCCAACAGATTTGCTCCATCTGCATGAGTTTGTTTATAATTCTGCGGACCAGGCTGTCCTTCTGAATTTGCCTTAACAATAAATCCTCCAAAATCAGGAATATAGCTGTAGATCTCAGCTGCTTTCTTGCTCCACCAATCAATAACCTTAGGGTCGTGTGCATCGGCTGTAGTCAATTTCCCAATTTCAATAGGGGCACTGTATCTTGCAGCAAGATAAACTTTAATCCCATATGGTCTGAAGACATTTGCCAGTGCTGCAACTTTTACAAGATATTCTTTTGTAAGAATTATTGCATTTGCATTTACATTGGTCAGAACTGCGGCGTTTATCCCTATTGAAGCATTAGCACGGGCATAGTCAACATAACGTTGAGATATACTATCTGGAAGATTTTTCCAGTTCCAGATTGAATTGCCTGCATATCCACGTTCAACACTGTTATCGAGATTGTCCCAGTGATTAAGAATTCTGATTTTGGTTTTCGGATACTCTTCTATAGCCAGATTTGAAATATTCTGATGTATTTGCATCAACCTCAGAAAATGAAAGGTCCCATATAAAACACCGATATCTTTGTTTGCTGCAATTACAATAACTTGTTTCTTCTTAAACTTAGTATTTATAATAATGTATCCTTCATCTTTAACTTTAGCGAGTTGTTCTTTAAGATTTAACGAAGCAATAATTGCAGAACTTTCAGGGGTTCCGGCTATTATTATCCCATTGGTCTCCACAGTTGATACGAACGGAACTTTTTTACCAAGCAATCCGTTTAATCCCATCCCCAATTCAATACCGGCAGCCTTAAGAGTAGGAGATGACCCCTCAATCATCCATCCGGATATAAATTTGTTGTACTGATTGAGTATCACAGGTTCAGAAACAAGATCATATCTTAGCCACAAACGATACCCATCCTCTGCATGTACTTTTAATACAGTATAACCTATAAGAACTGCTGCCGTAAATAGAATCCTTAAGAAGTTTTTCATGATAATTAACTGGTTAGTTTATAATCATTTTTTGCCCTTCATTGAGGAATTACGGATAATGAGATTATGTTTCAATACAATAGTGCTTAAATTATCTGACTGTGAGTTCTTTAATTTATTGATAAGTGAAGTAGCAGCAATTTCACCTATTTCCATAGCCGGATAATTAACTGTACTAAGGTTTGGCTGAACAACCTGACTAATTGGTTCGTTATTGAACCCAACAACTGCTATTTCATCGGGAATTTTCACTCCTGCTTTTTCGAGTTCAACAATTATTGCCACCGCTGACGCATCATTAGAGGCAAAGATCCCGTCAGGCCGGGGCACTATCTTTAATATTTTTTTCGCAATTTCTTTTCCTGACTGGGCACTCATATCGCTTATTACAACCAGTTTCTGATCAAATTCAATTTTATTATCGTCCAGAGCCTGTCTATATCCCCGGAAGCGTTCTGAATATACATTTCTCAACAGGTTTCCACCAAGATGTGCAATCCTTTTACAGCCCTGTTCAATAAGATGAGATGTTGCCTCATAACCAGCCTTGTAATTATCAATTATTATATTCATACAGCCATAACAATCAGCAACACGGTCAAAGAAAACAATTGGGATATCTTTGTTTAAAATAATATTGAAATGATCCATGTTTTTTGTGTCGAATGACAATGATACCAGCAATCCATCTACCCTGCTGTTAAAAAGTGTGGAAATACAAGAAATCTCTTTCTTCCAGGATTCCTGCGACTGACTGATAATGAGACCATACCCATTCTGGGATGTGATTTTTTCAATTCCTGCAATTACAGTAGCCATGAAATAGCTATTCAGTTTTGGAACAACAACTCCTATTGTATTGGTGTGTTTCTGGCGGAGATTGCTCGCAAATTGGTTGTGTTGATAGCCCATCTCCCGGGCAGTAGTAATGATTTTCTTTTTTGTCTCTTTACGTATATGCGGATGATTCTTCAACCCTCTGCTTACAGTTGACGGTGAAATGTTAAGGGCTTTTGCCACATCATATATTGTGACCTCTTTGTTGCTCTTTATCATGGAAAAATAAATAACAAAATTAGTACAAAAATGGGAAAGATGAAACAAAATTTCAAAATATCTGCAATCGGTTGCACCAATAATTTTCAACCAATTGGAATTTTGTTAATTAAGTAGCATTTTTATATGATTTTCTCACTTTCTAATGAAAAGACTTTGCTAATTTAGCAGCTTGACTATCCTGAACTAAAACCTAATGAAAAAGTTATTGCTTCTTTTTACTTCTGCAATTTTCCCTCTGCTATTCGCAGGTGCTCAGTCAATTAATGAATCATTCATTACAACTGATGTCGGTAAAGGGAAATTTACTATTTCAGCTGACGGCAAATCAGCTCCCCTTCTAATAAGTTCAAATGAATGGCCCGGGGTTATCAGAGCCTTCAAAGATCTTCAGTCGGATATTGGCAAAACCGTTTCGATTGTTCCTGAATTTTATTATGATAATGTTCAGGATGCCAGGGAGGTGATCATTGCCGGAACTATCGGGAAAAATGTCGTTATTGACAAACTGGTAAAAGATAAAAAAATCGATGTAAAAGGAATAGCCGGTAAATGGGAAACGTTTTTAATTCAGGTAGTTAACAAACCTCTTCCCGGAGTAAAAAGAGCACTTATTATTGCCGGAAGCGATAAACGGGGAACAATTTTCGGAATTTATGAGATATCAAAACAGATCGGGGTATCACCATGGTACTGGTGGGCCGATGTTCCTGTTTTAAAGAAGAATGCGATCTATGTAAATCCTGGAAGATTTACACAAGGATCGCCATCAGTCAGATACAGGGGAATATTCCTGAATGATGAAGCGCCGGACCTGACTAACTGGATAAGAGAAAAATTCGGCTCGGTTGCAGTCGGTGAGAGTCCTCCAATACCGAGGGGGATAGCTAATTATGGTCATGAGTTTTATACACGGCTGTTCGAACTGATTTTAAGGCTTAAAGGAAATTATCTCTGGCCCGCAATGTGGAACAATGCATTTAATGAAGATGATACTGAAAATCCAAAATTAGCTGATGAATATGGAATCGTAATGGGAAATTCACATCAGGAACCAATGCTTCGGGCTCAAAAAGAGTGGGACCGTCGTTACCAAAAAAGTCTGGGATCATGGAACTATGCTAAAAATCCTGATATTCTCGAAACTTTCTGGCGTGAAGGAATTTCGCGGAACAAAAATTATGAGAGTATTGTAACTATAGGTCTCAGGGGTGCAAATGATACTGAAATGGCTCCGGGTGGTCCCCAGGCAAATATGCAAATGCTGGAAAAAATTGTGGATGTGCAACGCAAGATACTGACGGATGAGATAAATACTGAAATAACGAAAATACCTCAGTTGTGGTGTCTTTATAAAGAGGTACAGGATTATTATAAAGTCGGAATGAGGGTACCCGAGGATGTGACTCTCCTCTGGGCTGAGGACAATTGGGGCAATATCCGCCGGCTGCCTACCTCAGAAGAACGTAAACGAAGCGGCGGCGCAGGAATTTATTATCATTTTGATTATCACGGCGGACCAAGGAGTTATCAGTGGTTAAATACAAGTCCGATTTCCAAGATTTGGGACCAGATGTCGGTTGCCAAACAGTATGGTGCCGACAGAATATGGATTGTTAACGTAGGGCATTTTAAAGGTTATGAATTACCAATAGAATATTTTCTCGATCTTGCCTGGAACACTGAAAAACAGAGTAACGATAATATAGAAGAGTATACAGAACTTTGGGCTGCCAGACAATTTGGAAAAACATACTCGAAAGAAATTGGAGAAATATTATCTGCTTATACAAAATTTAATGGCCGTCGCAAACCGGAGCTACTCTCACCATTTACCTACAGTCTTGTCAACTATCGTGAAGCGGAGAGAGTTGTTGAGGATTACAATACTATTGCATTGAAATCTGAAGAGATTTTCAATAAACTTCCTGTAGAGATGCACGAGGCATTTTATCAGCTTGTACTCTTCCCGACAAAAGCCTGTGCGCTTGTAAATGAATTATATCTCTCAGCCGGTAAAAATGATCTTTATGCCCGTCAGGGCCGCGCCAGTACTAACGATATGGCCAATCACACAAGGCAATTATTTCAGACTGATACTAATCTGATGGGGTATTTCAATCGTGATTTTGCCAATGGTAAATGGAAACACTTTATGGACCAGTCACATCTTGGATATACAAACTGGGCCGACCCCCCTGTCAACAGCCTCAGGGCAATAAAATTAAAAGAATCAGAAGTTCCTGACATGCCAGCAATAGGTGTTTCGATTGAGGGATCTGAAGCTGTCTGGCCCGGAGAACAAAGTGATCCTGTTCTGCCCGAATTTGATATCTTCAACAAACAGAGCCGGTATATTGATATCTTTAATAAAGGAAAAGGTTCTGTGACCTATAGTGCCGCTTCGGACAATCCCTGGATAATTCTAAAAAAAGCTAAAGGCATATTCGGATTTGACGAACGTATATGGGTCACAGTGGATTGGGACAAAGTACCAAAAGGGAAAAGCAATGGTTCTGTAAAAATCAAAGGAACAGAAAACGTTATAACTGTAATAGTAAATACTTTTAATCCGTCCGAGATTACACCAGGGTCCCTCCGGGGATTCGTGGAAGGAGAAGGATATATCTCAATCGAAGCTGAACACTTCACCAGGTTATCAAATGCAGGAACCAGCCGGTGGATCAGGATTGAAAATTATGGACATACTTTATCGGCGATGAGGTGTACTGGAGTAGTTGATGCTCCTCCGGTTACTCCGGGTAAGGATTCTCCATTTCTTGAATATAAGATGTTTTTTTTCAGTACAGGTGCATTTGATATAACTTCCATCTTCTCACCTACCCTTAATTTCTTATCAGGCAGGCCATTGCAGTATGCAATTTCATTTGACAATGTGACACCTCAGATAATAACTCTTGTTCCTGAAAATTTTAATGCACGGAACGGGAACACCGACTGGGAAAAATCTGTCAGTGATAATGCACGCTTCAGCCATTCGACACATATAATAAACACACCCGGCTATCATACGCTTAAAATATTTATGGTAGATCCCGGGGTTGTATTGCAAAAAATAATAGTAAATTCGGGTGGTTTAAGACTAAGCTATCTTGGTCCGCCTGAGAGCTACTTTAAATTGATCGGACCTGAATAATTGAATTAATATATTTAATCTTCATGAGATGAAAAAAGAACCTAAATCAATATCTAGAAGAAATTCATAGACACATCAGTCAAAGCTGCTCTCCTTTCAGCAGTTGCATACAAAGGTTTTCCAACTATTGTCCCTTCGACTGTATTCGGGAAAAATGCTCCAAGTGAAAAAATTAATATCGGTCAGATCGGTTTTGGACGTATTGCCATGACACATGATCTCGCTGAAACATTAAATTATGATGTCGCCAGAGTTGTTGCTGTTGCCGACTTTGATTCAAACAGAGCTGCAAAAGGCAAGCAGTTCATCGAGAATTACTATACAAAAGAAGGCCAGCTGCTTAGAGATGTTGTAAATCGTAAAAAAGTTCTGCTTCAGGTGGGAACCCAGCAGCGTGCCATGCCACAATTCAGAATCGCGGCTGAACTGGTAAGAAATGGAAGAATAGGAAAACTTGAGACAGTAAAGATTGGTTTACCCGGCGATCCCTCGGGTCCTGAAGTAGCAGAAATGCCGGTACCCAAAAACCTGAATTACAATGGCTGGCTGGGATCAACACCTGAAGTTTATTACACCGAAATTCGTGTTCATCCCCAGAATAGTATGACCGATCGTCCGGGATGGCTCCGTTGCGAACAATTCGGAGCTGGAATGATAACCGGATGGGGACAACACCACTTCGATTCAGCAGCCTGGGGTATGGATACTGAACTTACAGGACCGGTCTCCATAGAAGCTGTGGCACAATTCCCGAAATCAGGTCTATGGAATGTCCATGGAGATTTTATGGCAAAAGCAGAATATAAGAATGGAATTACAATGCTGACCAGTGGAGGATATCCCAACGGAATAAGATATGAAGGTACAGAAGGATGGATATTTGTAACAAGAGGTGATTATTCAGCTTCTCCAAGTGATCCGGTAGCAGCCGTCAGAAACTCAAAATCTCTCGAAGCAAGTGATGCGAAAATTCTTACATCCGTCATAAAAGAGAATGAAATTCATCTCTATACAATTGACAACCAGCACGGGAACTGGCTTGATTGCATCAAGTCACGTAAGGAACCTATTTCACCGGTTGAAAAAGGTCATCGTGCCTGTTCAGTCTGCCTGATTACTCATATTGCAATGAAACTCGGAAGAAAATTAACCTGGAATCCGGAAAAGGAGGTATTTGTGAATGATAACGAAGCTAATTCAATGCTTTCACGCTCACAGCGCGCTCCTTACGGAACTGACTATATTAAAATGTAATTGCTTATTAAGATTAAAATAAAAAGATTTTTATTTGCCACGCTTTTTATAGCGGGCCTTTTGATTGTGATCCCGATTTCTGCTGCAAAAATCACTGCTGTAAGGGTTGGTTCAAAAATCAATGTCACAATTGATAATAAATATTTTACCAGCTATGAATGTATCTGGAGCCGTCCGGGAGCTTTAGCACCTGTAAAAGACACCAGGAAAATAATAATCACTTCTCCTTCATCTACTGTCAGCCAGATAGATGTTGAAATAGTGATGGAGACTCTGATTGATGTAACTATCAAGAAGACAAACCATTCCCTGTTCAGTGCAAGAATGGCTGCAGATCTGTCAGTCAAAAATGGTGGCACAATGATTAATGCCGAAGGCATTAAAAGTGAAAAAGACACCTTCGGAAAGAACTCACCATGGATTGATTATTTCGGGAAACGTGGAGATGCCATCGAAGGTCTGGCAATCCTCCAGCATCCTTCAAACCCATGGTACCCATCACCATGGTTCACGCGCGACTATGGCTTCATGTCTCCGACACCAATGTACTGGCCTGAAAACGGAACTGATACATTCATGAAAAAAGGCACCATTTTAACTCTTCGATATAGGGTACTTGTTCATGCCGGTGATCAGAATCAGGCTAAAATCGCAGAACAATTTGAGAAATATAAAAAGGAATAATAATACCTCCCTCACCAGGTCGGATCTGGCTTCACCAGCCAGAAGGAACTGGTAAAGCACAATAATTTGTGGCTTCGGAGTTAAT
>Ga0209744_1000393_pt1 | contig 14585 bp, 11 predicted proteins | sample BarGraNGADG00311_2_FD_184494 | JGI IMG/M metagenome (GOLD analysis project Ga0209744, IMG submission 184494) | Arctic peat soil microbial communities from Barrow, Alaska - Barrow Graham LP Ref core NGADG0004-311 (SPAdes) (version 2) | ecosystem: Environmental > Terrestrial > Soil > Wetlands >... | reverse complement strand
CCCGCCGCTGGCGGACGCCAGCTCGCTCAAGCCCGAGTACCTCGCGGGCGTCGACATGCTCATCGTGCGCGAGCTGACCGGCGGGCTGTACTTCGGCGCCCGCGCGCGCGAGACGGGCGTCGCGGGCGCGGCGGCCGGCGGCGGTCCGGGCATGCGCGCGTACGACACCATGGACTACCGCGAGTTCGAGATCGAGCGTATCGCGCGCACCGCGTTCGAGGCGGCGCGAGGCCGCTCGGGCAAGGTGCACTCGGTCGACAAGGCCAACGTGCTCGAGACCTCTCGGCTGTGGCGCGAGGTCGTGCACCGCGTGGCCGCCGACCACTCGGACGTCGAGCTGGTCGACATGCTCGTCGACAACGCGGCGATGCAGCTCGTGCGCGCGCCGGCGCAGTTCGACGTGATGGTCACCGAGAACATGTTCGGCGACATCCTCTCCGACGAGGCGAGCATGCTGACGGGCTCGCTCGGCATGCTGGCGTCGGCGTCGCTCGGCGACGGCACGGCGCTGTTCGAGCCGTCGCACGGCTCGGCGCCGGACATCGCGGGGCTCGGCGTCGCCAATCCGCTCGCCATGCTGCTGTCCGTCGAGCTCATGCTGCGGCACAGCTTCGGCATGGCCGAGGCGGCGGACGCGCTGTCGGCGGCCATCGCCGGCGTGCTCGATGATGGCTACCGCACGCGGGACATCGCGAGCGGGGGAGCGGAAGCGGTCGGCACGGCCGAGATGGGCGAGCTGGTCGTCGCACGGTTGTAGGCCGGTCCGAAGGGGCTGTTCAGGGAGTGGCGCACGTCGCGCCGAGACGGACGAGGGAGCTGAGGGCGACATGGCACAGCCGACGGTGGACAAGATCTGGATGGACGGCGCGCTCGTGGACTGGGCGGACGCCACGGTCCACGTCCTGACCCACGCGCTCCACTACGGCTCCGGCGTCTTCGAGGGCATCCGCTGCTACCAGACCGCCGATGGCCCCGCCGTGTTCCGCCTCACCGACCACATGACGCGCCTGGCGCGCTCGGCCAAGATCCTGCGCATGGAGCTCGGCTACTCGGCCGACGAGCTCGGGGACGCCACCAGGGACGTCATCCGCGCGAACGGCCTGACCGAGTGCTACATCCGCCCGCTCGCGTTCCACGGCTACGGCGCGATGGGCCTCAACCCGCTGCCCGCACCGGTCTCGGTCACGATCGCCGTGTGGCCGTGGGACACGTACCTCGGCGAGGAGGGCATGAAGCACGGCGTGACGATGGGCATCTCGAGCTGGCGGCAGCGCGGCATCAACGCGATGCCGCCGGTCGCGAAGGCCACCGGCAACTACACGAACTCCTCGCTGGCCAAGATCGAGGCGCTCGACCACGGCTACGACGAGGCCATCATGCTCAACGAGGCAGGCCACGTCTGCGAGGGCACCGGCGAGAACATCTTCGTCGTGCGCGACGGCGTGCTGATGACGCCGCCCGTCTCGGACGGGATCCTCGACGGCATCACACGCGACTCGATCATCCGCATGGCCGACGACTTCGGCATCATCGTGCGCGAGCGCTCGCTCGTTCGCACCGACCTCTACCTGGCCGACGAGGTCTTCGTCTGCGGCACCGCGGCCGAGGCGGTCCCCGTGCGCGCCGTCGACGGCCGGGAGATCGGCGAGCCGGGCCCGGTGACGACGCTGATGCAGCAGACGTACCTCAAGGCCGTGCACGGCGAGGTGCCCGCGTACGAGGAATGGCTCGAGCGGGTCTGACATGATCACCCTCTACGACACGACGCTGCGCGACGGTACCCAGCGCGAGGGGCTGTCTCTCTCGGTGGAGGACAAGCTGCGCATCGTGCAGCGCCTCGACGACCTCGGCGTGCACTACATCGAGGGCGGCTTCCCGGGCTCCAACCCCAAGGACATCGAGTTCTTCGAGCGCGTGAAGGGGCTCGCGCTGACCACCGCGGTCGTCTCCGCGTTCGGCTCCACGCGCCGCAAGGATAACGCCGCCGCGGATGACCCCGGCCTGCAGGCGCTGCTCGACACCGGCTGTGCCGCGCTCTGCATCGTCGGCAAGGCGTGGGACCTCCACGTCACCGAGGCCCTGCACGCGGATCTCGCCGAGAACGTCGCGATGGCCCGCGAGAGCGTCGAGCACCTCGCCGCGGCGGGCCGCACGGTCTTCTTCGACGCCGAGCACTTCTTCGATGGGTACGCGGCGAACCCCGAGTACGCCGTCGAGGTGTGCGTCGCCGCCGCCGAGGCGGGCGCCGCGGCCGTCGTGCTGTGCGACACGAACGGCGGCACTCTGCCGCAGGACGTCGCGCGCGTGGTGCGCGAGGTGTCGCGCCGCATCCCTGCGCCGCTCGGGATCCACGCGCACAACGACGGCGGCTGCGCGGTCGCGGACTCGCTCGTGGCGGTCGACGCCGGGGCGACGCACGTGCAGGGCACCGTCAACGGCTACGGCGAGCGTGCCGGCAACGCCGACCTCATGGCCATCATCGCAGGTCTCAAGCTCAAGATGGGCGTCGACTGCGTGACCGACGACCAGCTGCGCCTGCTCACCGAGGTCAGCCACTTCGTAGCCGAGACCGCGAACCTGACGCCCGACGCGCACCAGCCGTACGTCGGCACGAGCGCGTTCGCGCACAAGGGCGGGCTGCACGCCTCGGCCGTGAACCGGCTGCCGACCGCGTACGAGCACGTCGACCCCTCGGCCGTGGGCAACCTCGCGCGCGTGGTCGTCAGCGAGCTCGCGGGGCGCGCGAGTCTGACGATGAAGGCGCGAGAGCTCGGGGTGGACCTCGAGGGCGATTCGAAAAGGGTCGGCGAGCTGCTCGACTCCATCAAGATGATGGAGTACCACGGCTACAGCTTCGAGACCGCCGACGCCTCGCTCGAGGTCCTGCTGCGCAAGAAGCAGGGCATCCACCGGCCGTTCTTCAGGTTGGAGAGCTTCCGCTGCATCATGGAGAAGCGCGAGGACGGCCGAGTGATGACCGAGGCGACCGTCAAGCTGTGGGTGGGCGAGGAGCGCTTCATCGCCACCGGCGAGGGCAACGGCCCCGTGAACGCGCTCGACCGTGCGCTGCGGCTCGCCATCGGCCGCTTCTACCCGGACCTCGACGCCATCGAGCTCACGGACTTCAAGGTCCGCGTTCTCGACGAGAAGAAGGGCACCGCCGCCGTCACGCGCGTGCTCATCGAGTCGGCCGACGGCACCAAGAGCTGGGGCACGGTCGGCGTCTCCGAGAACATCATCGAAGCGTCCTGGGAGGCGCTCGTCGACTCGGTGGAGTACGGCCTGTCGCACCCGGCCGCCGCGGAGTAGCTGAAGCGCGCGCACCTCGCACCCGGCGGATTCCGCCGGTCGCGCTGAAGGTGCCGCACCGGAGGTTGTCGAAATAACCCGCTGAGAGCGACCGCGCGCCGGCACGCGCGATGGCCCTCCGACAGCGACCAAGATGTCCCCGGGGAGTCCCATTGAGAGTCGTCCGCGTACTCAACGGCGAAGACGCCCGCTACGGGCTCGCCGACGACTGCACCGTCACGCTCATCTCGGACGAGCCGTTCGCCGCCTGGGAGCGCGAGGAGGACGTCAGCCTGTCGCAGGCCAAGCTGCTCGCGCCCGTCGTGCCGACCAAGATCGTGTGCGTCGGCATCAACTACCGGACGCACGCCGCCGAGATGGGACACAAGCTGCCGAAGGACCCGGTGATCTTCCTGAAGCCGTCGACGGCGGTCAACTGCCCCGGCTGCGACATCCAGTACCCGCCGTCGACATCGCGCCTCGACTACGAGGGGGAGCTCGCCATCGTCATGGGGCGGCGGGCCCGCCACGTCGAGCCGAAGGAGGCGGCGCACCACATCCTCGGCTATACGTGCGCCAACGACGTGACCGCGCGGGACCTGCAGGCCATCGACGGACAGTGGACGCGCGCGAAGGGCTTCGACGGGTTCTGCCCGCTCGGGCCGTGGGTGGACACGGACGTCGACCCGATGGACCTGCACATCGAGACGCTGCTCAACGGCCAGGTCGTGCAGGACGCGCGCACGTCGGACATGGTGTTCGACCCGTACCGGGTCGTGAGCTTCGTATCCGGGATTATGACGCTGCTGCCCGGCGACGTCATCCTCACCGGCACACCCGGCGGCATCGGGCCGATGGATCCCGGCGACACCGTCGAGGTCCGCATCGAGGGAATCGGCTCGCTGACGAACCGGGTCGTCTAGGCGGCTTTCCGCTCCAGCCCGAGCAGTCGCGGCCGCAGCAGCAGGACCGCCGTCCACACCAGCAGGATCACGGCGCCCAGCCCGATGGCGTTGTTCGGACCGATGGCCTCGCCGAGCGGCCCGAAGGCGGCCGCGGACAGCGGCATGATGCCGATGAACGCCATGACGAACAGCGCCATCACCCGGCCGCGGAGCGCGTTCGGCACGGTGGACTGCACGCTCGTGTTCAACAGCGACGTCGTCGTGATGAATGCGGCGCCTGCCAGCGCGGAGATGACAAGCGTCACCGGCAACCAGCGCGAGTATGCGAACGCGAGCAACACCAGCGCCATGCCGAGCATGGTGAAGCGAAGAAGGCTCTCTCGGCTGACGGTCCTGGGCAGGCTCGCGATGGCGAGCGCGCCGACCACCGCGCCGAGGCCGTTGGCCGCCATCACGTAGCCGACGACCACCGGGTCCGCTCCGGGCAGCCCGTTCGCCGCGTGAAAGCCGAGGATCTTGTCCACGAACGCGGGCAGAAGCATCATGTACGGCATCGCGAAGATCGTCAGTATCGCCGTGCTGAGGATGATGACGCCGACCACCCGGTTCTCGCGCGCGTAGCGCAGCCCGGCCGTGATGCGGTGCCAAGCGCTCTCCTCGGGAGCGTGCGCGCCGCGGTCGTAGGTCCTCGGCCGGACCGCCCACAGGGCGCCGATGACGAAAAGGAAGCTCGCCGCGTTGATGTAGAAGATCTCGCCCATGCCCGCGCCCGCGAGCACGAGCGCGCTTGCGATCAGCGGGCCGATGAGGCGCGCCGACTGGAACTGCGCCGAGTTGAGCGCGATCGCGTTGAGCAGCGTCTCGCGCGGAACGAGATCCGGGAGGATCGACTGCCACGACGGGAACGCGAGCGCCGACATCACGCCCGCCATGATGCTCAGACCCACGACGTACGCGAGAGATACGATCGGGTTGCCCGAAAGGCGGCCGGAGACGTACAGCCAGGCCAGCAGTGCAGCCTGCACGAGCAGGACAGCCTGGGTGATGATGATGAGGCGTTTCCGGTCGACGCGGTCGGCGAGGGAGCCGGCGTAGATCGCTAGGAACAGCACCGGGATGCCGACCGCGAAGTTCACGATGCCGAGGTCGATCTGCGAGCCGCGGAAGGCGTAGACGACGATGTTGAGCGCGTAGTTCTGCATCCACGTGCCGACGTTGCTCACCAGCGCGCCGCTCCAGAACAGGCTGTAGTCGCGGTGGTGGAACGACTCGAACGTGCCGCCCCCGCGCACGACCTCTTGGGTGGGTGCCTCGACGTCCGCCTCGCGCGTCGCGATCTCGCCGAATCGGGCATTGTCGTTCAGTGGGCGGTGTTCGCGGTCGTCGGCCATGTCCTCATCTTTCGTGGGAGCGGGCGCATCGTGCGATTATACCGTCGGATCGGCCGAGGGCCATCATCATGGGCGTGAGGCGCCCGCTACGCCCGGCGCTCGACGGCCTCGACCAGCGCTCGCGCCGTGAGAAGCGCGTCGCGGACCTCGTCCTTCGGCGGCTCGGTCGCATCGCCCGGGCAACGGTACAGCCAGGCATACTCAGTGAGGATCGCCGCGTCGGCTACCAGCTCGTGGAGGTCCGGATCCGTCTCGATCGCAGCCCTGCCGATGGCGCCGATGTCGTGCGTCTTGGTGAAGGTGCGATCGCGCGACGTCAGCAATGCCTTGAGTGCCTTCTCGGCAGCCTGCCCGTGCAGCGCCGGGGCCGCGTCCGGCACCCGTCCGCCCGTCGCTTCATCCTCCCGCTCGGCCGTTCGCATACCCATCATGTCGCGTCCTGGTGCTACCATAGCCACATCATCTTGCGTCCGCATCGAGACCGCCGGGAGGGAAGCGAACATGGCCGAGGATCGCGTCCGCACGTCCGACGTAGACGCGTTGACGGTCGCGCTGCTCGAGCTTGAGACCCCCGACGAGGCGTACGCGTTCCTTACGGACGTGTGCACGATCCGCGAGATCCACGACATGGCGCAGCGCCTCGCCGTCGCGCGGATGCTGGACGCCGGCGAGCACTACGCGCGCATCCAGGAGGCCACCGGCGCGTCGTCCACCACCATCAGCCGGGTGAGCCGCTCCCTCAACTACGGCGCCGACGGCTACCGCATCGTGTTGGATCGCACCTCGGCCGAGAAGGCGGGCGAGTGACAGCCCTCATGTCTCGCTTCGTCCACCTGCACACACACTCGGAGTACTCGCTGCTCGACGGTGCTGCCCGCGTGAAGGACCTCGTCGCGCGCGCCGTCGAGCTCGAGATGCCCGCGCTCGCGATCACCGACCACGGCGCCATGTTCGGCGCGGTCGAGTTCTACAAGGCCGCGAAGGCGGCGGGCATCAAGCCGATCGTCGGCTGCGAGGTGTACTTCACGCCCGGCTCGCGGACGAACCGCGAGGGGAAGCAGGCGCTCTACCACCTGCTGCTGCTCGCCAAGGACCTCACGGGCTACCGCAACCTCATGGCGATGGTGTCCGACGCGTGGGTGACGGGCCTGTACTACAAGCCCCGCGTGGACATGGAGCTGCTCACCGCCTACCACGAGGGGCTCGTGTGCACGTCGGCGTGCATGTCCGGCATCGTGAGCAAGTCGTTCGAGCAGGGCGACCCGGCCGATGCGCGCCGCTGGGCCGAGACGTACGCGAGCCTGTTCGGCGAGGACTTCTTCATCGAGGTGCAGGACCAGGGCATCACCTCGGACAACGGCGTCACGCAGGAGCAGCTCAACCGCGAGCTCTCCGCACTCGCCGGCGAGCTCGGCATCGGGCTCGTCGGCACGAACGACATCCACTACGTCAACGCCAAGGACGCGGCCGCGCAGGACATGCTGCTGTGCATCCAGACCGGCTCCACCGTCGACGCCGTCGACCGCATGCGGTTCAGCTCGGACCGCTTCTACATGAAGACGGCCGAGGAGATGGCCGAGGCGCTGGCGGCCTATCCGGAGGCGCTCGACAACACCGCGCTGGTCGCGGAGCGCTGCGACCTCGAGCTCGAGTTCGGCAAGACGATCCTGCCGGTGTTCGACGTGCCCGAGCGCATCACGGGCGCCACCGAGGAGGAGCGGCTCAACAAGCTGCTCGAGGAGGAGTGCCGGGCGGGGCTCACGGCGCGCTACGGCGACCCGCCGCCGGCCGAGGCCGTGGAGCGGCTCGACCACGAGCTCGGCGTCATAGAGGAGAAGGGCTTCGCCGGCTACTTCCTGGTCGTGCAGGACTTCGTGGCGTGGGCCAAGGCCAACGGCATCGGCGTCGGGCCGGGCCGAGGCTCGGCGGCCGGCTCGATCATCGCGTACTCGCTGGGGATCACGAACCTCGACCCGCTCGAGCATGGGCTGCTGTTCGAGCGCTTCCTCAACACTGAGCGCACCGAGATGCCCGATATCGACATGGACTTCGACGACGAGCGCCGAGGCGAGGTCATCGCCTACGTGCGCGACAAGTACGGCTCCGACAAGGTCGCGCAGATCGTCACGTTCAACACGATGAAGGCGCGCGCGGCGGTGCGAGACGCAGGCCGGGTGCTCGGCTACCCGTACGGGGTGCCGGACAAGATCGCGAAGCAGATCCAGGAGGGCCCCGACGCGTCGATCGCCGGTTCGCTGAAGTCGAACCCCGACCTGCGCGGGGATTACGAGGCGGGCGGCGACACGCGGCGCATCCTCGACGCCGCGCTGGCGCTCGAGGGTCTCGTCCGCGGCGAGGGCGTGCACGCGGCAGGCGTCGTCATCTGCCGCGACCCGCTGTTCTGGCACACGCCCGTCAAGCGCGACACCAAGGGCGAGTTCATCGTCACCCAGTACGAGGGCACGCTCATCGCCGAGCTGGGCCTGCTCAAGATGGACTTCCTCGGCCTGCGCAACCTGACGGTCTTGGCGAAGGCGCTCGTCGGCATCAAGGCCAACAGGGGCATCGAGGTCGACCTCGAGCACATACCGATGGACGACGCCGACACCTTCGCGCTCTACCAGCGGGCGGACACCGACGGGGTGTTCCAGGTGGAGTCGCCGGGCATGAAGCGCGTGCTGCTCAAGCTCAAGCCCACGACGTTCGCGGACATCGTCGCCGTGGTGGCGCTCTACCGGCCCGGGCCGATGGACAACATCGACGACTTCGTCGCCCGCAAGCACGGCAGGGCGCGGATCACGTACTACGACGACCGCATACGGCACATCCTGGAAGAGACCTACGGCGCTATGGTCTACCAGGAGCAGGTCATGCTCATCGCCATGGAGATGGCGGGCTTTACGGCCGCGAAAGCGGACAAGATCCGCAAGGCCATGGGCAAGAAGGACCCCGAGGTGATGGCGAACCTCGAGCAGGGCTTCCTGGAGGGCGCCGCGGCAGGCGGCTACGAAGCAGCGCTCGCCCGGCAGGTCTGGACCGACATCGAGAAGTTCGCGGGCTACGCGTTCAACAAGAGCCACGCGGCGGCCTACGCGCTCATCAGCTACCAGACGGCGTACCTCAAGGCGCACTACCCCAAAGAGTTCATGGCGGCGGTGCTCTCCAGCTACACCGGCAAGACCGAGAACATCGTGAAGTACGTCGCGGCGTGCAACCGCGGAGGCATACACGTGCTGCCTCCGGACGTGAACTCCTCGGGCAAGGACTTCACCGCCGTGCCCGAGGGTATCCGCTTCGGGCTCGCCGGCATCCGCAACGTCGGCGAGGGCGTGGTCGACATGATCATCGCCGCGCGCACCGAAGGCGGGCCGTTCTCCTCGCTCACCGACTTCTGCAACCGCGTGGACCTGCGGCTCGTCAACAAGCGGACGCTCGAGGCGCTCATCAAGGCGGGCGCGTTCGACTCGACCGGCTACACGCGCAAGCACCTCGTGACGCTGATGGACGGCTGCGTCGAGTCGGGCATCAAGCGCCGCCGCGACGCCGAGGACGGCCAGATTTCGATGTTCGAGATGGACGACGCCGCCGACCACGGCTTCGAGGACGCTGCGCCGCCGCCGAACGCCGACGAGTGGGACAAGCGCATCCAGCTCGCGTTCGAGAAGGAGATGCTCGGCATCTACGTGTCCGACCACCCGCTGCGCGAGATCTCCGATCTCATCCGCTCGGCGTCGACGCTATCGCTCGGCGACGCGGACGAGCTCAAGGACGGCACGATCGGCTGGTTCGCGGGCATCCTCACGAAGGTCGAGCGCGTGATCACGCGCAACGGCAAGCAGATCGTGAACTACACGCTGGAGGACCTCGACGGGGCGATGGAGGGCGGCGTGTTCGGGCCGGCGTACGCGAAGTACGAGCCGCTCATGGCCGAGGATCGCATCGTGCGCATCCGCGCGAAGTTCGAGGTGTCGGACCGTGGCCGCAAGCTCAACACGATCGAGGTGCAGCCGCTCGGCACCGACGGGTGCTTCGACACGCCGCCCGGCGTGCTGGGCGTGACGGCGCCGGCCGACGTGCTCGGCAACGGCGGCGCCGCCCGGCTCAAGGAGATCCTCGGCCGGTACCCGGGGCGGGACGCGGTGCACGTCATCACCGTGTCCGGCGGCGAGCGCAAGAAGGTGCGGCTGCCCGGCGTGACCGTGGACAAGGCCGACGGCCGCCTCCACGCTGAGCTCAAGGAATGGCTGGGGGCCCGCGCCGTCTGGGAGGAGTGACGGCGCGGCGGGGAGGGAATGCACTTCTCGGCAGGAGGTTGACCGGCTCTCTGTCCGCTGATACTCTGCGTTACAGTAGCACTCTAAAGTAGTAAAGCGCGTGGCATGAGCGATCAGCGCCGCCGCCGAGGAGACCGCATGCGCCCCGTCACGCCCAGAGGGTTCCGAGACGTGTTGTTCCAGGAGGCCGCCGAGCGCGGCTCTCTGGCCGCATCGGTGCGCGGCGTGTTCTCGGCGTGGGGATATCGCGAGGTCTCCACGCCGGTCGTCGAGGAGGCCGCGGCGCTCGAGGCGGGGATGGGCTCGCTCGAGGGCACGGCGTTCCGGCTGCTCGACCTCGACGGCAGGCTTCTGGCGCTGCGGCCCGAGATGACCGTGCCGATCGCGCGTCTCGTCGCCTCGCGTCTCGCCGAGGATTCAGGCCCGCACCGCCTCGCGTACGTCGCCGAGGTGTTCCGCGAGCACGCGTCCCTGCGCGGCCAGGCGCGGGAGTTCACGCAGGCGGGCGTCGAGCTCGTCGGCGCGTCGGGCCCGGCGGCCGACGCCGAGGTGGTCGCGGTTCTCGTCGAGGCGCTGGCGGCGTCGGGGCTGCCGGAGTTCCTCGTCGGCGTCGGGACGGTCGCGGTGCTGGGCGCGCTGCTCGAGGTCTCCGGCGCGCCCGACGCGTGGCGCGCCGGGGTCATGGCCGCGTGCCACGACCGCAACCTCGTGGAACTCGACCGCCTCGTGGCGTGCGCCGAGCTGCCGCCGGCCGTCGGCGACGCCATCGCCGGCGTGCCGCGCGTCCGCGGCGGGCGCGAGGCGATCGCCGAGGCGCGCGAGCTGGCGGGCGCGTGCGGGTGCGCGGCGTCCCTCGACGACCTCGAGGAGACGTGGGCGCTGCTGGAGGTCTCCGGCGCGGCCGAGCGCGTGACGCTCGACTTCGGCATCCTGCGCAGCTTCGACTACTACACCGGCCTCATCGTCGAGGCGTACGCGCCCGGTCTCGGCCTGCCTCTCGGCGGCGGGGGCCGCTACGACGGCGTGCTTGCGGCGTTCGACCGTCCGGCGCCGGCGGCGGGTTTCGCGCTCGGGCTCGAGCGCGTGCACATCGCGCTGGCCGAGCAGGGGCACGCGCCGCGCACGCGCGGCATCGACGCCGTGGTCGCGGGCGAGTCGGCGGCCGCGTTCGTCGCGGCGAGCGAGCTTCGCGCCGGCGGGTGGCGCGTGTGGCTGTCGCCAGCGCGCGACGGGCGCGAGGTGGTGGCCGAGGCACGCCGCCTCGACGCCGAGGAGGCGTTGCTCGCCGAGCCGGACGGCACCGTCGCGCGCCTCGATCGCGACGGCGGCCCGTCGCTGCCGCTGTCGCGCCCGTTCCCCGCGCCGCCGACGCTGTCGTGGGCCTCGAAGGGCGGTGCGGGCTGATGGCCGCCGCCGACGCGCCGCGCCTCCTGCGCATGGCGTTGCCGAAGGGCGCGCTGTACGACGAGTCCGTCGCCCTGCTCGGGCGCGCGGGCTTCGACGCCGCCGGTCTCGCCGATCCCGGCAGGCAGCTCACGCTGCGCACCGCCGACTTCGAGTACATCATCGCGCGTCCCACCGACATCCCCGTCTACGTCGCGTACGGCGGTGTCGACGTGGCGATCGCGGGCCGCGACGTGCTGGTGGAGGCGGGCCTCGACGTGGCCGAGCTGCTGGACCTGCGGTTCGGCGGCTGCCGGTTCGTGGTGGCCGAGCCCGAGGACGCCGCCCCGGCGGTGAGCGAGCGCCTGCGGCACCTCGGCGTGCTGCGTGTCGGCACGAAGTATCCGCACATCACCGAGGAGTACTTCGCAGAGCTCGGCCAGCAGGTGGAGATCGTGAAGCTGCACGGCAATGTGGAGCTCGCGCCGCTGATCGGCCTCGTCGACCGCATCGTCGACATCACCGCCACGGGGCGGACGCTGACCGAGAACCGGCTGCGGATCACAGGTGAGGTGCTGACCTCCACGGCGCGCCTCGTCGCGAACCCGGTCAGCGCCAAGACCGAGCCCGAGCGCATCCGCGGGCTCGCACAGCGGCTGGCCGCGGTACGGCCGGCCGAGAGGGAGGAGTGCTGGAGATGATCATGCGCCGCATCGAACTGACGCGCGGCGGCGAGTTGCCGGCCGAGGAGCTCCAGCGCTCGGGCGGTCTCGACGCCGAGATCCTCGGCGTGGCCCAGCGCATCATCGATGACGTCCGCGCGCGGGGCGACGAGGCGTTGCGCGACTACACGAGAAGGTTCGACAAGGTCGAGATCGGGGACCTGCGCGTCACCGACGAGGATATCGACGCGTCCGAGCTGCTCGTCGACGACGGCTTCGCGGAGGCCGTCTCCGCCGCGGCCGCCGCGATCGAGGACTTCCACCGGCGCCAGGTGCCGCAGAGCTGGTTCACCACCGTCGAAGGCGGCGTGTTCCTCGGCGCGCAGGTGACGGCGCTGCGGCGCGTGGGCATCTACGTGCCCGGCGGGCGCGCGATCTACCCGAGCTCGGTGCTGATGAACGCCATCCCCGCGGTCGTCGCGGGCGTCGAGGAGATCGCGATGGTCGTGCCGCCGGCGCCCGACGGCAGCGTCGACCCGCACGTGCTCTACGCGGCCTCGCAGGCGGGGGTGTCCGAGATCTACAAGGTCGGCGGCGCGCAGGCGGTGGCGGCGCTCGCGTACGGCACGGCGAGCATCCCGCGGGTCGACAAGATCACGGGCCCCGGCAACGCGTACGTCACCGCAGCGAAGAAGCTCGTGATGGGCGACGTCGGCATCGACATGCTCGCCGGCCCCAGCGAGGTGCTCGTGCTCGCCGACGAGACCGCCCAGCCTGCCTTCGTCGCGATCGATCTCATGGCGCAGGCCGAGCACGACCCCAAGGCCGCGACGTGGCTCGTCACCACGGACGCCTCGCTGCCCGACGAGGTCGAGGAAGCGCTGGAGATGCTGCTGGAGGGCTCCCCGCGCGCCGACGTCGTGCGCCGGTCGCTCACCGACAACGGCCGCATCGTCGTGTGCCCTGGCCTCGACGTCGCGCTCGACGTCGCCAACCTCATCGCCCCGGAGCACCTCGAGGTCCAGATGGCCGACGCCTTCGAGCTGCTCGGCAACATCCGCAACGCGGGCGCCATCTTCCTCGGCCACTGGACGTGCGAGAGCCTCGGCGACTACGTCGCGGGCCCGAACCACGTGCTTCCCACCGGCGGGACCGCGCGTTTCAGCTCGCCGCTGTCGGTCGAGGACTTCGTGAAGCGGTCCTCGGTCATCAGCTATTCGCGCGAGGCTCTCGAGATGGACGGGCCGCTTGCGGTGCGGCTGGCAACCGTCGAGGGGCTCGACAGCCACGCGAACGCCGTCGCGATGCGCCTCGAGATGTCCGAGTGGGAGGAAGAGTAGTGGACCGACTGCGCCCGGCACGGCCCGAGCTGGCCGGCCTCGTCCCGTACTCCGACAAGGAGGTCACGGCACAGGTCATGCTCGCCTCGAACGAGAACCCGGCCGACCTGCCGCCCGAGATCGCCAAGAAGCTGGGTCGCGTCGTGCGCTCGGGCTGCGCTTTCAACCGCTACCCCGACCCGATGGCGTCCGAGCTGCGCGGGCTGATCGCCGAGGCGAACGGGCTGGAGCCCGGCAACGTGCTTGTCGGCAACGGCGGCGACGAGCTCATCTTCGACTTGCTGCTCGCGTGGGGCGGGCCCGGCCGGACGCTTCTCGACATGCCGCCGACGTTCGTGATGTACGGCCTCGACGCGCAGGTGACGGGCACGAACGTGACGGCCATGCCGCGCACCGCCGGGTTCGACGTGGACGACGCGGCCGTGCTCGACCGGCTCGGCCGCGGCGACGTCGACCTCGTCTTCGTCGCGAACCCGAACAACCCCACCGGCAACGTCGCTGCCGAGACGCTGCTCATCGACATCCTCAACTCGACCGACGCGCTGGTGCTGGTGGACGAGGCGTACTTCGAGTTCTCCCGGCAGACGATGCGGCCTCACATGTCGCGGCATCCGAATCTCGTCATCCTGCGGACGTTCTCGAAGGCATTCTGCCTCGCGGGGATGCGCGTGGGGTACCTGCTCGCCTCGGACGAGGTCGTCCGCGAACTCACGAAGGTGCGCCAGCCGTACTCGGTGGGCCGCTTCAGCCAGCAGGTGGCCTCGCTCGTGTTCAGCGAGCGTGCCGCGTTCGAGAGCGGCATCCGCGCGATCGTCAGGCAGCGGGACGCGATTTACCGCGCGCTCGGAGAGATGCCGCGCGTGGAGGCGTTCCCGAGCGAGGCGAACTTCGTGCTCTTCCGGGTGGACGACGCGCACGAGGTGTGGCGCTCGCTGCTCGATGACCACTCGGTGCTCGTACGGGATTTCTCGCGCACGCCGCTGCTCGGCGACTGCCTGCGCGTGACGATAGGGACGGACGCCGAGAACCGGCGGTTCCTCGACGCGCTGGCCGACATCCTCGGCCGGCGGGCCTGAGTCTTTGGGGAGGGTGAAGCGATGTCGCGCATAGGGACGATCACCAGGGAGACGTCCGAGACGAACGTCGTGCTGACGGTCGACCTGGACGGCGAAGGCCGCACGGACGTGGCGACCGGCGTGCCGTTCTTCGACCACATGCTCGAGGCCCTGGGGAGGCACGCGCTCATCGACCTCGCTGTGAAGGCCGAGGGCGACACCGCCGTCGACGCCCACCACACGGTCGAGGACGTCGGCATCTGTCTCGGGCAGGCGCTGGCCGAGGC
>Ga0209744_1000391_pt1 | contig 14682 bp, 7 predicted proteins | sample BarGraNGADG00311_2_FD_184494 | JGI IMG/M metagenome (GOLD analysis project Ga0209744, IMG submission 184494) | Arctic peat soil microbial communities from Barrow, Alaska - Barrow Graham LP Ref core NGADG0004-311 (SPAdes) (version 2) | ecosystem: Environmental > Terrestrial > Soil > Wetlands >... | reverse complement strand
TCAGGTACAGGCCTTCTACTTTACGAGACTGCAGGGTTTCCGGGTCGACATCGGCGCAATCGATTCCCCCGCACATGACATGCGCCTCGTTGTACGAAAGCGACCCGGTGACCGTCATGGCCCATGTCTTACAGACAGCTGCAAGCCGTGACGCGAAAGCCATACTGCTGACGGCAGACGCGGTTCTCGAGAGCCCGGCAGTGGCCAGCAGGGGCGGTATCAGCCGCTTGTTGCAGAATCCGATCAGCGCTTGCTCGAGTGGGGTGTCGCCGGCCTTCTCAAAACGCGATTGCAGGTGATCGGTCAGGGTTTGTGGGTCCCATTCCGGAAAAAGGTCCAGCATGAGGCGGACCTTGCTGCCGTGGTGCAGCGCCTCTGCAGCCGACATGCTCAGTTGAATCAGCGGCGGTCCGGACAAACCGTATTCGGCAAAGAGCACTTCGCCCCTCTGGGAAAGCGTCGAGCTACCCGCGATGTCAAGTGTGACGAGTGCATTGACCTTGGTCCCCTTGAGTTGCCGGTTGTACGGACAATCGGTCTTCAAGGGGACCAGGCCTGCATACACCGGTACGAGCCGGTGGCCCAGGCTGGTCGCCAGCCGTATGCCGCTTTCGCCGCCTCCCAGTTGCGGCATGGCTTTGCCGCCGGCTGCTAGAACCACGGCCGATGCCTCTGTCGGGGGGCCTTCGTGCACCAGAGTAAATCCCTGTGCGCCCGGCACAATACGATTGACGTCGGCCCCCACCACGGTCTGCACTCCAAGCCGCTGTCCCTCGAAGCGCAAGGCGTCAAGAACTGCCGAAGCCTGTGCACACAGGGGATACACCTCTCCATCATCTTCAATGGTGGTGAGAATGCCCAGGTTGTTGAAAAAGGCGAGAGTGTCCTGCACGCAGAATCGCTGCAGCACCGTATTGACAAAGCCGGGATTCTTGCCGTGGTAGTTCTTTTCAGTAACGGTGGTATTGCTCAGGTTGCACCTGCCGTTGCCGGTTGCCAGCACCTTTCTCCCAACCCGGTCCTGCCGTTCCAGCAGACACACCGATGCTCCGGCACGTCCAGCAGCAATGGCGGCCATCAGGCCCGAAGCGCCGCCGCCCACAACTGCAACGGTATGTCTCTCTCTGCTCATGTCCCTGTGTCCTGCAAGGGTTTCCGGCGCACTGAGAATACAACCCCCGGCAAGGCCTCACCAAGCATACTTCTGCCGCTGCAGTTCCGCGATGTCGGAGGTGTCCACGTTGCATTCGGTCCGTAGCCCTCGATGGACACCAAGAATCCGGCCCTTCGGTGGTGTTCGGCCGGACGCCGGCGGCGGTCGTCAGGCCGAACCGTCAAACCAGAGGTCTGGCACGAGGCCGACGGACTCGAGGAGATAACTGGGGCCGGGCGCCCGGCGGAGACGTCGTCAGAGCAGAGCGAGGGGCCAGGCGCTGCGCCTGGCCCCGGCCACCTAGAAGCGGATCCCGAACGAGAACTGGAAGGAGCGCGAGTCCTGGTAGTCGGACGGGACTACCGGATTCCCGTAGTTCGGACCGTACCGGTAGTTCACGCCCGCGACCGGCGCGGTTGTGAACGGATTGAAGACCGGCAGGCTCGCGGCCGTGTACGAACCGGGCGATGCGTTCGACGACACGGTGGTGTCGATGCTCATCACGCCCTGGGCGTTGAGGAGGTTGTACGCGAGACCGCGGAAGAAGATCTCCGCGGAGTGGTAGACCTTCTTCGACCAGACGAACGAGAGGTCAAAGTTGGAGATCGTGTCCGTCCGGTTCGGGCCCCGGCCGTTGATGTAGTAGGTGACGCTGGTCGGGGGCACGAGGTAGCCCGGGTTCGTCACGTAAGCGCGAGGGTCCACCGAGAACGCGATGTCGTACGGCGTGCCCGTGTTGACGCGCCCGATGACGCCGAGCGTGTACTGGCCAAACGTGGGGTTCACGGGCAGCAGGAACGTGGCGTAGAGGCGCACCTTGTGGCGCTGGTCGTTCCCCATGTACCCGTCCGGCCAGTTCCACGCCTGCCGGCGGTACTCGGGGAACATGTTGATGCCGGACATGACCGGCCCGCTGCCCACGTTCTCGCCGTCGTTGTTGCCCTTCGAGTACGCCAGGGTGTAGTTGCCGCCCAGGATGACCCTGTTCAGCCGGTAGTTGGCGGCCGCCGTCACCGCGTGATACCAGCGGGTCGCGTCGGGCGTGTTCTTGACGATCTCGGCATCGTAGGAGCGGCCCGTCGGGTCCGTGACCTTGCCGGTCGTCGTGTCGGTGTAGCTGCCGTAGATGTCCTTGTAATTGCGGTACACGTAGTCGATGCGAACGGTGCCGCCCTTGCCCAGTTCGTGCGCGACGCCAGCCGTGAGTTCGTTGGAGCTCGGCGCGGTGGTGCCGCCGCTGACGTGGGTCGTCACGCCGGGAATCGACGGCGCGCTGCGGTAGTTCGTATTGTTGATGCCACCAATGCTGTTGAACCAGGCGAACACCTGCGGCAGGACGGCGGCAATCGTCTGGCAATTGGGCGGCGTGCAGGTGGTATTGATCTTCGGCCCCGCATAGGTCCACGCGTACGACGCCGTGCGGCCGCCCTGCGATCCCGAGTCCACCACCGCGCCGTTGACGCCCATGACGTAGCGGGCGTAGCCGGCATTGGCAATCCACTTCCCGTTGCCCTTGACGTCCCAGCTGACGGCCAGGCGCGGGCTCCACTGCGAGTCCGTCAGCACCGGGACGCCCCCCTGGTCCTTGGAGTTGTTCCGGTCGAAGCGGAAGCCGATGTTGAACGACAGCCTGTTGCTGAAGCGCCACTGGTCGTTCGCAAACAGCGAGTAGGTGCGGATGTCGCTGCCGACGCTCGGCGCCACCAGCGGCGTGTAGTTGATGTAGCTGCTGTTGCCGGCGGTGTCGATCACCGGGTAGATCGTCGCGTCGGGCGTCGTCGCGATGTACGTCTTCGTGGCGTACACCCGGAAGCCGCTGCCCGACTGGTAGTTGTCAACCTGCCGCGACTCCTTGAAGTTGTCGAAGCCCACCACGATCGAGTGCGACCCGGCCTTGTCGGTCGAGAGGAAGTAGCCGAGCTTGATGAAGGCGTCCCAGTTGTTGCGCTCCTCGTGCCAGCCGTTTCCGCACACCGCGCAGAAGGTCGGCGAGTTGAAGCGCGCGCTGCCTCGCGAGCGGTCGAACATCATCGTGCCCTTCACGAGGTCCGTGAACTGCGCGCCCGTATTGTCGGTCGCCATCGTCTTTCGCGAGAACTGGCTCTCGAGGAACAGCTTCGAGGAGAGCACGCCCGTGTAGTTGATAGCCGTCAGCGAGTCGGTCGTGCCGTTGCTGTACAGGCTGTCGAGGTCCATCGGGCTGTTGGACGTGTTGTTCGTCGTCCAGATCTTCTTGTTCGTATACGACGCCTTGATCGTGTTCGACGGCGTCAGCGCGTAGGTGCCCTTCCCCTCGTAACGCTTGTCGCTCTGCGCATACTGGTAGGACAGGAGCGTGTAGGGGAGCGTCCTCTGCTGCTGCGCGTTCGTGTAGCGCCCGTCGGAGAAGAACCAGAGCTTGTCGCGCAGGATGGGTCCGCCGAACGTGCCTTCATAGGCCGGGACGACCTTGTCCAGCTTGGTGTCGCCCTGCGGGCGCAGCGCCCGCCACGCATCGTTGCTCAACGAATCGCGGAACGACCCGCTGAAGCGGTTGCCGCCCGACTTCGTGATCATGTTGACGACGCCGCCGTTGAAGCGGCCGTACTCGGCGGAGATATTGCCGCTCGAGACCTTCGTCTCCTGGATCGCGTCCTCGACGTACAGGGTCCGCGGCTGGCCGCGCAGGTTCTCGTTCACGTTCACGCCGTTGATCAGGTACAGGCCCTCGTACGAGAGCGCGCCGGCGATGACGATGGCGCTGCTCGGCCCGTTGTTGTTTACGCCCGGCGCGAGCAGGACCGCGGATTCCATCGTGCGGCCCATCGGGAGCGTGTCGACTTTCGACGCGGAGTAGGTCTCCGCGATCGTGCCGGTCTTGAGGACCTCGGTCGACGCCGAACCGGTGACGGTAATCGTTTCGGTCACGCTCGCCAGCGCCAGCTTGATTTGCATCGGCTGCGTCTCGGCCATCGCTACGCCGATCGTCTGCTTCTGGACCGCGAAGCCCTGCAGCTCGACCGTCACGGTATATGCACCGGGCGGCAGGAACGGAATGTTGAAGTCGCCGTTGGCCGAGGTCACCACAGTGCGGGCGCCCTGCAGTGCCGGCGATGTGACAGTCACGGTAACGCCCGGCAACGCCAGGCCGTCTGGATCCGTGACGGCGCCTCGGATGGCACCGGTTGGATTGCCCTGAGCCCAGGCACCTGCCGCGACGGCAAGCACCATGAGCATCGCTATCAGTGTTCTGCTGTGCATTTCGATCTTTCTCCCTCGAGAGGGTCACGGGCATGGTGAGGCGTCGGGGGCAGGTTATCGGGGGCAGGTTCGAAAAATCGATACTAGCACGTGGTGCGCAGGAGCACAAGGACAGTGCCGCGACACTGTCGAGCGACCTCCCACCGGCATGCCATGGGACACCGCCCGAACGTGGCGACCGCCTGTTCACCGGTCTTCCGCCCCCCGAGCAGAGTGAGCGTCACTGCCGCCCCCGCAGCACCCGTCCCCACCCGCCGGCGATCAGCGCACTGACATGGGCGATCGCGACCGGCCACTCCCACGCATTCTGGTAGGCCATGTAGCGCGGCACCCACTCCGGGCCGAACTTCTCCTTGTAGAGGCGGAGCCCCTGGAAGTTGTACCAGGTCTCACCGTGCTGGGAGAACAGGTTCGCCAGTCGCTCGCGCGTGTGGGCGCCGCGAATCTCGCCGACGCTGGAGAGCGGCGCCATCCCCATGTTGAACCGCTGGTATCCGCGTTCCTTGCCGTAGAGGAACAGCGACGTGAACATGAAGTCCATCACCCGCGGTGCATCGTCCAGGTGGCGCATCAGGTCGATGGAGAGCTCCTCGTTTTTGGGCCCGAGCAGCATGTTGGCGAACGCGATGATGCGCCCCGATTTGTCCTCGACAACCGCGCACGGGAAACGCCCGAGGTAATCCGGATCGAAGAAGCCGATGGAGAACTGGCGTTCGCGGACACGCTTGTTCTCGAGCCAGGTCGCTGAGATGGCCGAGAGCTCCGGCAGCACGCGCTCCACTTCGTAGGGAGGGAGAACGCGGAAGCGGACCCCGTCGCGCTCGGCGCGCCGCAGGAACTGCCGGTACTCCTTGCCCGCGTGCCCCTCCAGCGTGAACCTCTCCAGCGAGACCTGTGCCTCCTCGCCCAGTTTGAAGAACGCGTAACCGCGGTCGTGCAGCGGCGGGATCCAGTTGAGGGAGATCTGGTAGAAGACCGGCCGGCGATCGAGATTCCCGGCGTGGTCGAACAGCGCGTTCAGGAAGGCGCCGCGATCGGCCGGGGCGCGCACGACCGGATCGGAGAACACGACGAGGTACGGGCCGATCGTCCTGTAGAGACAGAACCCGCGATCGCGGTCGACGAAGAGATCCTTGTCGCCGCTGGCCACGAGCATGGCGTTGGTATCGCCACCGAGCTCCGCGTGCATCTCGAGCGCGCGCGCGAGCTCCTTGTCGCCGAGCCTCCTGAAGCGCACCGGCACCCGCATCAGCACGTAGGCCGCGCCCGCCGACATCACGAGGATGAGGGTCGTCGCCGATCGAAGAAAGCGATTCCGCTCGACCTCCGCCCACTGCACCGAGCGGAAGGTTCCGATGTCCGAGACGGTGGGCGTCCGGACGCGGTAGGCGATCGTGCCGAAGATGATGAAGACCAGCAGCGCAAGGAACGCGACCCCAACGTCGCGGGACTCGACCCAATCGCCGCGGCCGCGGCGTGTGAACAGCGGGCGCTGCGATGCCGCCAGCAGCGCAACAAGCGCCAGCACGACCGCCTCTTCCCAGTCCAAACCCTTGAGGACCGAGAACACCACCCCCATCAACAGCAGGACGACCGTCGAGTTGAGAGCAGCCCGGTACCCGCGACTCATACCTCTCGCCAGGACGAGCAGCAGGATCCCCGTGGCGGCGGCCGCGAGGTGCGAGACTTCGACAACGGGCAGTGGCACATATTCGTTCAGGAGGGCAAACCGCGAGCGAATCGAAAACGACGCCGCGCTCAGCAGGATCAGCAGCCCCGCGGCGCCGACGAAGCCGGCCAGGAGCCGGCGGGCGAGTTCCAGCCGCTTGGTGGCGCGATGTGTCGCCCAGCTGAGCAGCAGGAGCGACGCCATCGCCCACGGAATCACGTAGTAAATCAGCCGGTAGGCGAGAAGCGCGGCCGTGGCTACGCTGGTCGCGAGCGGCAGGCGCGCGATCCAGAACGCATCCGCACTGCCAAACCCGCCGGGAACAAGACTGGCGAGGCCGATCGCCTGTCCGAAGAAGAACACCCGGATCGACTCGATGACCGACGTCTCCACGCCGGTCGCCCGCAGGCACGCCGCGAACGCGAATGCGCCGAGCAGCCAGTCGAGCCAGCCGACGAGCGCCAGGTGCAGCGCGGAGATGGCCCCCCCCGTCGGTGTCGCCAGCCGCTCGATGCGGTTGAAGACGGCGCGAGCGATGTGCACGGCCGCGAGCGTCGTCACGAAGGCGACGGTGACGAGGATGCCGATCCAGATCGGGTTGTCGGCATGGGGCAGCAGCCATGCCGCGACCGTCCATCCACCGAGTCCGGCCGTGAATGCGGTGGCGATCGAGACGACGCCGCCTTCGAGATCCGAGGGCTTGTCGACCGCCGGGCGGTAGAGCCAGAAGCGGATCGCCGGGCCGGCCAGCGGACCCAGTGTCAGGAAGTTGCTCCAGGCAAACGACACGGCCCCGTATCGCCATCGCTCGAGCCAGCGTGAACGGGTATGCTCGAAGACGATGACGTCGTAGAGCCCCATGACGCCGATGTTGAGGAGGGTGGCAAGCGCGGCAATCAGCAGCCAGAACGGGTCGAGGCTGTGCAGCGCGGCGCGCACATCGCGCGGATGGATGGCCCTGAGCTCGCTCCACGACAGGATGCCGACGAGGCCGATGACGACGACCGGGAGAACCTTCGGGGCATGGCCGAGCAGCCACAACAGGCCGTTCCCCAGTCGGACGAAGAGGACCGATTGATGATCGTCTTGGGCGTTCATCTGCACGGACACTACTATACGATGAGTAGGATGAAGAATTTGATTGCCGGCCTGATAACCGGGGCTTCGTGATCGTGTCGTCCTGTTGTCCGGGAGAGGCGCATCGGTTCGACCGTGGCCGTCGAGTTGGCGCAGCGCGGCCGTTTCCCGGCCGCTATAATGTCTCACCGGGTTGACCTGATACCCAGGTGATCCAGCGCAGTTCGCGAAGCTGATGTCACTGCCACTCTCTTCCTGTTGCCGTCGGCGTTCGACCGCGGGCGGCCACCTCCTGCTGACGATCATCGGGGCGGCCCTTGTCTGCCTCGGGTTCTTGTCCCCCGGCTTGGCTGGGGTGCCTGTCGCCCTGCCCGCTCCGAAGTTGACGCGCCCGGTCAAGACCGAGGCTGGGCTTGTCGCGGGAACGACGGTCGTTGGCGGACAGGTACAGGTCTACAAGGGGATCCCCTTCGCCGCCGCGCCGGTCGGCAACCTGCGCTGGCGGTCTCCGCAGCCCGTGACGCCGTGGACCGGTGTGAGGCAGGTGGTGGAATTCGGTCCGTCCTGTCCGCAGATCGAACGGCAGGTATCTGGCGATCGGATCGGAAAGACGAGCGAGGACTGCCTCTCTCTGAATGTCTGGGCGCCCGTGAACCCGACCAGCCGCCGGGTTCCGGTGCTGGTGTGGATTCACGGCGGTGCTTTCACGCAGGGGACCGGGTCGCTCCCCGCCTACGACGGCGAAGCCCTGGCCCGGCGCGGCGCCGTTGTCGTGACGATCAACTATCGCCTCGGCCCGTTCGGCTTCTTTGCGCACCCGCTCCTCACGAAGGAGTCGGGGCACGACGCGTCCGGCAACTATGGCCTGCTCGACCAGCTTGCGGCGCTGCGCTGGGTGAAGGCCAACATTCGCGGGTTCGGCGGCAGCCCCGACCGCGTCACGGTGTTCGGCGAGTCGGCGGGAGCCGTCAGCATCGGATGCCTGCTAGTCTCCGAGCAGGCGCGGGGCCTCTTCCACGCGGCGATCCTTCAGAGCGGCTCGCCCTACGGCGTCACACGGTATCTGCGCGATGCGCCGGCCGGCGAGGAGTCGATGGAGGAAGTCGGCGAGTTGATCGGCCGTCGCCTGGGCTGCGACCGGGAAGACGATGTTCTGGCCGCGCTGCGCTCGCGGAGCGTGGACGACATCCTGAATGCGTCTCGTCCCGCGCCGGTGTTCTTCGGCGAGGGCATCAAGTTCGGTCCGATCGTCGACCGGTGGCTGATCAGGGAGAAGCCATCGGTACTTCTCGAGAGGAAGCAGCAGCTGAAGGTGCCGGTGCTCCTCGGATCGAACGCGGACGAGGGCGCGATCTTCGTGGCGCCGCTGCAGGGACTCGACGTCGATGCCTACCGCCGATTTGTCCGTTCGTCGTTCCGCGACCGGGCCGACGAGGTGCTGGCGCGGTTTCCTGTTTCGCGCGATGCCGAGGTGAAGCCGGCGCTGTCAAAGGTCGTTGGCTACTCGGCGTTCGTCGCGCCGGCGCGGCGCCTGGCCCGCGCGATGGCCGACCTTGGCGCGCCCGCCTACCTGTATTCGTTCACGCGCGTTCGCACGGGCACGCCGGCCGCGCGTCTCGGTGCCTTCCACGGCTCGGAGATTCCGTATGTCTTCGGCACGCTGTCGCGCGGCAGCCGACCGGTCGCTTCGGAACCGCACGACGATGATCGGACGTTGTCGCAAGCGATGATGGCTTGCTGGACCCGCTTCGCGACCACGGGTGACCCCAATGGCGACGGCGCGCCCGCGTGGCCACGCTACGGATTCCGGACCGATCTGTCGCTCGAGCTTGGCGACGAGTTTCAGTCGCGCAGCGGAGCGTCGCGCGACATCTGCGACTTCTTCGACCGCGTTGCGTCAGAGCGTCCCCCGCGCCAGGCTGCACCCGGCCCGCTGAAGAGGATCCTGCCAAAGGGCGCGGATCGCAGTCGCCTGCGGCGACCCCGTGACGATTCGGGCGGGCCAGGCCTCGCCGCGCGGAGGGGCTGCGGGATGGGGAAGGCCAGCTCGGACGGCGTCCCGCAGGCGATGGGTCCGCCCGCCGACACGCAGCGGGTGACCAGGGTTGATCGTTGAGCGCGGGGTAGGATAACTCGATGCGAAACCTCGTGGTCGCCGTCGCGTGGCTTGCGGTGCTGGCGGTCTGTGGCTGCGTGCACCGGGCTGCGCTGCCTTCGCCTCCTAAGCCGATCGAGTTCCAGCGGAGCATCACGTTCTACGATCACCCGCTGGACCTGCACCTCGCCCGGCCGGCGCACCTGCACCCCGGCACGCCGCTGCTGCTCTATGCGACCGGCGACGGTGGATGGCGGGGAAAGGATGTCGAGACCTACCGGCGCATGACCCGGTGGGGATACCCGGTCGCCGGGTTCAGCGCGCCGAGCTATCTCAAGCACCTGGGATTCGTGTCCGATACGACCACGCCAGGGCGCCTGGCCCGCGACTACCAGCGATTGATTGAGTTCGCGAAAGCCACCTTGAGCCTGCCGACCGGTACGCGTACGATCCTGGTCGGCATGTCACGCGGGGCGGGCCTCGCGGTGGTGGCCGCCGGCCGGCCGGAGCTCAACGCGGAACTGGCGGGCGTGCTGGCCGTCGCCCTCACCAAGGAAGAGGAATACGTCCGGCAGTACCGGGTGAAGTTCGGCAAGTCGCCGAGCGATATGCCGAGGCGCGAAGTGGTCGAATTTCAGACCTACGAGCACCTGGACCGGCTCCGGTCGCTTCCGCTCGTCGTGATCCAGTCCACTGGTGACAACTACCTGCCGGCGGACGCCGCGCGGGGGTTGTTCGGACCGAACACGGCCCTCCGACGGTTGTTCGCCATCCAGTCGCGCGATCACAGCTTCACCGACGCCCGCGAGGCGCTCTTCGAGCGGATGGCCGGCTCGCTGGCCTGGATTTCCGGGATGCCGCCGGCATCCGCCAAGAGGCCTGATCGCTGACACGAATGTCCGCTATGAAATCATCCTGCGTTCTCTTGTTTGCGTGCACGCTGGCCGTGGGCTTCGTGATGACATCCGCACAGCCCGCCCAGGCAACCGCCGAGCAGCGGATCGAGTTCCGTCTTCGCGGCCAGACCCTCACGATTTCGGTGTACAAGGCCACGCTGGCGCAACCGCTCGGCACCATCCTCATGGGCAGCGGCGACGTCGGCTGGGTAGGGCTGGCCGTGGACATGTCGGAATATTTGTCGAACAAGGGCTACACGGTCGTTGGCATCAACGTCCGGCAGTACCTGGGCGCGTTCACGTCTGGGAAGACGACGTTGACCACGAGCGAACCGGCAGGGGATTACACCAGCTTGTTTCATTTTCTGACGGCCCGGAAATTGATCACGCCGCCCGTTTTTGTCTCGGGGGTGTCCGAGGGCGCGGCGCTGGCCGTGTTGGCGGGCGCCGGCGCGCAGAACCGGTCATGGGTGAACGGCGTGATGACCATGGGGCTGCCGCCGACGGCGGAGCTGGGCTGGCGCTGGACCGACTTCATCAGCTGGATCACCAAGAAGGACTCGGACGAACCGATGTTCAGCCCCAGGGAGTTCGTGCCGGCGATCGCACCGCTGCCGCTCTGCATGATCCAGTCGACGAAGGACGAGTACGTCGCCGAGGCCGACTACCGGCTGTTCGAGAAGGTGGCGCGCAACCCGAAGAGGCTCGTGCTGATCAACGCGAGCAACCACCGGTTCACCGACCGCCGGAAAGAGCTGCAGGTGGAGATCCTGGGCTGCCTGGCCTGGATGCGCGAGCACCAGCCGCCGATGTGACCTGCCCCGCACTCACAACCACAACACAAAGAGCCCTGGAAGATGTCTAGCACAGAACGTCGCGCTCGCCGGCCTTCACCTTCCCCATCAACTGCGTGGCGCGTTCGCGGGGCCAGGCGTCCATGCTGTCAAGCGCCTCGGCGATGCACCGTTCGCCGACCGCCCGCGTCTCGGGCGACGCGTAGTCGATCAGGTACTCGAGGAACGTCGAGAGCCCGTTCGGGTCGCAGTGCTGCTTGATATCGCCCGGCTTGGCGAGATCCATGAAATCCGCGCCGGTGCGGCCGAGTCGATAGCACCCGGTGCAGAACGACGGGATGTACCCGAGCGACGCGACATCGCGCACCACCTCGTCGAGCCCGCGGTGGTCGCCCAGGCAGAACTGGCTCGCGTCCGCTCGCTCTTCGTCTGCGTACCCACCCGGATTGGTGCGGCTGCCCGCCGAGATCTGCGACACGCCAAGCGCAAATGTCTCTCGCCGGATGTTCGCCGCCTCCCGGGTGGACATGATGATACCGGTATAAGGCACCGCGAGTCTGAGCGTCGCGACGATCTTCCGGAAATCGACGTCGCTGACCGCGTGAGGCGGGTGCAGCGCGATATCCGAACCGGTTGCCGGCTCGAGGCGCGGCACGCTGACCGTGTGCGGCCCCACGCCGAACCGGCGTTCGAGATAGCGGATGTGCTGCATCAGCGCCAGCACCTCGAATCGCCAGTCGAACAGGCCGAACAGCACCCCAATCCCGACGTCGTTGATCCCCGCCTCCATCGCGCGGTCCATGGCCGTCACACGCCAGTCGTAGTCGCGTTTCTTCCCGCTGAGGTGCACCGACGCGTAGGTCTGGTGGTGATACGTCTCCTGGAACAGCTGGTAGGTTCCGATCTTCCGCTCCCCGAGCGCCCGGAACTCGTCGAGCGTGAGCGGGGCGACGTTCACGTTCACGCGCCGAATCTCGCCGTTCCCGTGCGTCACGCTGTAAATCGTATCGACGCACTCGAGCACGTAGGAGAACCCTTCGCGCGGGTACGACTCGCCGGCGACCAGCAACGCGCGCTTATGCCCCTGGTCGATCAGGATGCGCACTTCCTGCGCGATTTCCTCCTGGGAGAGCGCCCGGCGGACCACCGCCCGGTTGCGCGCGCGGAACGCGCAGTACGTGCACTCGTTCGCGCACATGTTCGACACGTACAGCGGGGCGAACAACACCAGCCGCCGGCCGTAGATCGTGTCCTTGACGTCCCGGGCGGTCGCGAACAGCTCCGCGAGCAGTTCGGGGTCGCTCACCTTCATGAGCACGGCGATCTCGGGGGCATCGAGTCCCCGAAGCTCGCGCGCCTTGGCGAGAACCGCCCGAACGGCGCCGGCATCCGCGGTCCCGACCTGCTCCAGGGTGGCAAAGATCGCGGGTTCGTCTACAAGCGGACTGCTCGGCGCATTCATGGCTGGCCACGCGTAAGAAATAGGAAGTGTGAGCGGTTGGCGGCAGGAACGGTTCGCGCACCGCGTATCTGCTAATTATACGTCTCCGCGCCCATCGAGGGGGTGTTCGAGCCGTGTGGTAACATGTCGAGTCTCTGCCTCGATCACACGTTTCCGGTTCGGACACCTGCTGCTTCCAGGACGGGCATTGCTCGTGAGCACCCGGGACGCCGATCCTCAGCGTCTGCGTGTGCACATCCGCGGCGCGGTGCAGGGGGTCGGATTCAGGCCGTTCGTCTACCGGCTTGCCGGTGCTCTGGGCCTGCCTGGCTGGGTCAACAACTCCTCGGCGGGCGTCAGCATCGAGGTCGAAGGTTCTCCTGCCGCGCTCGAGCGGTTCCTGGTGTCCGTCGGCCGCGACCACCCGCCTCGCGCCGTGATCCAGGGGCTCGAGGCCTCGTATCTCGAGCCCGTCGGCTTCGCCGGTTTCGAGATCCGCGAGAGCGCGGACGGCGAGAAGAGCGCGCTCGTGCTGCCCGACATCGCGACCTGCCCGGACTGCCTGCACGAGGTGTTCGACGAGGGCAACCGGCGCTTCCGGTACCCCTTCACCAACTGCACCAATTGCGGCCCACGCTTCACGATCATCGGGGCGTTGCCTTACGACCGCCCGAAAACGACGATGGCGGCCTTTCCGATGTGCGACGCGTGCCGGGAGGAATACGAGAACCCTGGCGACCGGCGCTTCCACGCGCAGCCCAACGCCTGCCCCGACTGCGGTCCGCGCCTCGAGCTGTGGGACGTGGACGGCGCGCGCCTGGCGATGCGCGACCAGGCGCTCCGGTCTGCCGAAGCCAGGATTCGTGAGGGGGCGATCGTCGCGGTGAAGGGGCTCGGCGGTTTTCACCTGGTCGTGGACGCGCGGAACGACGAGGCCGTGCGCCGCCTGCGGCGGGCAAAGGCGCGCGAGGAGAAGCCGTTCGCGCTCATGTTTCCCTCGCTGGCAGCCGTCCGCGTCGCCTGCGAGGTGACCGAGCGCGAGGCAAGGCTGCTCGCCTCGCCCGAGTCGCCGATCGTGCTGCTTCGACGACGGGAAGAGCGGAGAGACCCGGTTGCGGTCAGCGTGGCGCCAGGGAACCCCAACCTGGGAGCGATGCTGCCGTATACGCCGCTCCATCACCTGTTGCTCGGCGACCTGGGGTTCCCGGTCGTCGCGACGAGCGGCAACCGCAGCGACGAGCCGATCTGCACGGACGAGCGCGAGGCGCTCGAGAGGCTGCGCGGTCTCGCGGACGTCTTTCTCGTTCACGACCGGCCGATTGCGAGGCACGTGGACGACTCGATCGTGCGCGTGGCAGCCGGCCGCGAACTGGTGCTGCGCCGGGCGCGCGGCTATGCTCCGCTGCCCTTCGCGCTTCGGTCGGAGATGCCGCCCGTTCTCGGCGTGGGGGCGCACCTCAAGAACACCGTCGCCCTCTCCGTCGGACGTAACGTGTTCGTCAGCCAGCACGTGGGCGATCTGGAAACACCGGAGGCGTACGGCGCCTTCGAGCGGGTGATCGAGGCGTTCGAGCAGATGTACGAGTTGACGCCGATCGTGGTGGCGCGCGACGAACACCCCGACTACCTGTCGAGCCTCTACGCCTCGCGTCGGGGCCTGCCGACCGCCATGGTGCAGCATCACCTGGCGCACGTCCTGGCCTGCATGGCCGAGAACGAGATCGAGCCGCCTGCGCTTGGTGTGTCATGGGACGGCACAGGGTACGGTCTTGACGGGACCATCTGGGGAGGCGAGTTCCTCTCCATTGCGCCCTCGTCGGCCGCACGCGTCGCCACGTTCCGAACCTTCCCGCTGCCCGGTGGCGATCGCGCGGTCAGGGAACCGCGGCGAACGGCGATAGGGCTGCTGCACGCCGTGTTCGGCGACGAGGCCTGGACGATGGCGGACCTTGCGCCGGTCGCGGCATTCTCGGACTCCGAACGGCAGCTCGTGCGGACGATGATCGAGCGGGGCGTGAACTCACCGCGCACGTCGAGCGTCGGCCGACTGTTCGACGCCGTCGCTTCGATCGCGGGATTGCGCCAGGGGGTCCGCTACGAGGGGCAGGCGGCGATGGATCTCGAGTTCGCCCTCGACGGCGTGACGACTGATGACTGTTATCCGCTCGACATACGATCTCTTCTCCCCGCCGTCGAAGACCTCGCGCCTGGCGGACTCAGTACTTCGACTCGCAATTACGGCCACGATCGGCTTTCGGCGCACGTGGCCGGTTGTGCTCGCTCAGCACTTAGTCCTGAGGGCACAAATACGTCGCCG
>Ga0209744_1000390_pt1 | contig 14682 bp, 11 predicted proteins | sample BarGraNGADG00311_2_FD_184494 | JGI IMG/M metagenome (GOLD analysis project Ga0209744, IMG submission 184494) | Arctic peat soil microbial communities from Barrow, Alaska - Barrow Graham LP Ref core NGADG0004-311 (SPAdes) (version 2) | ecosystem: Environmental > Terrestrial > Soil > Wetlands >... | reverse complement strand
TAGTTGCAAGACGCGGTGATTTATGTAAGGCTCACTTGCTCCGCGTTACAAATGTGCTAAAGCGCCGGGACAGCTTGTTCCCGCGTCGACCCCATGCGCTTGCACGGGGTTGTTTCATTGTGCGGCGCACGATGCGCCGCAAGGAGGGAAGCATGGAGGACAAGCTGAAGACCGCCATCGCGGCGTACGCCGAGGCCCAGTCGAGAGTGCTGGACCGCGTCTTCGACAACATCAGGCGGACGGGGAGCCCGTCGTCCGCGGACCTCGCGTTCTGCCCGCCGGACGACGTCATCGCCGGACTGCCGCAGGAGGAACAATATGCTGCGTTCCTGCGCAAGCTCCGGTTCCTGGGCTATGCGATGTGGAAGTCCACCTGCTACCATCAGGTGCTGGAGCACGCGGCGTTCGAGACCGAGAGCACACACCTGGTGGAGCGTTTCCCCGCACTCGAGCGCCGGTTCCAGGACGGCCTCCGTGAAGGACGCCCCGCTCCTGCTTATGCCGTCGGACCGAACACCCCTCCGGGCAGCATTTCCTCCACAGTGGCTGGGAACGGCTGCACCCTGTTCCAGCTGCAAGGACTCCGGGGAATCCATACGTCGATGCCCTCCGATCAGCTCCACACGAGGTGATCATGGGCGGCATGCAGACACATCCCTGGGAGCAATTGTTGGAACACAGGTACAAGATCGAGGAACTCATCTACTGGCGGGCGCGGATGGAGGAAGTCCTGCTTTCGGGCCACGGGTACATCCTTGATCTCCTGCACGCGTATGGCAGGGTGAACGCATATCGTGACGAGCTGGCACCGGAAGAGTGGTTCTGGTGCCCGGACTGTGACGGGCGCGGCGGCGGCACCTGGTTGTTCGATGAGAACCCCCACCAGTACTGCGGTGCATGCAGCGGGACGGGGATCCTTCTCACATGCGAGCAGCGTGACCCCGCCAGAAAGGCATCCTCTCCGTACACCTTCTTCTCGCTGCTCTGCAGGCTGAGGCACCTCCACGAAGGGGAGCATGCATTCGGTGCGGAGCTCCTCGGCAAGGAGCGGCAGTTTAAGCGCGACTCCCCCATCGACGGCTTCATCCGCTGGCGCCGCTGGCTGCAGTCCCAGCTGGAGAGTGGAGGCCGCGTGACGATGGGCACCGTTTTCGCCATGAACCGTATGATTCCCTGTCGCAGAAAGCTGGCTCCTGCAGATTGGTTCCCGTGCCCCGAGTGCCATGAACGCGGCCTGTGGATGGAAGACGGAAGACAACACTGGTGCCCCCGGTGCTATGGGACCGGAATCCTGCTCGTGGCCGAGCTGACAGACCCGGCTGAGATCGCCCTCTGTTACCGGGTCAGCGATCATGCGAAGAAGGGCAAAATGCCGCCTGGACGGCCCTGATGAAGGCTGGCAGAGGACGGAGGAGGAGAGACATGCCAAGAACCATCGTCGGTGACATAGTCCCTGGGAGGCTCTCATGATGCGTGTCGAAACGGATCCCCCGCAGCAGCCATCCGAGCGCAGCCCGGCGGTCGAGGGTTTCATCCATTGGCGCGGTAAGATGGAGGAGATGCGAACCGCAAAGCGCCGCGACATGATTGGCCTCATGTATTGGTCAAACCACATGGCGGAGTTTCGACGGCAACTGGCGCCTTGGGAGTGGATCTGGTGTCCCGACTGCGGTGGGCGCGGCAGGTGGGTCGACAATGGCAACCACTGGTGCCTCCGGTGCGGCGGGACGCGCATCCTGCTGGCCGAAGAGCTAGTGGACCCCGAGGAGCTCGCGCTCGTCCGCAGGACAACCCCACCTCCCGACTGGGGCAGGCTGTGGTCGAGGCCAGAAGCGAGACCGTTCCCGCAGCTGAGAGTCGAGGAGGAACCATGAGCGACGTTGAGCGGTACCTTCTAAGCCCTGATACCTGGCCGTCGTTGTACCAGTAGTGGACGCGCTAGCAACGTCCCGAATGTGTAGTACCCTGTACTCTGTGAAGAATGTTCTGTTCCATGATTAGCAAGCGTACAGTTCGTGCTCGGAGTGGTAAGACGAGCTCTTGTGGGGGGTAAACAACAATGAACGATTCTAACAGCACCTCAGGCGCTTCAACAGCGAAGTTTGATCCCAGTTCGCCAATCGACTGGAGCAATTTGGGCGCCGCGCTGCTTTCTCAAGGTAGACATGAAGATGCTATCGGCTGTTGGGACAAGTCACTCGAGCTTGATCCACGCCTAGCGGCAACATGGACAAGCAAAGGCAGTGCTCTTGGTGCCCTGAACCGCCACGAAGAGGCAATTGTTTGCTATGAGACAGCACTGGAGATCAATCCCTATGATGAGAGCACGTGGTTCTGCGAAAGTCGCAGTCTCAGCGCACTAGGTCGTTACACGGAGGCAGTCTGCTGCTTTGACCGCGCAGTGAAACTGAACCCGGTGATGACCCTGAAAGAGTCTGCAACGTACTGGCACAACAAGGGTGTAGGTCTGCATAATGGGGGAGCTTTCGCGGAGGCGATCCTCTGCTACGACGCAGCCCTGAGGTACGCCCGACATGATGGTTCAATCTGGACGCACAAGGGCCAGAGCCTCGTCAGCCTGGAACGCTATGAAGAAGCCATATGCTGCTACATCAAGGCACTAAGGCGGAACCCAGACGACTTCGACGCGTGGGCAGGTGAAGGCATTGCCTTCAACCTCCTGAATCGCCCCGAAGATGCTGTCCGCTGCTACGACGCAGCGCTGAAACTGAACTCACGCATCGCGGAGGTATGGTCGAACGAGGGCGTGAGCTTTCGCGAGCTGGACCGACCCGAAGACGCTGTCCGCTGCTATGACGAAGTACTGAAGCTTAGACCCGATGACCCAGAGACCTTGGCGGCCAAGGCCGACCTTCTCTACAAGTTGGGACGCTTCGAAGAGACCATTCAGTGTTGCGACAGCGCACTGGCAATCGATCCGCAATGCGCTCTGGCATGGAACAACAAAGGAGATGGGCTTCGTGAAGTGAAGCGTCTTGAGGAAGCGCTGATCTGTTATGAGAAGTGCCTGGAGTACGACCCGCAGTTTCCAGAAGCTTGGTCTGGTAAAGCTCTTGTCGAAGAGCAACTCGGGAGACACGGTCAGGCGCTAGTTTCTCAGCGGGAATTCCTTATGATTGACTCAGCACGGCGCCAGAAGGAAAGGCGCGTGACTGACGAGGACGCACTCCTGTTGAGGAAAGGGATATACTGCCCTGAAGAGAGCGCTGCGCCGGAAACGAGAAGAAAAGCACACAAGAAGCTCGTCTGCAAGAGACTCGGTATCGGCAACTTTATGTTCATCTATGCCACTCCAGAGCGTGCAGCATTCCATTCGCGTATCGAACGCGCTCTTTTCGAGTCCAGGACGTGGGGCGAATTCCGCAAGGCCATGCCACCCAAGGAGTACTCGCGAATTGTTCGTGAAGTATTTGAGGGAAACGACGAACCTCGTCCACGTGCTTCAGATGCATTCAGCAGGGACCAGGTCTCAGGAACAGAGGATTTGAGCTACCCAACACCAATGATGGAAGAGATGGCAGAGAGTGTCTTGCCACAGGACCTTCTGGACATTTATGCAGAGGAAAGCCCACTAAGGCAGGACAGGCTGTACTACTACGTTGCGATGGAGAACGTGGACGAGCTGAACGCCGAACTCCGACGGCGCGGTTATGAGATAGTCGATGGGGGCGAGTTCTCTATTCTAGCATGAGCAAAGTACCGCACTCGGGTTGCCCTGTTCACGACAACTGTCCGGTTTCCACCGATGAGCTGAGCGCTAGTCACACGCGGAAGAGAAGGAACCTGGGATGCCCCGCTTCTTGACGACATGTTACTGTATCAACACGGAGGACGCTCATGACACAGAAGCCTTCTGATGACCGTAGCACACAGACACACAAACCGGGGATGAAGCTTGAGTACAAGATCCTCTGCGACAGGGACGATATTCTTGTGTTCGCTACGCCAGAGAGGGTCAGGTACGTTGCCCTCATACGCAATGCAGTTTACAACTCGTCGACGTGGGCAGAGTTCAGGCGCGCGATGCCGCGTGATGAATACTCGAGGGTCATGTTGTTGACGTTTGATGACAAGGAAGAACCGCGACCGAAGGGATCCGCCACGTTCGACGTTGGTGCAATCGTCCCAAGCGTCTTTGACGGCGAATACCCTCCGAATCTCTTTGCGGAAATGTTTCATGGGATTCTGCCGTGGGACATGTTGATGACCTATGGATTTGCTGTCGTTCAAGGGGAATGTGTCTTTGACCCGGACACCCTGGGAGAGATTATGGCAGAGCTTAGGCGGAGGAGATACAAGCTCACACCAACCCTTGAACAAGAGATGTTTCATGGGCCCTTGCCAACCGATATCATGTTGAAGTATGGAGAGGAACAGACAAGCGGGATCGGCGAATTGTGGTATACCATCGACCAAAAATACTTGGGGGAGATCAAGGCGGAACTTGAGCGGCGAGGATACGAGCTCATCGACGGAAGCCATGACGAATCGTTCTTGTTTTAGTTCTCCGGTGCGCAGCCGGTGCACGTTTCAGTCTTTGAGAATGATCCGGTGAGGGAGGACAAGTTGCTATGATGCTTGTCGGTGGCGATAGGGAGAGAATACATGAGAGAACAACCATCCAATAGCAGTGACGCGAAGATGCTCAAACATGGGATGAAGCTTGTCTACAAAGTCATCATTACTGAAGAGATCGTGTTCGCTACGCCAGAGAGGATCAAATACGTTGCGCGCATCAACGATGCAGTTGATCATTCGTCAACGTGGGCAGAGTTCAGACATGCGATGCCACGTGACGAATACTCGAGGGTCATGTTGTTGTCGTTTGATGACAAGGAAGAACCACGACCGAAAGGATCCGACCCGTTTAACAGTGGCGCGATTGTCCCGAGCGTCAGCGAGATGGACTATCCTCCACACCTTGAGGACGAGATGTTTCATGGGACTATGCCACGGGATATCGTAGAGCAGTACTGTTGGCCTCCCAAGGAAATGTGTAGCATTGACACGAAAGACTTGACCGAGATCAGAACAGAACTCAAACCACAAGGACACAAACTCACACCGGCCATTGAGCAAGAGATGTCTCACGGAATTCTGCCAAGCGATGCTCTGGAGAATTGCCACTCCTCCTCCAAAAGTCCATGTACCTTCGACCGTTTATGTACCATCGACCCGAAGTACTTGGACGAGATCAGAACAGAACTTAAGCGACGAGGATACACCCTCACACCGGCCCTTGAGCAAGAGATGTTTCATGGGATCCTGCCAAGAGATATCTTGCAGAAGTATGGGGAGTGCGAGCTGAACATCTATGGAGAATTGTGTTGTGCCATCGATCCGAAGTATCTGGACGAGATCATGGAGGAACTTGAGCGACGAGGATTCGAGATCATAGACGGAAGTGATGACGCCTCGTTTGTTTGGTGACCACCTGCATCACATGCGGCATTGAGCCGGGGGGAAGAGCATGAAAGCAGCGAGACCACATCGTCCGGGTTTCGAACAGAAAGACAGTAGGAAACGCGAAGTACGTAAGCAACTGATGTACAAGATTGATGAAGACTCCGGTGAATACACCATCTATGCTACGCCTGAACGAGCGGTGTTCCACTCGCGCGTAATGCGTGCTCTAAAAGAGTCAACGACGTGGGCCGAGTTCCGACGTGCGATGCCACGCAAGGAGTACTCCACACTTCTTCATGAGCTGTTCGACGAGAACGCTGTACGTCGTCCCCATGGATCAGATGCGTTCGATGAGTTCCAGATTCCGGATGTTGCTGACGGTGTCTACCCGGGGTGGCTACTGCAGGAGATGCTTGATGGCGTTCTGCCGACTGACATCTTGGAGAAGTATGGCCAGTATGCCAGCTCCATGCACAATGGTCCGTGCGTGTGGATTCGCCCGAAGGATCTCGACAAAGTGAATGCCGAACTCGAAAAGCGAGGATATGAATTGATTGATGGCTCTGGTCTTTACCTGGAAGGGTAGCACAGATGGTTCGGAAGCGGGACGGGTTCTCTGATGTACGAGAACGACATATACTGCTTTCATGACACGACCAGGAGATCAGCACGTCGACGGGCAGTCGAAGCTTGAACGGGCCCTTGCGGCTGTGCAGGCAGGGGACCTGGACAGCGCTCAGCGTCAGTTCGAGGAGCTGGTGATGGACGACCCGCATGACCCGTTGGCGCTGTACAACCTCGGGCTCTGCTACAACGAGGCGGGAACCTACGAGGCTGCACGCAAGACCCTGCTCAGGTGCCTTGCGCTTGACCCGGGCGAAGCCAACACCTATGTGGCGCTCGGCCTAGCGGAGGCGAAGCTGGGACAGATGGGCGATGCCGAGACGCATCTTGTCCAAGCGGTTGCGCTGGAGCCCGACAACCCATATGCCCTGCGCAACTTGGCGAGTGTCCACGCGGCGACTGCTAGGCTTCCACAGGCCCTCGAGGAGCTGCTTCGCGTCGACGCGATCCTGCGCGACGATCCGCCGACGGTCTACGGGCTGGGCCTGGTGTATCGGGAGCTTGTGCGGCTGGCAGAGGCGACAGAAGCATTCCTGAGGTGCTCAGCTCTGAGCGACAGTGCCTATGCCGAGATGGCCCGCAGCCAATTGCGGGAGATGGCCGAGAAGTCGTTCAAGAGCGGCGGGCTGAACAAGCAGGCCATCAAGTTCTGCTACGAGGCTCTGACCAGATACGACACCATGACGGACGATGCCGTTCAGGCTGCTCTCAACGAGATCGCTCTCCTGGGACGCCACGGCCTCAATCCCCATGACCCGGAAGAGAAGCATACGCTGGACTCCATGGAAGGCCGGTTCAGCGGGCTCCAGCTCATCTGCTTCCTGTACGTGGGCATGAAGATGGTCGCCCCGGAGAAGGACATCGGGTTCGACCTGTCGGCGGAGTACGACATCGCATGTGCCTGGCGCCAGGAGCCGCGGGTATGACGCTGCAGGAGCTGCGGCAGCTGACGGGGCTCGAGGGCGACGTCGTCGCCATCCTGGGACAGACCGAGGTGCTGACGGGAAAGCCCATCGAGTTCGTCGAGGACGAATCATTATGGATCCTTGCCAGCGTCCGCATGGCCAGGTCCTCCATGCCGGCGCACGTCATCCGGTTTCGTAAGGCGGATCCGGTGGTCCTTTCGCATCTCATCGCCCACGAATGCGGCCACGTGCAGAGGATGTTTGCGGCTCCTCCCGACAAGAGAGTCGTGCCGGTCACCAGGCCCGAGCACGTCGACCGCGCCTTCCGCATCCTTGCTGCGGACCTTTGCGTCACCATCGACACGATGGACGAGCAACACGCTCGTGAGCTGTTGACCATGTGGCATCAGGGGATTGTGAGCCAGGTCGTGAACCTGAACGTCGACTACCGCATCGAGTCCTGGCTCTACCGGGAATATCCGGGGATGAGGCCCAACCAGGAGAAGTCCATCGGGCTGCAGGTCCAGATGTCGGTCGCGGGGCTGGCTTCCAATGTCAAACGAGATACGCCGCACATGGTGTATGAAGGAAGCAACGCCGTCAACTATGCCTATCTCCGCTCCGTCGGCATCATGCTCGGACAGAACCTGGTCCGCGACTATACCGACGCTGCCATCGTGAAACTGGGCAAGCAGCTGGCTGCCGTCTTGGAGGAACCAGACACCGGCTTCGAGGGCGACGTGCGCGAGTCCAACCAGTGGGCAGCTATGGCGGGTATCAGGGACTGGTTCGACTGGCAGGCGTTCGAGGAAATGCCAGCATCATACACAGCTGCTGACGCCGGTGGACCCGGCTGTTGATCCTGCAACATGCTGGCTCTACGTTCAATGGAATGGGATTGAGGGCGCTGTCAAAATGCCCCGGGGGTTGCAGTGCAGGCATAGACTGTTCCTTGGCAAGTCACGGGTGATGCCCGGCAGCCAAGACCGACGTTTGACCCAGCAGATGTGCAGAGTAGACTGATAAACGTGAGTTGACATGTGGCCGCGAAAGCACCCGATGGTGCTTGAGTTTCTTCGAAGGAGGAAATCGGATAGGTCGCGGTCCTTTGCCAGCAGAAGGCTCGACTCTTGTCTCGCGGCGCATTTGGGGAGCACGCTTTGTGCGGAGGGTTCTCATGAAGAGCAAGTCAAAGGCAGCTGCACCTCAGGTCTTCACCAGCAAGATCATCAAGGCTGGTGCGCTGATCGCTGACACCAAGACGATGCTTGCGAACTGGGATCCCAACCTTGGCGTCAGTGAGAACATCAATCACCTGCAGACGTCCAATTTGTTTGGCAAGGCATCGCGTTCCCGCATCGAGGACATTCTTGCCGTGTTTCGGCAACGGTATCTAGGATCGTCTGACCTCATTAAGGCACTCATCGCTCTTACAAATGGACTCGCTGCTCCTGAGTTGTTGGACTCCGTTCTGTACTACTACACGGCGATGAACGACTCACTTGTCAAAGCTTGTGTGCTGGAATTCATCTGGCCGCGATACGAGAATGGGTTCCGAGAGATACCGCTGGCGCTGGTGAAACAATGGATATGTGACCAGGTGGTGGCAGGCAGGACAACGAATGCATGGTCGGCAAAGACGATCGAGCGTTGTGCTCAGGAGTTGCTGTGCACGTTGCGGGACTTTCGACTGTTGGAGGGCGGGGTTGCAAAAAGCATCATCCCCCGGTTCACTCCGGTTCCCGCAGTCGCGTTCGTGGCCTTTGCCATGGCTCATGCCGGCTCGTCGGCCAGACAGGTTGTCGACAACGAGAACTGGCGCCTGTTCCTGATGCAGCCGTCCCTGGTTTCCGAGATGCTTGTCGAGGCCAACCAGTATCACCTGCTCACGTACAGCTTCGCTGGCTCAGTCCAGCGACTTGATTTCCCAACCACGTCCCTGGAGGAATACGCCCATGTTGTCATTGGATCAGCGAATCGCTGAACTCGAGAAAGACCTGTCTGTCTCGCCGCCGGGGTTCATCCTGACGTCGGACCTGCCGTTCGCCATCTTCCGCTACAACCCGTGGCAGGAGGACGAAGGGGAATGGACCGTACGCAAGGACATCCGCAAGCTAGCCACGCGCGTCGAGAAGAACGGCGTTCGAGCCGTGACGATGCTACCCTTATCGGAGTTGTACTGGAAGAGCATCGATGAGTCCGAGGGCATGGAAGCGGTAGAATCGCTTGAGCGTAGTCAGGGATTCGATGCAGCAGAAGACCAGGTACACGCGTACCTGAGCGACGATGACTGGAGGCCCCTGCCTCAACTCATCAAAGACAGGCTGGGTGCGCTGGACCCGCAGAACGACCTCGTATTCATGTACCGCGCGGGCGTCTTCGCTCCGGGGGCATACCGTGTTTCGGCTCTACTGGAGCAACTCCTGAGGCATCGAGTCAGAGTCCCTATTGTCCTGTTCTACCCGGGTGCCTGGAGCGGCTCGCTGAACTTCATGGGGCTCCATCATGGCACTGAACCGCTGGGTAGCTATCGTGTCAAGATCTATGGGAGGGATGAATGAAGACGGTTGGAGAACTCCTGTCGCGTGACCTGAAGCGAGAGATCAACGAGATCATCAAGGTAGACCAGGTTGATGAGCAGGTTGTCTACGACGAGCTGGTCGAGTACGTTGTCACGCCACCCATGAAGGACCAATACCGCGCGCTCTTCAAGGCTTACGCTGACAGCCGAAGCGACCCAACGGAGTCTGCGGGCATCTGGATTTCGGGGTTCTTCGGTTCAGGCAAGTCGTCGTTTGCCAAGAACTTCGGCTACGTCCTCGCGAATCGGACTGTTCTGGGCCATCAGGCCAGTGAACTGTTCAAGGAACGGTTAGGTGACAAGGCGACGGCCCAATACATCGACGTCATAAACACGTCGATCCCAACAGAAGTGGTGATGTTGGACGTCACAACGCTGAGCGGCATCAAGGACTCCAACGAGAAGACATCCTACATCCTGTATCGAGCACTGCTCAAACAGTTGGGGTATGCGGAGGAACCGCTACTGGCTCGCCTGGAGATGGAGTTGGAGGAAGACGGGCAGCTAGATGATTTTATGTCTGCATGCTCCAAACGTTTTAACAAAGAGTGGCGCATTGTCCGTAAGATGGCCCAAAACTGGAACATGACGAGTGCCATCCTGCATGAGATGGATCCCGCCACGTACCCCAATACAGAGTCTTGGTCAAAGACAGTGTTGGCTAAGAGCAGGTCGGTTACACTGGCCGAGTTCATCGACCAGACGTTTCGGGCGCTCAAGGCTCGTCGTCCAGACCATGGACTAGTCTTCATCGTGGATGAGGTTGGCCAATACATCGCGCATAGCGATGACAAGATCGAGGACCTCCGCGCCATCGTCGAGCAGTTCGGCAAGGAGAGCCGCAACCGCCTCAAGAAACATGAGATCAAGGCTCCCGTCTGGGTGGTTGTCACATCGCAGGAGCGCCTGGACGAAGTTATCGCGGGCATCGACTCCAAGAAGGTCGAGCTGGCACGCCTGCAGGAGCGCTTTCCCAAGGACTTGCGTGTCGACCTCAAGCCGTCGGACATCCGGGAGGTGGCATCCAGCCGCATCCTGGCCAAAACCCCGGCTGGTGAGAGCGAACTCAAGAAGTTGTACGAAAGCGTGCAAGGACGGCTGAGCGCTGCAGTTCACCTCGAGAACGCCGCGCAACTTGACACAAACATCGACCAATCTTCCTTCGTTCGATTCTACCCGTATCTGCCGTTCTTCATGGATCTCTCCATCGACATCATGTCGGGCATTCGCCTGCAGCCCGGCATGCCAAGACAGATCGGCGGCAGCAACCGCACGATCATCAAACAAGTGTACGAAATGCTCGTTTCACCTCGCACGCGGTTTGCAGACAAGCCAGTGGGGTCTCTCGTCACACTGGATGCCGTGTATCGACTCGTGGAGGAGAGTCTGCCCTCTGACCAGGCTGAGGACGTCCGGCGTACGGTTAGCCAGTTGAATCGTAAGGGCGACTCTGGAACAATGGCAACTCGTGTTCTTCAGACAGTCTGTCTACTGGCGTATGTGGCGCACCTGCCCCGCACCGAGGGAAACATTGCTGCGTGTCTTGTCTCCGACGTGGAAGCCGCTGCACCAGTGGCCGAAGTGGGTGAGGCATTGGAACTGCTCAAGGGCATGAACATCATCCGCAACACGGATGAGGGGTGGCGTCTGCAGAGTCGCACGGAGGAGACATGGCAGCAGGAACGCCACAATCTCGGCAGCCCAAAGTCGGCCGATCGCAACGAGCTGTTGCGTGCTGCAGTCAATGAGATCTGTGGTGACACGCCATTGCGCCAATACCGTCACGCGAGCGGAAGGACGTTTGCGATCGAGTACTCACTGGATGGGACGACTGTCGTCAGTGGCAAGGTGCCTGTATCCCTGCTTTCCGTGGACGGCTCGGACCAACTTCCTGTTACCGTGGCTGGTGCAGTCACAAAGAGTCGCCAAGTGGATCATGGCAAGGATGTCTTCTGGGCGTTTGTCTGGAACGGCGATGTGGATACGTGTATCGAAGACGTGTTTCGGTCGAAACAGATGGTGGCGAAGTATGACATGAAGGCAGCGAGCGGCAAGCTGGCACCCGAGTTTGCGTCATGTCTCACGGCCGAGAAGAACGCCGTGTCGAAGAGCCAGATAGTCCTGCGCGACAAAGTGAGGACATCTCTTGAGCAGGGAGTGGGCGTCTTTGCCGGTGTCCAACATGATGCCTCGGAGCTGGGCAAGAACTTGGTGGAGCAACTCCACGGACTTCTCGGTGTGGCAGTACCGGCAGTCTACAGCAAATTGGCCATGGGCGCCTGTCAGATCAAGGGATCGGAAGCTACGGAAGTACTCAAGTCGGCCAACTTGGAGGGGCTGTCGAACGTGTTCTACGGCACAGACAAGGGGCTGGGCCTCGTAAGGCGCCAGGATGGCCACAACCAGGTTGCGCTTGACGTGCCCGTGGCTGCCGAGGTCCTGAACTTCATCAAAGCTGCTTTTGACCAGACCGGCAAGGCAGCGTGTTTGGGCAAGGCGCTGGAGGAGCACTTTGGAGAGCCGCCGTATGGGTGGGAGGGGGACGTCCTGCGTGTCGTTCTAGCAAGCATTGTCCGTGCAGGCGCAGTCGAACCGACCGTGCAGGGCCAGCGCTGTACATCGTACAAGGACCCACGCTGCCTGACAGCCTTTGGTTCGTTGCCGGCGTTCAAGGTGGCGTTGTTCCTGCCATGTGAGATGGTCAGCTTGGCTCTAATAAAGAGCGCTGAGGTTGCATACGTGGGGTTGACGGGATCATCTGAGCTCGAGCTCAAGGTCGATGTGGTGGCCGGAGCGATCCGAAACTGGGTAGGTGCCGAACTGGCGGACCTGCGCGATGCAGAGATGCGCATGAAGTATGCGAAATTGCCCGGCACCGAGGTTGTCCAGCAGTACCGTGATGCAATTGCGCAGTTCCAGGACCTGTCCGATGTGGACTGTATCAAGCTTATGGCGGCGAATGGGACCGAGCTCAAGGCGGCGACCCACAGGGCTCACCCCATCGTGAAGGGCGCCGACGAAGACGCTGGCAAGCTTATGGAGAACACTGGGAAGGTGATGAGTGACCAGCTCGAGGCGCTCCAGCGGCGCGGGAGTGATGAAGACCTTGACGAAATCGCCCAGGAGCTGACGATGCTCACGGCATCGACCGTATTCTATGCCAAGATGGCTCGCGTCCAGGAACTTGTTGGGCAGGTGATCAAGCGCTACGCTGCAGCCTATCAGGAACTTCATCAACACAGGGAGAAGGTCTATCGTGAGGCTCTGTCCAAGCTCCAGTCGCTTGACGGCTGGACTCAACTGAGGGCACCGCAGCAGGAGTCCATCTCAGCGGATCTGACGAAGTGCATGTGCTCGGCACCTCTCGACGGCGTGACGGGGTGTGAACAGTGTCATGGGACGCTAGATGGGATGGCTTCTGACATAGATGCGGTGCAGAAGCGGCTGCAGGATGCTCATGCCGCGATGGATCGACTTGTCAACCCCAAAGACGAGATTGTCATCCTGCACGTGTCGGCCTATCTCAGCGCAACGTTCAGCCAGCCAGAAGTGCTGCAACAGGCGTTGAACAGGCTGCAGCAAGATGCCCTGAAGGCTATCGCAGCGGGGAAGAAGGTACGCCTTGAATGATGTGACAGGGATGGACAAGAGAACGCGGGACGTCCTGCGCAAGATGGTCGCGCAGTGCCGCACGTTGCTGGAGGATGCAACCAGCGACACGCTGGAGGGGCATTACGGTATCCACCTGAAGACGGGTAAGCTTGACGACGAGTCCCGACTGGGGACGCTGGATGGACACGACCGTGGGACAAGAACGAGGCTCCTGGCTCAACTGGAGCACATCCGTGCACATGGCGTCTCCGCGACGAGCAGCGTCGAACAGCTGATACGAGAGATATCATTCACCCATCTCAATCGCATCTGTGCATACAAGATGATGGAGAAGCGGGGGCTCATTCGTGAGACGGTGTCTCGTGGCATGCAGTCAAAAGGGGTGAGTTGGTTCATAGCAGACCACCCCGACGAGGAGCATCTGTGGAACCTGGGTCGACAGGCGGAGGTGTACCGTCACTTCCTCGAATGGACAGGGCATGAACGCGCCAAGGATGTGGCTGCCCTGTTTGACCCGGAGGATCCAGCCAATGGGGTCTTCCCATCACAAGCTGTCATCGATGATGTCCTCGCGTTCGTGAATGCTCCTGAACTCGAGGGGATCTGGGACGAGGACGAAACTGTCGGATGGGTCTACCAGTATTTCACGCCCAAGGAGCTGCGGGATAAGGCTCGCAAAGAGAGCGCCGCGCCGCGCAACTCCTATGAGCTGGCGTTCCGCAACCAGTTCTTTACGCCCCGCTATGTCGTCGAGTTTCTGGTTGACAACACGCTGGGGCGAACGTGGTACGAGATGAACCAGGGCAGGATTCAACTCACGGAGCGCTGCAAGTACCTCGTGCGACGCTATGACGAGGTCTTCTTGGCCAATCAGTCAACATGGGTACGTGCGGGACACATGTCTGCAGATGCCAGTTTCCTGTTGGACAAGGTGGACGAAGTCGCTCCTTTCGCGATTGACAGCGAGGACCGTTTGTGCGACTTCGCGCGCGCCGTACAACCGCGTGCTACGTCCCCCATGAAGCGCCTTGATGAGGTCGAACACATTGCAGATCGGTGGAACCAGGGCAGCCCCGAGGACGCGGTCGAAGGGACGACGCAGGACCTGTGGGAGCTGCTGGCTGTGCTTGCGACTCCCGAGCGAGTGACAGCAGGCAAGGTAGAACCTATGATCATCGCGCTGACCCGTGTAGCCAATGAGATCCGCAGACGGCTGCTGCAGGCGAGGCGCAAGGACCTGTCTACCGCAGAAGCGCTGAAGGCCCCTGAGCTCATTCCGTTCCGGGCATGGAAGGACCCGCGTGACTTGCGCATCGCAGACATCGCCAGTGGCAGCGGCCATTTCCTGCTGTACTGCTTCGACCTCTTGGAAATCATCTACCACGAGGCATATGACCACGCCGAGCATGGTACTGGTTTGCGCAAGGACTACCCGACGCGTGCGGGCCTCGACTGCGCACTGCCGGGGCTGATCCTGGGAAGCAATCTGCACGGCGTCGATATCGACCTGCGTGCGTGCCAGATTGCATCTCT
>Ga0209744_1000388_pt1 | contig 14689 bp, 12 predicted proteins | sample BarGraNGADG00311_2_FD_184494 | JGI IMG/M metagenome (GOLD analysis project Ga0209744, IMG submission 184494) | Arctic peat soil microbial communities from Barrow, Alaska - Barrow Graham LP Ref core NGADG0004-311 (SPAdes) (version 2) | ecosystem: Environmental > Terrestrial > Soil > Wetlands >... | reverse complement strand
GAAAGTGTTCCACATGGTCAGCTTGAGGACGAGGTAGACCACGGCCACGAGCAGGGCGACAATCGACAAAGCGAAGCCGGCCATGGCCGCCAGCCTCAGCGGCACCTTGGAGTGATTGGTGATCCCCAGCATGGCTATGTCGTAGAGCGAGTAGAGGTTGTTCTTGGTGATGCCCCGGCTCCGCGCCGGCTGCGAGTACGGAATCTCCATGCGGACGTAGCCGAGGTCGCAGATCAGACCGCGGAAGTACGGGTAGGGGTCGTCGATCTCGCGCAGCGTGTCGATCACCACGCGGTCGTAGAGACCGAAGCCGGTGAAGTTGCGGATCAGGGGGACCTCGCTGAGCCGGTCGATGAACCGGTAGAACATGCCGCGCACAAAGAACATCGACTTCTTCTCGAGACTCTCTTTCTTCACCCCGACGACGACCTTGTAGCCCGCCTCCCACTGCGCGACGAAGTCGCGGATCATCTCCGGCGGGTCCTGCAGGTCCGCGGCCATGCAGATCACGCAGCTGCCCTGCGCCTGAAGCAGGCCATAGAAGGGGGAGCGGATGTGTCCGAAGTTGCGCGTGTTGACGATGACTTTCGCGCGGGAGTCCGTGGCGCAGATGGTGCGCAGAACCTCCACAGTGCCGTCGGTCGACGCGTTGTCGATGAAGATGTGCTCATAGGTGTAGGGGTCGCCGTCGAGAGCCGGAAGACTGTCGATGACAGCCGCGACCTGGCCGTAGAGGTCTGCGACGTTGTCGACCTCATTGAAACAGCCGGTGACCACGCTTAGAAAGGGCACGTCGGGCCTCGCTCCGTGGGTACTCTGCAGTCGTTACTCATTCCGCACCAGCCGTGTGTTCCCCTGCCGGGCGACGCCGGACAACGCTCGCCTGCGTCATGCACGACTCCGGGCCGAGAGGCGCTGCCAGCTCTTCAGCCTCCGCAGGGGTACCGCGTAGCACACGAGGTCCCAGACTTCCGGCAGATGAGGCCGCAGGTAGAACCGGTACTGATCGGTGAGATCTGCGAGAGCACCGGGGATCCGCCAAAGGTGGTCGTGGTGATGGTAGACGCAGATTGCCAGCACTGGCTGCGATGCCTTGATGATGCCCCCGGCTCCGGCCACGGCCTCCAGCTCCGAGCCCTCGATGTCCATCTTGATGTAGGTCGGCCGGCGGTCGCTGAGCGCCTCGTCCAGAGCCACGCAGTCGACCACCGCACCGCCGCTGCCCACCGCTGAGGCTGCCGTGCCCGTCGCGTCGAACTCCACCTTGCAGCCCCGGGCGCCCACGGCCGCCTGCCGCAGTGAGATGCGCTCGCGGACGGACGCCGGAAGCGTGTCCACGTAGCCCCGAAGCTGCAGGAAGTTGGCCGCGTCGGGTTCGAAGGCAACGATCTTGCCGTCCGAGAACACGCCGCGGCGCAACAGGCTCCGGATCGTGTCGCCATCGTATGCGCCACAGTCGATGAACACTTCGTCAGGCTGCACGTCGACCAAGTCGTCGGGGAAGTAGGTCTCGTGATCCACCGGCGAGGGCAGCGCGGCGAAGTCGGCCAGCATACGCCACCTCAACTGGGCGATGAACTCGCGGCGCGACCCGTCGTCGGCCCAGAGTGAGAACGCCCTGCGAATCGCGTCCGCCTGCGCGCCAGTCCGGTGTGGCAGGTCGAACGCATAGTGGGGCACGAACACGTCGGCATACTTCCAGAACAAGGGGGCGAACGTCACCAGCGTCTCACAGCCGAGGTCCAGGAGCTGTTGTCTGCGCTCGGCCATGACGTCGCTGGGCGCCCCTCCCCAGATCGTGATCACGAACGCCGCCTGCCGACCGTACTTCTGAGCCGCATCCCGCGGGGAGATGACCGGCACGCCGTCGATCTCGGCGCCCCAGAGCGCCGGGTCGTTGTCGGCGAAGGCAAGCGGCTCCACCCCGACCCGGCGAAGGCCCGCCGCCGTCTTTCTGCCGAGCCCCCCCGCGCCGAAGAGCACGAGGCTCTCACTGTAGGGCGCCGTCAGCTCCTCGAAGGAGGTCTGCTCCCGCTTGACGATGGCGGACATGGGCTCGCCGAGCAGGGCCTCGAGTTGCGCGTCCAAGGGCATAGGCTTCACCAGAACGTCCTTCCGTCATCGACGATGCGATTCGCCCCCATCACATACGAGGAAGCGTCCAAGTACAAGTACAGCCCCGACGACGACCTTCTAGCCCGTCTCCCACTGGGCCACGAAGGCACGGATCATCTCCGGCGGGTCCTGCAGGTCGGCGACGACGCTGATCACGGCGTCGCCGCGCGGCGGTAGCTCCTCAACCACACCTCCCTGACCCGGCGGTACACCTCGGCGACGTTCTCCTCTTCGTTGTCGCAGCCCGAAACGACGCTCAGAAAGGGCACGAGGACACCGCGCCGCTGGTGAGAGCCGGCTCCTCGGCGACTTTGACCGTCTCCTTCGCACGGAGAATCGCGGCCATTTGCGTCTAGTTTCGCACCTCCGAGTTTGCCTCCTGCCCGCCGCGGAAGCTGAAGAACCTGTGGCCCAGGTAGCTGAGGATCACGACAACGATAGTGAACAGCGCCTGGATCGCGTAAAGGCCGAGCGGCAGGACCCGCACCAGTATCGGCAGTGCTACCAGGTTGGCCGCCATGGTGAGCAGGTAGACAGAGGAGAAGCGAGGAAGCTCACGCAGCACACTGCCGTGGCTACGAAACACGATGTACCTGTAGCACACATAGGCGTTTGCGATGGCGATGGGGTACGACAACACGACGATGACCAGGTAGTTCACGCGCGGATACAGAAGGTACTGCAGGAGTGCCCAAACGCCGTACCCGAACAGCGTGTTCCAGGCACCCACGGCTAGATAGAGAAGCTGCTCGCGATAGCGCCCAAGCGACCTCGGCACGATCCAGTCGATGGTGCGCTCGACCCAGGTTCGACACGCTCCGGTGCCTGCGGCGCGCGTCACCTGTGGAAGCGGGCCGTCGACCGCCCGGGTGGGACGGCGTACAGCACGGTCTCCCAGCCGTCGAAGCCGTGCGCCCTCAGATGGAGGATGTAGTCCCTGCCGAGTCGTCTGCAGAGGAGCGGAAGCTCCCACAAGTCTGACGGCCGGTGATAGACGCACACCGCAAGCACCGGCGAATGGTCGTGGACCAGACGTCGAGTTCCACGGAGTGTTGCCTCCTCGGCCCCCTCCACGTCCGCCTTGATCAACGTCGGAGGATACCCGAGAGGCTCGTCGTCCAGACGCACGGTACGCACCACCAGCCCGCCGTCAAGAGCCACCCTCCCGCCGTCACCGCAGGGTAGGAAGCGCGATTCGCCGGCAATGTCTGAAGTGGCGGCGTCGTGGACGACGACCCTTTCTGACACAGCGGCCGGCAAACCTCTCAGCATCCTCCGCAACCTCACCAGATTCTCGGGGTCAGGCTCGTAGGCGTGACAGAGGGCGAAGTGCGGCCAGAGTCCAATGAAGGACCGCACAGTGTCACCGTCGTAGGCGCCGCAGTCCACGAAGACCTCGTCATCTCGCTGGACGAACAGGCCATCCGGAAAGTACTGCGGCTCATCGCGAACAAACCGCCCAGGCCATGGGATGCCCAGCCTCCACCTCAGATGCGCGAGGAAGACCTCTCGCGACGCAGCGTCCGCAAGGGTGTCATATCCCATGGCGATCCGCTCGCGGTCCTCCCAGAGGAGTCGCGGGTGATCGAGGAAGAAGTGAGGGAGGAGCCCCGAAAGACCGACGGCCACGGCGGGAAACGACACCACGGAGGTACAACCTGCGATGCCCAGAAGTTGGGCGGACTGCTGAAAGGAATGCCCGTGTGGATTCCACACAGCTACGATGGCACAACACCCTGGACCCGCGGCGCGCACGGCATCGGGTGGGCTGAGTACGCGGATGCCGTCCACGAGACTGCCGTGTTTGCACTCGTCGGCATCGGCGAAGGCCACCGGCGCCGCCCCTCGATCAACGAACTCGGCGGCCACCCGACGGCCCAGGGTGCCGGCGCCGTAGATGACCAGCGGCTTGTCGCGAAGCGCCGCAACGAGGCTCTTACCCCGCTTCACCGCATCCCGGCTCGCGATGACCGCGGCAGAGACGTCATGATCCATGCGCCACTGGCCCCGACTCTCGGGTTTTTCAGATTCCACGTTCCTCGATCACTCGCCGCAGGTCTGGATTCGTGGCGTAGGGACTGTCGATAGCGCCAATGTCGATAGGAGCATCGGCGCGAACGTCGTGCAGGAGCACTTCTCCGCGCATCAATTCGCGGCAAGAGATTTGACCCTTCTGCAAGGGGATGGCAAGGAACACGTCCTCGTCGGTCAGCGCATGGCCGGCCGGCAAGTCACGAGCTGCGTAGACGCCGCGCACCAGTGCGTTGAGGTATTCGATCTCGGGACGTGAGCAACTCCGCCAGCCATCGCCCGGCGGCCCGCACATCTCCTTGGCCTTCTTCCACGTTTTGAACCACGTGTCGATCTGTTCCGGAAGCGAGCAGTAGGCTGCTACCGGCATCCCATTCGCCTCGATGTCGATGTGGCGCTCGAACGTGCGGGCGCCCTTCGCATACGCGATGGCGATTGAGTTCGTCCAGTCGCGACACTCGTGCGACGAGAAGCCGATGATGTGGTTGGGGTAGCGCTCCCGAAGAAAGTCGATCTGGTTGAGGCGCAGATCCTCATCCTCACTCGGGTAGAGCGAAATGCAGTGATTGATGGCCAGCGGTGTGTTGCGGTTCTCGAAGAACGTGACGAGATCGTCGAGGTCCTTCAGGGAGCACCCCCCGGTCGAGACCATCACCGGTTTGCGCAGGGTGGCGATCTTCTCGATGAGCACCCAGTCGTTGCCATCACTGCTGGCGATCTTGACGATCTGCACGCCGAGTTCCGCACAGAGGTCCACCGACGCTTCGTCGAACGGCGTCGCCATCGTGACGCAGCCAGCCTTGCGCGTCGCGTCAACGAGGACGCCGTAGTCAGCGTCGCTCATCTGAGTGTCCAAGGTCTTCTTGATGTAGCGGATGTCCTGACGCTCGCGGAAGTCCTTGTGGATGAAGTGGTCTACGTCGCGGAACTGGAGTTTGAGGGCGACTCGCACATTGTTGAAACGGACAACCTTCGAGTACGCGTCGATCATCTTGAGACCGCGCTCGACTCTCCCCCAGTGATTGTTGGCGATCTCAAGAACGAACAGGTCTTCGAAGATGTCTCTGTTCATGGGCTCCTCCCTGACTGGTGCTGCGCACTCACCAAGGTTGTGAGATCTCGTATCGAAGCGAGGACCGTATGCATCGGCCGATGGGCCGTCTCGCTGAAGTAGTCTACGCTGGCGACGTCGGACTCGGCGAACCGAGAGGCCGCGTCCCCGTAGCCCCACGAGGCGGCGGCGAACGACAAGCCGTGCGCGGCCGCCATCGCCCGGTCCTCATCCGAGTCGCCTACGACGAGCGTGGCAGACGGCTGCAGGCCGTGTGTTTCGATACAGGCAGCCGCCATGGCGGACTTGCCGACGAACGGTGGCACTACGGAATCCACAGCGTAGACGGCCTCAATGGCTGGCGCGAGCCCTCCAGCCCGAAGGATACGCATCGCGGGGTCGCGGCGCTTGTTGGTGGCCACAAAGAGACGCACACCGTCGCCCCGCAGCGCCGAGAGAGTCTCGCCGACGCCCTCGTAGGGTAAGCTGAGACGCCAGCCCTCGACGTCGTAGTGGCGAATGAACGCAGCCTGCACAGCGGCGCGACGCTCGCTGCTGAGATCGGCGCCGATGGTGGCCACCAGGCCGTTCAGAGGCTTCCCGAGAACATCGACGATGGAAGGGACGTCGACGCCGGGCGCCTCCTCGGCAAGTGCGGCTACGCAGGCGGCCTCGATCCCCGGCCGGGAATCGACCAGAGTGCCGTCGAGGTCAAAGATGATCGCGTCGAAGGTGACCCGCCCGAACCGGGCGGCCGCGTGCACAGCTTCCTCCCGGCCCGTCATGGCAGCCGACCATCCGGCCGTACACGATTCTGCGCGAGCTCGTCGCGGCTGAGGAACGGGAACAAGTCGTCGAGCGCGGGCGATTCAATTCGTCCATCAGGCAGTTCCCGACTCTTTACGCGCGGCTCAAAGCCCTGATCCGGATCGACGATGACGTGCACGAGGCACGGCCCGGGAGACACGAGGGCGGCCGCGATCTCCTCGGCCATCGCCGCGGGATGCTCGATGCGCACCGCATCGAGACCATACGCTTCGGCCAGCGCGACCCAGTCGGGGAACTCCACGCCGCTCGCTGGGCTCTCGCCGATCAGCCCCTCGAAGAAGTTCAGCTGCGAGCTGCGGATTGACAGGTAGCCGCCGTTATCCAGAACGAAGATCTTGACCGGCCACCGATGGGTCGCCAGCGTTTGGAGCTCCTGCGCATTCATCTGCAAACTCCCGTCGCCGGCGAGGCAGATCACGCGCGGTGGGCGGCTGAGCGATTCCGGATCCGCAGCCGATTCGCGGACGGCCGACTCGGCCAGGGCCACGGCGGCGCCGAGCGCTGCCGGCAAGTCGTAGCCCATCGACGCGGCGCCAGAGTTGGAGAAAAGGCGCTGCCCCTCCCTCAGACGCCCGGCCTGGAATGCCATCACGCAGGCCGCGCCGTTGCCGGTCGCCACGACGTCGTGATCCCCGACATGGTCGAAGAGGGTCTCCACGAAATGGTATGGGTTGATCGGCGGTGAAGCAGTGCGGTGACGCGCAAGCACGACCGGGTAGCGCGCCACGCGGGTCTTGCACCACGAAAGCCACTCACCGTGGCGATTCTGAGACTGGCCACGGCGCTCGATCTCGGCCTCGAGTGCTCGCAAGAACACGAGGGCATCGCTCGCGATAGCCATGTCCGGCTTCACCGTTGGCTTGCGCAGCTCTTCAGGATCGACATCGACCTGGATCTTGAACGCCGACGGCGCAAAGGAGCCCCAGTTGTAGCTGATCTGCCGGATGTTCAGCCGTGAGCCCAGCACCAGGAGCAGATCGGCGTTCTGCACGGCGAAGTTGCCTGCCCGATCGCCGATCGTGCCGGGCCGCCCGCACCAGAGAGGATCATCGTTGCCGAGCAGATCGTGCGTCCAGGCGGTCGTGACCGGCACGCCGAGGCGTCCGATCACGCGGCGGAAGGTGTCGACCGCGCCGGCAAGACGCACGCCCGTCCCGGCAAGAATCACCGGTCTCCGAGCTAACTCCAGGCGGTCGAGCATCAGCGCAGCTTGCGCCGCGACGTCGCTCTCTTCGAGTGCAATCTCCGCAGGTGGCGTGTCGAACCCGGCGGCCGACGAATCCTTCACGTCCGCACCCTGAACGTCGATCGGCACATCCAGCCACACCGGTCCCTGACGGCCGTGGGTGGCCAAGCGGACGGCCTCTTCGACGTGGCGCTCGGCCTCACGCGGATCGGTGATGGAAGCCGCGTACTTAGTGATGCCTCTCACCAAGGAGATAATGTCCGCTTCCTGGTCGCCAAGCTGGCGCACGTGCAGTCCCGGATACGAGCTCATGCAGGTCTCGCGTTTCACCTGGCCGGAGACGACGATCATGGGAATGGAGTCCGTCCAGGCGCCCCAGACACCGTTCAGCGCATTGATGCCCCCCGGCCCGGAGGTGACGCTGACCACAGCCGGGCGTCCCGCCACGCGCGCATAGCCCTCGGCCGCCATTGCGGCCGCCTGTTCGTGGTGGTGACAGGTCCAGCGGAAACGTTGCTCGCGGCGGAGTGCGTCATTCAGAAACATGGCGCCGCCGCCGGTGACCACGAACGCGTGAGAGAGCCCCGCGTCGGCGAGCCGCGCAAAGATGAGGTCGGCGACCCGAGTCACGGCCGCTGTTCCTTGTGCCAGTCGATCGTGCGTCTCACCGCGTCCTCCAGCGTCGTCCACTCTTCGAGACCGAGTTCCAGACGCGCGCGTTCGGTGGACGGCACATACCAATCCCCGCCGCCCGACGAGCCGCTGCGCCCGCGAACCTCGACATCTGCCTCGGCAACACCGACGCGACTCACCAGCCGGGCGGCTTCAGCGACGCTCAAGGCAAGCTCGGAGCCCACGTTGTACGCACGGTCGCCAGCAGAAGCATCCAGAAGCATAGTCCACAACCATGCGGCCATGTCCGCGGCGTAGAGATACGAGCGCACAGGAGACCCATCGCCCTTGACGACCACAGGCCCCCCGCTGAGGACATCGCGGATGAAGTTGCCGATGGCGAAGTGGGTGTCCAGCGGCAGATACGGACCGACGAATGCGAACGGCCGGGCAATCGTCAACATGAAGCCGCCATCTGAGGCAGCTTCCAATGCACTCCGTTCTGCCAGACGCTTGCCGGCGTGATAGGCGGAAGTCTCTTCCGGTGCCTCCGGTCCCAAAGGCGAATCCTCAGTCAACGGCACGCCCGGGCTCGCCGGCTGCCGATACACAGCCCCAGAGCTCAGCAGCAGGAGGCGGTGCACGTGCTGAGTGGCGCAAAGCTCGAGGACCCGTCGAGTGCCCTGCTCGATGACTTCGAGCATGGATTCTGGATCGGTACGGTTCAGCGACGCGCTGGCCGGCGTGGCTGCGTGGACAACATGTGAGATCGAGGCGAAGCTGGGCATGAACTCGCGCACATCGCGCTCATGCAGCCTGATTGACGCTTCCTGGACGATTGCCGGAGCAGCTCGCGCGAACTCCCTCGGCCGACGTGTCAGTACAACAGCGGTGGCATCTAGGCCCCACTCACGATTCGCCGCAACAAAACTCTCGAGCAGCCAGCGGCCGATGAACCCGGTACCGCCGGTAATCAGGATGCGGGCGCCGCGCAGTGCCTCCCAACGCGAGCCGACGCGCTCGACGACAGCACGAGCCTCCACGCATAAGCTCATGGCGTTTTGCAGCTGGGTTCGAGGAGACCGTGCGCAGCTGACTGCGCGCGAACAACGAGCGCCAGGATGGCCCGCGTGGTGAAGCGCCCGCCGCACGTTGGGGGGAGACCTGCGTGCATCAACCTCACCGCGTGCAGGCCGTCGCAATGTCCCCGACCACGTACTCGAGCATCTCGCCCGTCAATCCCGGACTCACGGCGACCAAGACAGCACCGCTCATGATGCGTTCGGTCGACGTGAGGTCGCCCATCACCCGAAGAGCTGACCATAGTCACTCCCAGGCATCGGTCTTCACGGCCGCAGGCGGCACGCCGTGGTCGCTGAGCTCGGCGCTGATCGCGCCCAGCATCAGTGGCGGACCAGACAGGTAGAAAATGGGCGTGCGCAAGCGCGTCACGGCATCCCAGACGGCGTCCACACTCAGTCGCCCGTCGCAGTCCTCCGCAAACAGCCGCGCTTCAAAGCCGGGCGAGCGGCGCATGCACTCCTCGACCAGCGGCTGGTATACGAACAACCCGGAGCGTCGCGCGCCGTAGCACAACAGCACGCGCGATCCACCCTCGGACGTCAAGGAATGCAGAAAGGCTGTGAATGCGGTGACGCCGGTCCCACCAGCGAAGAGCACGACATCGTTGGCCGCATCGACGACAAACTCGCCGTAGGGCAGCTTGACCCAGACTGCACTGCCCACACTCAACTCGCGCTCCATGCGGCCGGTGAAGTCACCCTTAACGGCATACGTCACTGCCAGAAGCTCCCGTACCGCCGGAGGGCTGGCGATCGAGAACACCCGCGACTCCGGCCAGAAGCCACCGGGTTCATATGGGTCTAGCGCCAGGTGCAGGAACTGGCCGGGGTTGAAACGCGGCACCGGCACGCCCGGGCGAAGAAGCACGGTGTACACGCGTTCGCCGTGATCCTCCAGCGCGTCGACGACACACGGGATCCTTCGAACGACTGCCATGCTCAGCCGGCCCCGGCTGAAGGTGCGCCGGAAACGCCGGCATCTGTGCGCTCGCCGCTCATGAAGCGGACGAACACCTGCGCCATATGCTCCAGTCGCGGCCCGTCGAGGCCCGGGTACACACCAACGAAGAACGTGCGCTCCATGATCGCGTCGGTATTGATCAGCTCGCCAGGGACGCGACGCTCGATGTCCTCGAAAGCAGGGTGACGCAGCAGGTTGCCGCTGAAGAGATTTCGGGTCTCCACGCGATTGGCCTCGAGGAACCGCGTCAGCTCGTTGCGCGAGAAACCGGCCTCGGGACGCACCGTGACAACGAAGCAGAACCAGGACGGGTCGGAATGGACCGGCGCCGAGGGCAGAAGCAGGCGGTCCTCGAACGGCCTCAGCGCCTCCAGCAGAGCTGCGTGGTTGCGCTTGCGGGCAGCGGTGAAGTCCCCGAGTCGTTCCAGCTGCGCGCATCCGATTGCAGCCTGCATGTCGGTGGCCTTGAGGTTGTAGCCGAGATGACTGTATACGTACTTGTGATCGTAGCCATGGGGCAAGCTCCCGAACTGCTGAGCGAACCGCTTGCCACAGGTATCGTTCTCGCCGCCCGCGCAGTAGCAGTCCCGTCCCCAGTCACGGACCGATCGAGCGATTCGAGCCAGTTCCTCATCGTCGGTCACGACGCTGCCGCCTTCGCCGGTGGTGATGTGATGCGCCGGATAGAACGAGAGCGTGGAAAGATGGCCGAAGGTCCCGGTGAGCTCGCCGCGATAGCGTGACCCCAGCGCGTCGCAGTTGTCCTCGATGAGCCACAGGCCGTGCTTTTTGACAAGGTCCATCACGGCATCAAGGTCGAATGGCACACCGAGCGTGTGCGCCAGCATGATCGCCTTTGTCCGCGACGAGACAGCGGCCTCCAGCAGCGCGGGATCCACGTTGTAGTCGCTGAGACGTACATCGACGAATACGGGGACAAGGCCGTTCTGGACGATGGGCGCGACCGTGCTGGGGAATCCCGCGGCCACCGTGAGCACTTCGTCTCCTGGGCGCAGTCGACGCTCGCCGAGCCTCGGTGAGGTGAGAGCAGTCAGCGCCACGAGGTTGGCCGACGAGCCCGAGTTCACGAACAGGGCATCCGAGACGCCGAAGTAGTCGGCGATGCCGGCCTCGAACTGCTCCGTGAACCGACCTGCCGTGAGGTAGAAGTCCAAGCTCGCGTCGACCAGATTACACAGCTCCTCCGCGCCGAACACGCGGCCGGCGTAGCGTACTTGGTCAGTGGCGGCGTCGAACGACCGGTCGCCGAACTTCTCCGCGCAGTAGCGCTGAACGAGAGCGAGGATCTGCGCTCGCGTGCTCACCGGATCACCATCGTGGCCAGCGTGCGGGCCGCTCTCGTCCGTGATTTCAGCCGTCATGTGTGGTCTCGCCTCCCGGGCCGCCGCGCGCCCACGCGAGACCAGCCGACCGCGCGTCGGCTTCATAGGCGTGGAGCTGGTCCAGCGTGAGTTCTTCGCACTCTCCAGTAAGCGCAGGACCGGGGACACTCCCGGCGACCGCATCGTAATAGCCACGGTACCAGGATGCGGTGCGCTGCACTGCCTTCCGGGCGTCCCACACGGGCCGCCACTGGAGCTCTCGCGTGGCCTTCGAGGTATCCAGGGCGAGGAGATGCGCTTCGTACGGCACGTCGTCCTGCTGCGGCGGCGTGACCCACTCGCCACTTCCCCACTCTCGCTGGAACTCCTCGACGACCCAGCGCACAGGTCTTTCTGCGTCGTCTTCGCCTGGCCCGAAGTTCCAGGCTCCCGAGCACCTGTCGCCACCAGCGGTGGCAAGCGTCGCAGCCAGCCACAGATACCCGGAGAGTGGTTCGAGCACGTGCTGCCAGGGGCGCACAGCGCGCGGGTTGCGCACCTGGAGAGGCATCCCGACCGACAGGGAGCGTACGCAGTCCGGGATGATCCGGTCTGGTGCCCAGTCGCCACCACCGATCACGTTACCCGCGCGAACCGATGCCAGGCCGGGAAAAGACGGGTAGCTTGCCGCATACGCGGCAGAGATGAGCTCCGCGCATCCCTTGCTGGAGCTGTACGGATCTCTGCCACCAAGGGGGTCGCCTTCGCGAAACGCCTGGCCGCCCTCGCGATTCTCATAGCACTTGTCGCTGGTGACGACGACGACTGCGTCGACCGAATCGCAGTGCCGGGCCGCCTCGAGCACGTTCACGGTGCCCATGACGTTGGTCTCGTAGGTGCCGTGCGGGTCGACGTAGCCCTGGCGGACGAGCGCCTGCGCGGCGAGGTGAAGAACGATCGAGGGGTTCGCGGCGCGCATCTCCACGGCAAGACGGTCCCGGTCCCGCACATCTGCCACCACGTGGCGCAGGCGATCGCCGAGTCCCAGGGCTCCGAACAGGCTCGGCGTCGTCGGCGGCGCGAGAGCGTAGCCAATGACGTCCGCGCCCAGCTCGCTCAGCCAGAGCGCCAGCCACGCGCCCTTGAAGCCCGTGTGGCCCGTCACGAAGACGCGCCGGCCCCGGTAGCTGTCCGCGAAAGTGGTCGCCATCATCAGTAAAGGAGGATGAGGTCCACACCAGCTCCATACAGAGCACGGGCGGCGGCGGCGATCTCGGACTGGCTCACGGCCGACGAGATCAGGATGGGTCTGTCGACAGCCGGCAGTTCTCGAGGAGCGAGAACGGGATGCCCAGCCAACGTGCTTCCCGTGTAGTGCGGGTTGCCGTCGATGAACGCAACGATATTGCACTCGGCCAGGGCGGAGCACGTCAGCAGGTGGAGCGTGTGGGTTCCGACTCCCCACACGTAGAGCGGCTGGCGAGCAGCAGCCAGCGCCCGGATTCTCCGTGCCACTGCCGCTTCCTTCTCAGCGGAGCGCCGAGCGTACTCGACGAGCGCCTTGGGTCCTTGCGTATCAGCGGTAACTGCCCCGGCCTCCCCCTGCGCCCGAAGAAACATGACATCCAAGATGGGCGCCTCGGCGTCGGCGCTCTGCGCCCACGTGAACGTACGCTTCGCGACTGGTGCGAGATCAGCAGCAGCCATCAGGTTGCGCAGCGAGCTGTCTGTGAAGTAGTTGACATGTTCCACGCTGAACTCCTGGTAGGGCGCGCTGATGCAGTTCTGAAACCGCGTGGCGTCCGGCACCTCGATCAGGATCATGCCATCCTCATCCAGGAGCTCCGCCGCCGCCTGGATCGTCGCTCGCGGGTCGAGAAGGTGTTCGAAGACGGCGCAGAAGCAGATCACGTGAAAACGCGATCCCCAGGTCCGCGCCTCGTCAATACCGCCGACCTTCACGTCGAGGCCGTGCTCTTTACATGCAAGGCGAACCGCCTGTGGCGACGGATCGACTCCCCGGAGGGACGAGAAGCCTTGCTCGCGCAGCTTCGTCAGGAAGCCTCCCGTGGCGGTGCCCACATCGAGCACCGGCCGCGAGCGGTCGACGACCTGCTCCGTCACCCAGTCGGCCAGAGACTCGAAACGCGCGGCGTCGTGACCGCAGAGCTGCCCATCGGTGACGCCGAGGTCGTATTTCGACGCGGCCTCGTAGTACTCGTCGAAGCGTGCCTGGCCAGGGAGTCGCGAAGCGAAGCAAGCCCCGCAGGACCCGCACGCCACCACATCGTAGCCGTCGCCGATGCTTCCGCTGGCGAAGCGCGCGAAGCACTGGCGATAGATGAGATCCTGCTCCTCCGAGCCACACACCGGGCACCCCCGTCGCGGAGACGCGTCGGCGTCGGAACGTGTAACCGCTGGTTCCGTCACGCCGACCACGGCGCCTTGCCGGCGTCCCACAGCGCTTCCAGCGCGCGCAGATCGCGCAACGTGTCCATGGGCTGCCAGAAGCCGCGATGCCGGTAGGCCCTCAACTGATCGTCACTGGCCAGGCTCTCGAGTGGATCGCGCTCAAAGGGCATGTCGTCGCCGTCGATGCGGTCGAGCACCGCTGGCTCAAGCACGAAGAACCCGCCGTTGATCCATGTGCCATCCCCGATGGGCTTCTCCCGGAACGAGCGCACCGCGGTCTCGTCGCCGCTATCCAGCTGCATGGCACCAAAGCGCCCGAGCGGCTGCACCGCAGTCACTGTGGCCAGCTTGCCATGAGCGCGATGGAATTCGACGAGCGCGCCCACGTCCACGTCTGCAACACCATCACCGTACGTGGCCATGAACGTGCCGTCGCCCACATATTCTGCGACCCGCTTCAAGCGACCGCCGGTCTGCGTCTCGGCGCCTGTGTCCACCAGTGTCACCCGCCAAGGCTCAACCGACTTCTGGTGAACTTCCATGGCGTTGTTGCCCATGTCAAAGGTTATGTCGCACATGTGCAGGAAGTAGTTGGAGAAGTACTCCTTGACGACGTAGCCCTTGTAGCCAAGGCACACCACGAAGTCGTTGAAGCCGAATCGGCTGTAGGTCTTCATGATGTGCCAGATCATGGGTCGATCGCCGATTTCCACCATGGGCTTCGGCTTACTGGCCGTCTCTTCTGACAGGCGTGTACCCAGCCCGCCGGCAAGGATCACGACTTTCACTGTCCCTCCCTGATGTGGACACTGCCTCTGAGGTTCGCCGTGTACGATGCCAACCCCGTGCTCCTCAGAACCCTAGCACGACGGTCAGCAAGAAGTACGCCGCCACCGACGCCCACATCAGCGCGTCGAAGCGATCGAGCACCCCCCCGTGGCCGGGGATGCCCCGCCCCGAGTCCTTGATCTGCACGTCGCGCTTCACGAGGCTCGCGAAGAGGTCGCCGAGCGGCCCCACGACGGCGATGACGGCGCCGAGCGCGAGCGAGTCTGCCGGCCCCAGGTCGGTGTACAGGCCGATGAAGAC
>Ga0209744_1000381_pt1 | contig 14902 bp, 14 predicted proteins | sample BarGraNGADG00311_2_FD_184494 | JGI IMG/M metagenome (GOLD analysis project Ga0209744, IMG submission 184494) | Arctic peat soil microbial communities from Barrow, Alaska - Barrow Graham LP Ref core NGADG0004-311 (SPAdes) (version 2) | ecosystem: Environmental > Terrestrial > Soil > Wetlands >... | reverse complement strand
GGCGGTCTTCTCGCCGATGCCGTGTACCCCGGGGATGTTGTCGGACGTGTCCCCCTTGAGCGCTTTGACATCGATCAGTTGTGGGGCTTTGAGGCCAAACTCCGCGAGGATTGCCGCGGGTGTATACTCCCTGATCTCCTTCACTCCCTTGACCGTAATGCGCACTGACGTGTTATCATCTGTCAACTGGAGCAGGTCGTTGTCCCCGGAATAAATGATGCAGGGGACCCCCGCCTGGCCAGCGACCTTACTGTAGGCGCCGATGAAATCGTCCGCTTCAAACCCGTCCTTTTCGCGTGTGACGATCCCCAGGGAACGGATGAGTTGCTTGAGGTTGACGAGCTGGCTGACGAGTTCGTCGGGCATAGTCTCCCGGTTGGCCTTGTACTGTTCGAACATCTCGTGGCGATAGGTCGCTGCCTTGCGGTCGAAGAAGACGCCCATGTACTGTGGTTGAAGCTCCTCGATGATAGTGAGCAGCATCGTCGTAGTTCCCAGAATCGCTCCGGTAGGGACGCCGGTGGCAGTGCTGAGGTGCGGCATGGCGAAAAACGCTCGGTACAGAATCGAACTCCCATCGATAAGCACTACTCGGTTCGTCATATGCTCATTGTATCAACGTCTCGGGTCGGGCGCAACCCAGCAGCGTGAGCCGCGAGTGAACACGGAGATGCAGCCCGTCTGTTTGAGAGAAAGGTTCCATGCTGAATCTGTCGTGAGAACCTGAACCGTCCCAGTAGAAGTATCATATGCGAATCCAGGAGAGATGGCAGAAAGCGACGCCGTGGGGCTTGCCGTTCCAACAAGAGCGACCGTGAGGAGCGCCAACGAGGGACCAGTGTGACTGGTGTTTCCTGCTTGGATGGTTGCACTACTCGTGTCGACAGAGACCATCTCGTCGGTGTCGAGCGAGGCAATAGTCGATTGGAAACGAGTGTCGAGTCCAGGAATGGGGATGCGGGTGTATTGGGAGGGAAGGTACACGTGGCTCGGAGTTAGTAGTCCGAATAATGTATCAAGCTGGTCGGGGAGATCTGCAGGGGACCCTGCGACCACCACGACATCCAGCGTGTTTACGCCAAGCGCTGCTAGTGTGCGGGCCGCCCGGCCCGCAGCTTTGGCGTCAGTGTCGAACAGACAGAGCCACGTGCCAGTGCCCTGGCTGCGGACAAGGATAACGCTGCCCTGATCGACGACAGGGAAGGTCACACGCGTGTCAAACGGGACAATACCGAATGCCCATACGAGAGAGACCAGGATGGCTGCTGCGGCCACGGGAACTCCCGCGTGCCGCAGCCGACTGAGTCTTGGCCGGTTGTCGACGGTGAGGATGACGACCCCGAACAGAATCCCCAGGGAGAGGAGCAGGAATGGTGAAGGTGCAGGGACGTTACCGTGTGACCCGGGGAGGCGCCCGAGCAGGTCAAGACAGCCAAACAGGATAGTCGAGCCGCCGTTGAGGATGGGTGCCAGCAATGCCGCGAGCGACGGAATCGCAAGGAGGAGCACCGACCATGCCAGGAGGCCTATCAGCAGCAGGGAGACCCCGGGAATGGCCACAACGTTTGCCAGAAGGGCGATCGGGGCAAGGACATGGAATGTCGACGCGGCAAGCGCCGCTGTGGGCAGAGACGCTCCGGTCGTCGAACAAAGCGATGAGAGGAGTCCCCGAGTAAGACGGCCACGGGCTTGAACGAGATGGGACAGAGGTTCGCCGATGAAGCACAGACCCGCGACTGAGGCAAACGACAGTTGTAGTCCGATGTCGAAAACAGAGACAGGGTCGACTACCGTGAGAATGAGTGCGGCCCAGGAGAGTGATACCAGTCTGCCAGTGTGTCCACCAGACATGCGGGTCACCGTGAGAACGCACAGCATCACGAACGCTCGATCGGCACTCAGAGGGAAATCGATGAATGCCAGGTAGGCGAAGGTGGCGACGAGAGGTGCCAGTGTCTTGCCAATACTTTTTTCGGAGAACATCAGACCAAGGAGGATCGACATTACGGCGAAAACCAGTGAGAGGTGAAGCCCGGATATGGCGAGCAAATGACTGGTACCAGTGATCGAAAAGAGATGGCGGTCCATTGTTCCGAAGAGTCTGCGATGAAGGAGGAGTTCTTCGAGGAATCCGAACGCTCTGTAACTCAACATTGGCCGTGCGCGGAGCTCGATGAGGTCTCGTGCGTGTCCGGTCAATCGGCCCCACCATGACGCAAGAGAGTGGCCGGGGAGAGCTTGGGTGTCTCGTGCGAGAAACAGCGCCGGGGGTGGCGGACCGAGCCGTTCCTCTCCTGGATTGAGAGCCGGACTGGTCGTGCCGATTTTCCCCAAGACACGTATTCGTTGACCAAATGTCGGACCAGTGCGTCGATCGGACATCTGTACCTGCACGGTTACCGGGCGGCCAAGGGGCACGCCGTTTGAGGTCACTACCGACAGCTCAAACGTCGTGCCTCCGGTGCTTCGTGTTACAGAAGGCGTAAGGGCAGTGCCCGTGACAACCGAGGTATCAGGGGGGAGCTGCCCAGAGGCAGAAGACTGAATAACTCTCCTTGCCATGGCAAACGATGGCCAGAAGAGAGAGAGTGCGAGCATGACGCGGATGAGATTGAGCCGCGGGTGTCGAGTCTGTGCGACATAGACTGCTCCCAGACCAGCCAGGACAGCAAAGGTAAGTATCGCCGTAGCTCCTGTGGTTCCAGCCGATAGAGCCCCGGCTACGACCGTCAGGGCTACGAGCGTGACGAGTCGCAGTCTTATCACGACGGCTAGAGGGTGATGAGGGATTTCAGGTCTTCGTAGGTTTTGGTGCCTATGCCCTTGACGTTCTGAAGGTCTTCAAGTCGCTTGAACAAGCCGTGCTGTGCCCGGTAATCCAGAATCGCCTGTGCCTTCGCTGGGCCAATGCCGGGAAGCGTGTCGAGATCGGCCAGTGTCCCGTGGTTGATACTGATTCGTGCATGGACGTTCGACGAGGGTGACGTGGGAGACACAATGGTACTGGCGCCGTCTGGTGACTTGACGGGGACAGTGACCTGTTCGCCGTCCTCGAGGCGAGCTGCCAGGTTGACCGCAATGAGATCTGCGTCGTTCGCAGCACCTCCGGCGGCCGCCAGTGCGTCGCGGACAATGGAACCCTCTGGCAGCGTGTAGACATCTGAATGGAGGACTGCACCAGTCACATACACTTTGATGGAAACCGGGATCGGGGGCGCGATATCCGTTCCCGAAGGGTCATTGATAATCTGTGGGAGTGGGTTGGGCGTGGGTTTGACGAGGCGCGAGCGGACAAACAACCCGGTGCTCGTTCCGAGGGCGAGAACAGCGATGATCAGGACGATTATCTGATGCTTCGACAGTTTTTCCATTGCAGTGGAGACTCGCTCGTTGTCGAGCGTGCAGCCTCCCGCCTCCTTCGTCGGCGTTGAATGATTTCAGCTCCTAGTGGGAGCCTCCCATGACTGCGAGAAGATCGTACAGTTCCAGAAAATCGGTGACCATCCCCTCGGTCTGCTGAGGGATTGGAGTCTCAATGATGCTGACAGGGGTCCCTGTCGGGACCACTGGGAAGGCCTTCGTCACGTCGGCGTTCTGATGGCGTATGCACCCGTGAGTTATGTCCTTGCCGATACTAAACGGATCGTTCGTTCCGTGCATTCCATATGAAGGGAGTGAAATGCCGATCCAGCGAACTCCCAGGCCGTTCGCCTTGTCACGCAGGTATGGGGCGTACACCTTGCCTTCCCAGTGCCAGTTCGGGTTGGCCTGCTTCTGAGTCACCTTGTACCTGCCGACGGGCGTGGCGCTTTCGCCCGTGGTTCCGGTAGCGTCCGGGAATGCGAGAGTGCCGTCCACGCTTCTCAGGACCGTGATGTGGAATGATTTGTCGACGAGAACCTCACTGACTGTGGCGCCTCGGGCCGACGGCATGGCCACGACGGCAAGAGCCACGGCGAGGGCTACAATGTAGAAGAAAAGTGAGCGACGATAATCTCTCATAGTAACTCCCATTATAGACAGCTCTGGCCAAATGGCAACGAGACCGGAACGACGGGAAAATCAGAAGGGCCCCTTTCGGGGCACGTAATATCCAGGAAGCGCTTCAACATCATAAGAAACAGTATACCTTCTCGCCAAGTGGTGCGGGGAGAGGGAGTTGAACCCTCACGACCTTGCGATCACTAGGACCTGAACCTAGCGCGTCTGCCATTTCGCCACCCCCGCCTGAAGGGTTTGAGACTAACGCTCCAGAATGACCGGGATGACGATGGGCCGCCGGCGCGTTTTGTCGTATATATATTTAGCCGAGAATTTGCGTAAGTCAAGCTGCAAATCAGGCGTCGCGCGTACATCCTTGTTGCGATGGGACACCATGAAGGCCTTCATCTCGCGAGTCAGGTCCGTCAGAATTGCGTCATCATCAGCTACGACGCCCTTCGTCACGATTTCCGGGCCGGCAAGGATCTTTCCTGTCATCGTGTCAATGCTTACGACTGAGACCAGGATGCCGTCTTTGGCCAGGCGGGCGCGGTCAGTGAGGATAGGGCTATCGGGTAACCCGAGGGCGAGACCGTCGATCAGCAGTCCCTCAGCGGGTATGCGCTTGAGCGCGGTCAGGTGTTCACTGTCTACAGTGAAGCACTGGCCATTTTCGAGGATGAAAATGTGTGAGGCTGGGATACCGACGCTCTCTGCAAGGCGCTTGTTCCAGACAAGATGCCGGTACTCCCCGTGGATCGGCACGAAGAACTTGGGACGTGTCAGCGAGAGCATCAGCTTGAGATCTTCCTGACCGCCATGGCCGGACACGTGGACCTTGTCCTCGCGGCGGTAGAATACGTTGGCGCCTCGGCGGAACAGGTTGTCGACCGTGCGAGCTACCATCTCCTCATTACCCGGGATCGGATCCGCGGACAGAACGACGGTGTCGCCTTTCATGATCTTCAGGAAGTCGTGTTCGCCGCGAGCTAGACGCGACAGGCCGCTCATGGGTTCGCCCTGAGTTCCGGTCGTGACAATGAGCATCTTGTCCTTGGGGACGCTCCCAATCTCATCCTGCTGGACGAATATGTTCTCAGGCATTTCCATGATCTTGACCTTGCGGGCCACCTTGACGGAACTGATGATGCTCCGGCCGTCTACGAAGATCTTGCGACCCTGAGGAGCCACCGCGTCCATAATCTGCTGAATGCGATGGATGTTGCTGGAGAAGGTGCTGAAGATGATCCGACCCTTGGACTCGTGTACAATGCCGTCGAATGTGGACCGCAGGTCACGTTCCGAACCTGCGAAGCCCGATTCCTGGGCGTTCGTCGAGTCGGACAGAAGCACGAGTATTCCCTCGCGCCCGAGGGCGCTGAACCTCTGAAGATCGATGGGCTTGTCGTCGACGGGGGTTTGATCGATCTTGTAGTCGCCGGTGTGAAGAATGATTCCCTCGCTCGTGCGGATGGCAATGGCCATGGCATCGGGCACCGAATGGGTGACGTGAATGAACTCGACATCCATGTTGCCTATCTTGATGCGGTCGCCTGCCTGCACTGCTCTAGTTTCATAGGGCTTCATCCGGCCGGGGATGACGTCCTCGATGATGCCGAGGGCGAACTTGCTGGCGTAGATGGGTGCGCGGACGTGCTCCAGCGTGTAGCCGAGCGCTCCGATGTGGTCCATGTGCGAATGTGTGATGAGGATGCCGCGGATCTTGTCCTTGATCTGGTCGAGGTACTCCATGTTGGGAATGACATAGTCGATGCCCTGCATGTCGTATTCGGGAAACTTGAACCCCGCATCGACAATTACTGCATCGTCATTGACCTCATAAACGGTCATGTTCTTGCCAATCTCCCCGAGACCTCCAAGGGGAGTAATGCGGATGATGTCGTGGTGTCGGGACGTGTGTTCGGTGTGTTGCGATTGTATTTTAGTCATAACCATAGTGTACCCACTTTGTTAGCGTTGAAAAGCAATGCATTGTGGAGAGTCGTGTCAACCGTCAGACTCCTCGCTATCCTGCGTCGTCTCAGGGAGTGTCTCAGACCGTTCAGGAGGCACGGGACGGACCGGAGGGCGGCGCCTGAGAATCACTGAGGCGATGATTCCCAATATGATGATCGTGATGTCCGTCCACTGGTTTGGGGTCAAGTGGAGCACGTGGACGGGAATGTAGCGGAAGAACTCTACGACGAAGCTGGTGGCGCCGTAGAGGTACAGATACCAGATGAAGACTTGGCCATCGTAGCGTTTGCGCTTTCGGACGACCCAGAACAGAACAGCAAACACGAGAAAGCCGGAAGCGGAGTTGAACAGCTGAGCCGGCCAGATTCTCTGATTGAGAAGATCGGACTGGGACAAGGGGTTGGTGAAGATGACTCCAAGCCACGATGTCGTAGCTGTTCCATTGCAGCAGCCATTGAGCCAGCAGCCGATCTTGCCGATACCGAAGGACAGGGCAAGCAGGGGTGCCACAAGATCAGCCATCCGCCAAAACCCCATCCGCCGACGCCGAATCAGCCAGTTGGCAGCGATGACACCGCCAAGGATGCCTCCAAAATAGGAGAGGCCCCCTTCCCAGATCGCAAGGATGCGGAGGGGATGAGCGAGATACCATAGGACAGTCGGAGACGTCATAATCCAACCGATACGAGCCCCCAGAATGCCGCCGATAACGGCGACGATGGCCATGTCCAGTACATCATCAGTGTTGAGGCCCTGGTGTCGTGACTCGATGTATATGACGGTGATACTGATGGCGATCGAGACGGCGATCATGATGCCATACCAGCGAATAGTGAGGTTTCCAATGACAAAAGCTATGGGATGCATCGCTTTCTCCTTTGTTGGTTTGAAAGCTTGTGACATGAGAATTATAGTGCCAAATACGGCAGTTGCACACCGACTCATCCAAGATGTACGTGAACTGGCTCCGACAACTCATGAGAAATAGTATGCGAACGATGACGAAACGTCTCCGCAGGTACCCAGGGCGCGTCCTCTCCCTCCATTCTGATAACGGGAGTGAGTTCATGAACGGACATCTCACCCGCTTCTGTGGTGTCGGGAACATCAGCTTCACCCGTTCCCGTCCGTACCGGGGGAACGACAACGCACAGACACCGTGCGCACGGATGCTGGCACGGAAGGAGGTTGCCGAAGTGACGAAAGAACGTCTCCTGGGCACACGTGCGGAGCTGGACATGACGAGTCTGCTCCACGAGATCTTCCTCCCCCGAGGATGTTGTCTCCCGAGCATGTTCTCTCAATGCCCCCGAGCATGTTAGTCCAATGTGAGGGGCGCTTGTGAGGGGTACTGTCGTATCCGAGGGGCGTATTGGCCAGGATCAGCTGGATGAGATTGCCAAAGGGAGACAACCTCTGGTGATCAAGAAACGTGGCAGCTATGCGACCATTTCTGGTGAGTTCACGACCTGATGGTTCACGGGCATTCTTACGTGAGTTAACATGAATGCGTTGTGGAGAACCGTGTCAACGGCCAGACTCGCTGCTGTCCTGTGCTGTCGTATCGAGTGCTTCCGACCGTTCAGGAGGCATGGGGTGGACCGAAGACCGGCGCCTGAGGATTGGTGAGGCGATGATTCCCAAGATGATGATCGTGATGTCCGTCCACTGGTTTGGAGTCAAGCGGAGCACGTGGACGGGAATGTCGCGGAAGAACTCCACGACGAAGCTGGTGGCGCCGTAGAGGTACAGATACCAGATGAAGACTTGGCCATCATAGCGTTTGCGCTTTCGGACGACCCAGAACAGAACGGCAAACACGAGAAAGCCGGACGCGGAGTTGAACAGCTGAGTCGGCCAGACTCTCTGATTGAGCAGGGTGGACTCGGACAAGGGGTTGGTGAAGATGACTCCAAGCCATGATGTCGTAGCCGTTCCGTTGGAGTCGCCATTGAGCCAGCAGCCGATCTTGCCAATACCGAAGGACAGGGCAAGCAGGGGCGCCGCGATGTCAGCCATCTGCCAGAATCTCATCCGCCGACGGCGAATCAGCCAGTTGGCAGCAATGACACCGCCAAGGATGCCTCCAAAATAGGAGAGGCCCCCTTCCCAGATCGCAAGGATGTGGAGTGGATGAGCGAGATACCACAGGACGTTCCCAGACGTCATGATCCAGCCGATACGAGCCCCAAGAATGCCACCGATAACAGCGGCGATGGCCATGTCCAGTACATCATCAGTGTTGAGGCCCTGATGTCGTGACTCGATGTATATGACGGTGATACTGATGGCGATCGAGACGGCGATCATGATGCCATACCAGCGAATAGTGAGGTTTCCAATGACAAAAGCTATGGGATGCATCGCTTTCTCCTTTGTTGGTTTGAAAGCTTGGAACATTAAAATTATAATATTATGTAGTACAGTTGCCAGTCTATCTTGCCTCGATTTGTGATGATGCAAAATGCGATTGAATACGAAGGGACATCAGAGAGACAATAGGAAGTTCGCACCAGAGGTCGGAAGGTGGCCATCATGAATGTGAGTGCAACAGTCACTGCGACACTTAAACGGGTACTTGACCCCGAAACCGGCGTAGATATCGTAACAGAAGGAATGGTTTACGGTTACACGGCCAACGAACTCGTCACGGAAATATGGATGAGCTTCATCAGTAACACCCCTGCCTGCTTCTTTTGCAGGGCTGTTGCCTGGACACTCATCGAGAAGATCTCCGACGGGATCGTTGAAGAGTTGCAGAAAGAAGGATACAAGAATGTCAGAGTAGTTGACGCGCTTAATCCAAGAATCTACTACAAGAGCACGTGACACAGATTCGAACCTTAGCGTTGCGTTGACCGCTCTGCGGTGCTATAACCTCAAGTATGGAAGATACGCAGCGCATATTCCAGGGGTTTGAACCGTTGAGCCTGGATGAGTTTGTGGGTCAGGTTGCAGTTGCAGGGCCCGGTACACCGCTTCGGAAGTTCGTCAGTGATCATGTACCGTTCAGTGCGATCATCTGGGGTCCTCCGGGATGTGGGAAGACGACGTTCGCGCGGCTGGTGGCTGCACAGTTGGGCGAGGAGATGGAGTACGTGACTGCCGTCTCGGTGGGCGTGCCTGAGTTGCGTCAGGTTGTGGCTCGCCATGCAGGGCGTCCTTTCCTCTTGGTCGTGGACGAGGTTCACCGGTTCAACCGGGTTCAGCAGGACTTCCTTCTGCCCATGCTGGAAAACCGGCTGATGACATTTGTCGGCCTGACGACGGAGAGTCCCTACGCTGCATTGTCGCCTGCTTTGCGCTCGAGGATCTTCATGTTGCGATTTGGGCCGCTTACCACGGCCGAGATCACCCATGTTCTCACTCAGGGATGTGAGAGAGCAGGCATGCAAGTGGGCGGGACCGTGTTGAATCGCGTCGCGGCCTTCAGTTCGGGGGACGCGCGCGTCGCCATCAATGCTCTGGTATGGTTATACCAGTCAGGAAGCCTCGTAGAGGGAGCAGACCTGAGTGAGCTGCTCAAAGAGGTTCCGGTAGCCAAGAACTTTGAGCAGGAACACTATGACCTTGCCTCGGCATTCATCAAGTCGATGCGTGGCTCTGATCCGGACGCTGCGCTGTACTACATGGCGCGCATGATCGACGCAGGAGACGACCCTCTCTTCGTCGCTCGGCGTATGATCATCTTCGCGGCCGAGGATGTCGGCTTGGCGAATCCCTTTGCTGTCGTGATGGCGATGGCGGCGTACGATGCTGTGCACGCGGTAGGGTTGCCTGAGGCAATGCTCAACCTGACAGAGGCTGTCATCTATCTTGCGGGGAGCCGCAAGAACAATTCGGTACTGGGTGCCATGCGCCGTGCGCGGGACCTTGCGCAACAGACGAAGAACGTCGATACGCCGGTTCAGCTCAAGAACAGCCGCACTGGGCAGGCATTGTACAGATATCCGCACAATTTTCCTGGCAACTGGGTGGCTCAGGAGTATTTCCCTGACGAGGTGCATGACCGGGCCATCTATCTGCCCACTGGAGCTGGGTACGAGCACGTGATCATCGGGTACTTGAAATCGCTTCGTGCGAAAAAGCCGGAATAAGCACAGAGGAGTTCGACATGCAGAAAGGGTACTGGGAGGATGGCAGCAAGCTTCAATTCAATGGAATCGTGACTGCGACCGCGGAGACGGAGCAAGGCCTTGTCGTCCGGTTCGAGAAGACATTCTTCTATCCGGAGTGTGGCGGACAGCCAGCCGACGGAGGAACGGTCGGTGGTACAAGTATCCTTGACGCTCAACAGGATGACGCCGGTCCATATGTTGTACTACCTCAGGGATCCTCTGCTCACGTTGGTCAGAGTCTGTTCTGCGTCGTCGACGCCGAGAGACGGGGCCGTCACACGCAGCTGCATTCGGCTCAGCACATTCTGAGCAGGTTGCTGGATGACAAGGGCATTCGGACGCTGTCCTTTCACATGACCGAAGAGGAAGCCAGTATCGAAGTCGAGGCCACAGCGGTCAGCAGCAGCGCCCTGACAGAGGTCGAAGACGCCGTAGAACGAGCTATCTGGCGATGTCTACCGGTCGAGACGTTGTTCGTGGACGTGGCGGACATTGCTGCGTATGATGTGCGCAAGGTACCCGAACTTGCAGGTGGACCGCTTCGTCTTATCCGGATCGGGGATCTGGACACGAATCCGTGTGGCGGGACCCACGTTGCGTCGACCGGCGAGATCGGTGCGTTTGTCATCGTACGAACTGACAAAGTGCGTGGCAATACTCGCCTCTATTTTGTTGCAGGGCGGACAGCGACGGCATATTACAGGCGAAACGACGCCGTGCTTCGGGAAATCGAACAGCTGCTGACATGTGGACTTGGCGATATTTCGGCTTCCGTTGCGAGGTTGCAGCAGCGCGACCATGACGCGGCCAAGCAGGTCAAGAGTCTGCTGGTGATGGCTGCGGATGAGCTTGCTCACCAGGCTCTGGACGAAATCGTCTCACATGGTGTTGCTGTGATGGTTCTCGACGGGGTCCCCGCCGAGCTCGCCCGCATGGTGACAGCCAAGTTGGCTTCGGCTCCGGGTCCACTATGCGTCCTCGTCTACCCGAGCGGCGGCACCGATGGGCAGTTCGTCTGCTCGGTGCCGACCGGAAGCGAGGCTTTGCTGGCGACCTTTGGTGCACGGATGAAGGAGTCCTTCGGTGCCAGGTCGGGCGGTGCAGGAAGAGTCATTCAGGGAAAGGTCGACACACGCGTGACTCTGGATCAGCTGAAACCTCTTCTGGTAGCAGAATGAGCGTTGCCGGCGAGCAAACGGCAGTTTGTTGATTGCATTGGCGTTCCAACTACACTGGTGACGGAGGCGATTATCATGAAGATGTGGCGTTGCACTGTTTGTGGGCTTCTGTACGAGGGGGAAAACCCACCTGAGTCGTGTCCCAAGTGTGGGGCTCCCGGGGAGAAGTTCGAACTCGTCTCCGAGGAACAAATCGGGGTCATCGAACATGCTCGAAAGACCAACCAGCTGCACAGCGACCTGCTCGCTGAGCTGGCTAAGCTCCTTCGGCAGTTCTCCGTCGCGGAGGTCAGAGTGCACGTGAACAAGAACAAGTGGGGATGACTACGCCTGTCCCGGTGCTGAGGTACTGCTTGGATATGGCTGGCGAACACTACACTCCCGGACCGGGCGAGTAGCCGGCGGGTCGCGTCGAAAAGGAGAGAGATATGGGATCCATCATGGAAGCATCGTTGTTTACACGCAAAATCGAAGCTGAGATCATCAAGGAGGTCGAACGCCTGAAATCAGTAGGACACAATCCCTCTCTGAGCGTGATTGTGGTTGGCAACAGCCCGTCGACAATGGTCTACTTCAAGAACATGTCGCACAAGGGCGTGGAACTCGGGTTCTATGTTGAGCTCCGGAAAATCGATGAGTCAATCGGAACTGCCGAGATGCTTGAACTCATTCACAAGCTGAACGACTCGAAGGATGTCGACGGTATCCTGGTTGGGCTTCCCTTGCCAAAGGAATATGATGTGGATTCGGTCTTGCATGCTATCAATCCCGACAAGGATGTCGATGCTTTCCACCCCTTCAATATGGGGCAGCTGATGATTGGCAAGCCTCACTTTGTCCCGGCCACTGCAAGATCGATCATCTCCCTCCTGGAGAACTATGGCGTTCGCGTCCAGGGCAAGAACGCGGTCGTTGTGGGTCGCAGCAACATTGTGGGCAAGCCGGTTGCCTCCCTGCTGCTTCAGCGTGACGCTACTGTCACGGTATGCCACTCCAAGACCGTCGACCTTGCCAGGTACACGCGTGAGGCAGATATCCTGATCGTCTCAATGGGGAGACCCAGGGCGATTACGGCTGACTACGTCAAGGAAGGTGCTGTCGTCATCGACGTGGGGATCAACGACGTCAATGGGAAAATCGTAGGTGATGTCGATTTCGAGGGCGTTCGCCCGAAGGCATCGCTGATCACACCTGTGCCTGGCGGAGTCGGCGTATTGACGACCCTCATGCTGTTCGACAATGTCCTGAAGGCGGCTCGGTTCAACACCGACAAGCACTGAGTCGGCGAGAGCTGCCTACCAGTCGTAGACGCTTCCGGCGTCCACCTCCGTGAGCGACCCGTCAGGGTTCTTGAGAAGGAGGGCGCCGGTTCTTGACAGCCCAGCCACCCGGCCCGACTCCCGCTGATCGTTGAATTCCACCGTGACGAGTTCGTCCCGCAGGGCGAGATTGGCGTCCATCCAGGGGCCGAAGGTGTCAAAGCCACGGAGAATGAGCGTGTTCATGTCCAGTTCCACCATGTTGAGGACGCTTGCACAGAGGTGCTGCAAGTCGATGCTACGCCCCAGTTCTCCTCTCAGCGAAGCCGCGCGCGGCAACTGGTCCGGGGGTACGACATTGTTGACGTTGACGCCGATGCCCACCAGCAGGGTTGTCATTCCAGACTGAACGAGCGTCTCAGCAAGGATGCCGCAGACCTTGCGACGTTTGACAAGGAGGTCATTGGGCCATTTCACGAGTGTGCGAACGCCGGTTTCGGCCAACACGACGCTTGCCACGGCGTGTGCTGCGGCCATTGCGGACTGACGAACTGTCTCAGCCGACGGTACGGCCAGGGCCAGCGTGAGCCACAGGCCTCCTGGTGATGAATCCCAGCTCTTGCCACGTCGCCCTCTTCCCTCCGACTGTGTCTCGGCAATGATGGCGAATGGCAGCACATGACCATCAAGTGCGATCTGGCGTGCAGTGTCCTGCGTGGATGCTATGTTCGCATAGGTGAGGAGTTCCATGGATCCTCGCGGATGGCGTCCAGGAGTTCACCGACGTGGCGGGGCGCGTCCGTGATGAAGACGCTTGCTCCACGGTCGACGAGACGGGTCAGCACGGCTGCTCTCGTACCCATGGAAAGCATGGCGATGTCTTGTTGTCGCACAAGAACGGCATCCAGGCGAGGAAGACCGACCGGAACCAGATGCTCAGAGACTGTGTCGGAGGGACCGTGGTGAATCGTGGCTGTTAAGAACAGCCTTTCAGCGCCAACACCAGCCGACACGAGTTCCTCAATGAAATCTGCTGCCCCTTCGTCGGTACACATAGCCAGGACTGGTCCATCGTTGCAGGGCAGCCCGGAGCCTTGTTGAGCAATGACGGGCATTGCAGGCGCCAGCGTGATGGGGTGACTGTTCGGGACCCACGCTGCGACGGGGCACGAAGAAGTGCTGACAAGTCGTTGGGCCACGTCCTGTACCATGGAAATGTTGGAACCCGTGACCACAAGAAAGTCCGATCGCTGCTCGAGGAGATTCCAAGCGTGAGCAACGGCGTTGGCTGTGTGATCGTGAACCCCCGACGGCTGCAAGTCACAGTCGACCAGGCCTCCAATGGCTGCGTCGGCATCCGTGCCAAACCAGCTCCTGGCAGGGTGGGCGGCTGCAAGTCCCGTAAACAGCTGCAGCCGCTTTGCAAGGTCTGCCAGCTCGAACGGCTGCTGTTTCAGGATGTCGACAAGTCGAGTGTACTGGGCAAGTGTTCCCATCACGATGCAGTCCACACGTCCTGCTTCCATGCGCAGAGCCCCTGATGGAACGGCGGCCTCGCCTCCCTTGGCCAGCATCTCCTGTTTCAGGATGTTGGCAGCCTGCGGGAGCAGACGCTTCACTCGTATCGCAAGGAATACCGCTTTGGGTGCCATGAGCTCGGCCCCGACAGGATAGCACCCCATACCGTTCAGGAGATCATGTGCTTGCTGAGCAGTCGATATATGCAAGAGTGAGAGTTCCACAGTCGCTCCTTTCCGTCGCGACTGATTTCTCTCAACCGCGGCCTACAAATTGTATTCTCCTGTCTCGAGACTACAATATTCGTGGTCAAGATGTCTATTCTGCAAGTCGGGAGGAATGGAATGAAGAAGCGCCTGTCAGTCCTGTTCAGCGTGATTCTCATACTGGGCCTGGTGTTTGCGAGCTTCCCGTTCAAGGTAGCCATGGCTGCCACGACAGTGAAGATAACCTTGCTCGAGACAAGTGACGTTCATGGGGTCATCTACCCGTATGATTACTTTAAGGACGCGCCCGCGAATGGGGGACTCGCAAAACTGTCGACGCTGGTTAAGGGCGTCAGGGCTGACAACCCCAATACCCTTCTCCTGGACAACGGCGACAATCAGCAGGGTACACCGCTGACATACTACTTCAATAAGGTCGATACGACCTCGCCGAACCCGATGATCGCAGCCATGAACATAATGGGATACGATGCTATGACGCTCGGTAACCATGAATTCAATTATGGACTCTCCATCATCGACAAAGCCCGGTCCGAGTCCAAGTTCCCCTGGCTTTCAGCCAATATTTACAAGGAAGACGGCACCAACTACTTCACGCCGTACATCGTCAAGACGGTTGCCGGCGTCAAGGTCGGCATTCTGGG
>Ga0209744_1000377_pt1 | contig 14948 bp, 17 predicted proteins | sample BarGraNGADG00311_2_FD_184494 | JGI IMG/M metagenome (GOLD analysis project Ga0209744, IMG submission 184494) | Arctic peat soil microbial communities from Barrow, Alaska - Barrow Graham LP Ref core NGADG0004-311 (SPAdes) (version 2) | ecosystem: Environmental > Terrestrial > Soil > Wetlands >... | reverse complement strand
GTGCGTTCGTCCATGCTCTACAATCCCATCGTGGTCGGGGCGGGAAGCGCGCAGAGCAGACAGAAGGTTCTTGGAACACTTCTTGAGGACATGGCCCGTCGACGGCTGGTCGTGCCACCCCTCGCTTGTACCACGGACATGGTGGATCTGCGCCAGGCCGTCTGGCATCACTGGAACCTGACGGCCAGCTGGACCGTGGTGACGGCGCTGAGAACATGGATACTCGAGGAAGACGTATCCCGAGCAGAACTCAAACAGATGAGGAAATCCCAACGGGCGGAGGTGACCGTATGTGTCGAGCCGCTCGATGCGGGTGTTCTCTATGATCTCATGCAGACAACGATGTCGCGGCAGGGACAAGATATGCGCCTAACCAGAGGGCAGCTTCGTATGCTGGTAGAGGCCACTGGCACGCATGGCATGCAGACTGTCGTGCGTGGTGCCGATGGCATTCCTTTGAGTGCAGGCCTTGCCATGGCACACGGAACACGGACTGCCTTTGACATATGGGCCGGTACCTCCGCAATCGGTTTGGCCAAAGGCGCATCTGTAGCGAGGTATATTTGTCTAATTCAGGAACTGCAGGCCACAGGGTATGAGTACTTTGATTGGTGTGGAGCCAATTTGCCCGGTGTAGCCGACTTCAAGCTTGAGTTCGGAGGTACTCTCACAACGCGTCTCGCAATCTCGAGAGAACCCCTATGGTTCAGGGCAGCGTTCCCGGTGCACATGCGTCTGTCGCAGCTCAAGGCTGTCTTGAGGAGGCACTGAGGATGATTACCAAAGTGAGATACTGCGTCGGCAACGTAGGACAACCGCGCGCTGCCAAATATGGGCTGCGGACTCTCCTTGAGATGGTCACTTCTCCCGACTGCCTAGTTGAAGGGACTGCCGCAGCCGAGTGGACGGAAGATGAGGTGCTTGTCACATATGGAGTGACATCTGAGAGCATCAACAGCGGTGTGCACGTGTTCAAGTCTGGCTTCTTCGATGGCCACTATGGTAGTATCGATGCCATGCCCGAGCGCCCTGTCGTTCGTATTGAGAACATCCCGGCGCTGTACCGGGACGACCAGGGGCCAGCGGGCAGGTTCTACAGTGTCCAAGGTAGTGCGCAAGGCGCCCGAGTCGAGTGTCATGTCGATGTCGTCGCGGGTGCCTTCTTCATGCTCTCTCGATACGAAGAGACCGTCGTGCGGACGGCTGACACCTTTGATCGTTTTCCAGCTGAATCTAGTGTCGCGTATCAGGAAGGCTTCCTGCAGGAACCGGTCGTCAATCAATACGCCGAGCAACTCCTCAACATGTTGCGCGTCGCAGGTTTTGCGGGCGAGCAGCGGAGATGGTGGGGAACAGCCCCGTGGGCGATAGCTCTGACTCACGACATCGATGAACTGCACCGTTTTCCCAGGAACCGGCCTCCTGCCCATGCTGTCGTTCGTTCTATGACGGGAAATAGGCTAGCAGGGGAGCCTGGGCTGTGCGCTCTTCTGCAGGACTATGTGCGGACACTCGGTCACAGGAAGAAAGACGAGTATGATTGCCTGTTGGAGATGGCGGCCTGGGAGGTATCGATTGGGGCGCGTTCTGCCTACTACTTTCTGGCTGACAACACTGGCCGATGTGGTGCAGACTATACAGTCGATGCGCTCGAAGTCGTCGCCACCATGAAGACGATGGCGAGTATGGGACATGAAATCGGGTTTCATGCCGGGTTTTCGACATATGACGATGCCCGGCGATTCCACAGCGAATTGTCCAGAATGCAGTCGGCAGGTTTTCCTATTGCTGGGGGACGTCAGCACTACTTGCGCTGGCAGACTCCGGCCACATGGCGTCTATGGGAAGCAGAGGATTTGAGTTACGACGCGACGCTGGGTTACAGCAGTGCCGCAGGGTTCAGGTGTGGCACCTGTCTTCCCTTTCACCCGTATGACATCGAGAATGACAGGGAAATGTCGATTTCCGAATGGCCGTTGATGTTCATGGATGCAACGTATCTATCTGCATGGTCTGAAGGAACGAAGGCCTTGGACTGTGTGTCACAGGAGTGCCAACGCTATGGCGGCGTGTTGGTCCTGCTCTGGCACAACTCCAACTGGAGTAATCTGTATGCTCTCGCGGTTCGGCAGTACTTGCAGGAGTTGCTGGAGCGATGTGTGAGTCAAGGTGCCGTCGTGAACTCCGTCAACGGTCTGACGCAGCTCTCTAATACTCTGCTAGCTGACCAGGCCCGGCCTGGGATTGGGTAATCATGGCGCTATCAGCCAGCGAGTCTCGCTTCGCGGACATGCAGCACATTCTACCTGCCAAGCCATTCCGGCTGGCGAATTCCCGAACGCGCATCCTGGTGTTCTTCGCCTGCCTTGCTGCAGGGACTCTGGTTACTCGGGCTGTCGACGTGGCTACGGGGGTGCTGGCTCAAGCCGGCATCCAAATGCAGGTCTGCTATCCTGAACCACTGCACCAGCAACCCTGCTTCGTGGGCAACCAGGAACTGCCAGAGGAACCAGTGAACATCGACGCGGTTGTGCCGAGCGTGCCAAGATCGCTTGGTCTCAAAGACAACACCCGAGGAACGGTTGTTCTGGCGATCAAAGGGTTCGGAGTAGAGGCAATCCGATGAGCAATGGCAGTCGCGCCAAGGTAGTCTCTATCGTAGGTGCACGACCCCAGTTCATTAAGCTTGCCCTTCTGTCTGCCGAGCTGAGACGACAAGGGTTTGATGAAACTATCGTCCATACAGGTCAGCACTATGATGACAATATGAGCGGGCTCTTCTTTGACGAATTGGGGATCCCGGAGCCGGATGTCAACTTGGAGGTTGGCTCAGGTTCCCATGGCGTCCAAACGGGGAGAATGCTCATTGCCATTGAGGAAGTGCTCCTGAAGGGACGCCCCGACCTGGTCCTCGTCTATGGCGACACAAACTCCACGCTAGCGGGAGCCTTGTGTGCATCCAAACTTCACATCCCATTGGCTCATGTGGAGGCGGGGCTTCGGAGTTTCAACAAGGAAATGCCCGAAGAGATCAACAGAATTGTTGCAGACCATCTCTCAGACATTCTCTTATGTCCCACAGAGACTGCTGTGGGCAACCTTGAAAGAGAAGGCATAACGAAGGGTGTTTATCTTGTAGGTGATTTGATGATGGATGCTCTACGTCATTTCTCCGGAATCGCGACGTCGAAGAGTCACATTCTCGACACGCTGGGCGTTACTGCTAAGGACTACCTCCTGGCTACCGTCCACAGAGCCGAGAACACTGACGACCACAAGCGGCTAGCGAGCATCTTGGCGGCCCTGTCGGACATAGGGCGAACGGTCGTCTTCCCCATTCATCCCAGGACGAAGCGCAGGATGATCGAATGTGGACTGGGACACGCGCTTAGAGACAACGTTATTGTCATCGACCCCATTGGCTATCTGGACATGATCAACCTAGAGCAGAATGCCCTGGCAATCCTGACCGATTCTGGAGGGGTTCAGAAGGAAGCTTTCTGGCTGAGAGTGCCTTGTATCACGCTGAGAGACGAGACAGAGTGGGTTGAGACGGTAGCGTCAGGCTGGAACACCCTGACCGGGGCTAACCGAGAGAACATCGTGCGAAGGGCAACGAACGTATCCAACGGAGCAGACATGCATTTCCGACAGCAGCATGCGGCGTCGAAGATATGCGATGTACTGACGTGGACAAGAAGCACACCGTGAACGGCGAGTATGGCTTTGCCCAGGCGACCTGGCGCTTGGAGAGTCAGCGTAGATATGGATCCGATGCGATCATGGTCCATGGTGGGCGCCCTGTCCGAGTCCGCTCGTATGAACACCATGAGGTGGTAGGGAGAGGCCAGTTTGCGCGGATTGTTGCGCATGGAGTGGCCTTGCTTATATGGCCGGACGCCTTGGTCTGCCGTCGTGAAGCGCTCCAGAATTGGATGTTGCCCGGCGGTATCGAATGGTGCAGGACGGTCCGCTGCATATTACCGCAAGGTCCGATATTGAGGAAGGCTTTGACAAGATGGCATCGGAGGAGACTGTTGACCCTTTCATTTGCTTCCCACTGTTCTGCAGTGAGCATCGCGTTTGTCTGCGCGCTCCTTCCCCTGCCCACGGATGGCTCAAAATGGCGGTCTGTGGTCGTGCCCGACGGTGCTCGTTTCCAGGCCGATGGGTCAGTACCGACAGGTGCAAACGAGAATGCGAGCACATAGTGGTCGTCTAGTAATACGCCCGGGCCCGAGGTTCGGTCGTGCCCTTTTTTGGGGACTCACGACACAGCTCTTGTGGCTACTCTGTTGTCTTTGGTCCTATACTGTAGTTGCACGGACGTTTCAGTATGAGGGCTATGTCATTGTCGCTCCGGTCGCCGCCACAAAACTGCTTGCTGTTGTCTTGGCACTAATTGGGCTGTCGTTTCTCCTTCCTCGGAGACTCGCTAGTCCAGCTGACTATGTTGTCGTTGGGCTGTTTGATATTTCCTTCGTGCCGTTTTGTACTTACTGGGCTTTCTCAAACCAGCCCTGGTGGCAAGGGCTCTTGATGACGGTCTACTGGGGTCTGGTTCTGCTCGTCAGCCGACTTCCGGTACGCCTCCCGACATACTACGTGAAAGGCGCTCAAAACACTATGTTTCTGGTTGCGCGCGGGCTGGTACTGCTAGGGGCGATACTGATACTAGCGGGCGGACACCTGACCCTGCGGCTGCCACTTGCCGACGTCTACGCAGTTCGGACGGTTTGGGCGAGCGAGGGTTCCTGGATGAGTATGTATCTGTTTCCGTGGCTGGCCTTTGTCTTGCTGCCGCTATTGTTGGCACATGCCTGGAAGAATAGGCGACTAGGTGAACTCCTCATTCTAGGATTCACTACGTATATGTTGTTCACGTCGACAGGCATGAAAGGATACCTCTTCATGCCGGGCCTCTTAGCGGTGGTTCTCCTGCTGGCAAAATGGCAGCCCTCGAGTTCGTTTGTGCCCATAGGCCTTGGAGCTTTCGCTGGCACCATGATACTGCTTGACAATATTACTCGGTCGATCAATTGGTCATCTTTGGGGCTCCGCCGAATCTTTTTTATGCCGGCGCACTTGACCTCAGCGTACCTGCAGTTCTTTGCCGCCAACCCGGTGATTCGCTTGTCGGAATCCATTCTTTTCCGTGGTTGGTTGACTAGTCCATATTCAACGTCAGTAACCTATCTGATTGGAGCAGTCCTCGGCGAACCCGCCATGGATGCCAACAATGGGCTAATTTCAGACGGGTTCGCGAATTTCGGGATTGTGGGGTCGCTGGTCTGGGCAGTATTGCTTGGCATACTGATTATGCTTCTTCGTGCGGCTACAGAACGGCGTGAGAATAGGCTAGAGGCATGGGCTGTGGCAGCGATGTGGCCGGGTGCCCTTCTCAGCAGCGCTCTCACAACGTCGCTACTGACCCACGGATTGGCGCTGGGGTTGCTCATGGCGTGGTCGTTGCAGCCCGAGAAACCTGCTATTAAGAGTAGCAACAATGAACAGGGTCGAGCTCATTCGGTCGGCATCTCCAGAGATGCTGCAGCGGGCGGCGTGTCCAGCAGCGCCGGCGATGGCTGGCCGTGGGAGAGTCGACGGTGACATACGATCCGATCTGCAAGAAGTTGGTGTTGCGGGAGCCTTTCATTCATGGCGGGGCGACACAGTAATGGTGAGACCAATATGCGGCTAGCAGTATGGACGACCGGACGGAGGGGGACTGGCACAGCAGGGAGGAACAGCGCAGGACCACATGAGGTGCCGACGGCTGAGACGGGACGTGTGGCGTCTGCAACGGGGAAGCGTATAACGCTGGTCTCGATCGGCCGCGGCCCGGGCGATCCGCGAGCCATGTACAAGGAAGCGCGTTCTCTGGCAAGCTGGGGATATCAAGTTACTTACATATGCAACGCTGCATCTGGACCCATGGTCACCGACGACCACGTTCATGTGGATGCGCTGAAGATGCCGACAGGTCGCCTGGCGCGACAGATGAACGGACCGAGCATGGTGCTGCGAGAAGCACTGCGTTCTCGGCCGGACGTTGTGCATGTTTTTGACCCGGCATTGATTGGGCCTGCGCTCCGCCTTAGGCGGCGTTATGGGGTGAAGGTTGTTGTCGACTTGCCCGAGGACAACGCGAAGCAGATACTGCAAAAGAGTTACTTGAGCCACATGGCAGTAAGGAAGCTGGTCTCATACATCTACCAGAGGATGTCTCAGCGCTGGCTTCCTCAAGCCGACCTGGTGATTGCGGCTACTCCGTCGATAGCAGAATCGCTTCCGGCTGGATGTCACCATGTCATTGTCAGAAACTTCCCGGCGATTGCTGAGATCGATGCTGTACCACCTTTGGAACTTGCTGCCAGCAGGAGTAACACTCCGCTGCTTCGGGTAGTCTACGTCGGAGGAATAAGCTCCATCAGAGGTATTCGGGAACTTGTCCTTGCCACAGGCATGCTGCAGGGAGCGGCCGAACTGCACTTGGCTGGACTAGTCTTCGATAGTCGCTTTCTAGGCGAGCTGGAGTCTATGCCTGCTTGGCAGTACTGCCACTACCATGGTTGGCTGGACTGGCAAAGCTCAATTGCGCTGGTCAAGACCTGCGACGTGGGGGCATGTGTCCTGTATCCCGCCCCCAACCACGTGGAGGCCCTTCCCGTCAAGGTCTTCGAGTACATGGCTTGCGGAAGAGGCAGTATCATCAGTTCGTTCCCATTATGGCGTCGCCTGTTTGTTGGGGCAGCGCTATTCGTTGACCCAACAGAACCTGCATCGATTGCGCGACTGATGGAGCAATTGCTCGCGAAACCAGCATTGCTTTGCAGATTGTCTGAACGCGGCCGCTTGCTGGTCCAAAAAAGCTACTCGTGGGAATCTGAAGGCCAACGACTGGCTAGCGGATACGCTGGCTTGTGGAGTTCGGCACGGCAATGATGATGCCAGACGGCCAGGATAAGCCATACGTAGACATGACCACCCACGGTTGTCGCCGTTTTGACGGTCAGAAGGAGATGCAAGAGGTGAGCAGTTCAGAGAGGATGCCTAGCGTGGAGAAGCCATCATTGCTTACCTTCAACCACCGTGCAACGACATCCGACGTTGCTGGCAGGACCCGGCGCTATCGTATCGGCAAGATACTCGCAGCGCGCGGCCATGGCGTGACGGTGATCGCGGCAACAGAAGGGAGCGGGATGGCATGAGAAGGGTCTCGGTACCACATATGGACAATGGCGGGTTGGGTTGTAGGGCATCGATCGTGCGGTTTGTTGACGAAGGGGCTGACGTGTTCTACGCAGCGTTCGCCGGGTACCACTATGTAAAGAGAATTCGTGGCTTTCTGAAACGGGGGGATCATGATCAACAAAGTTAGATACTGTGTGGGCAACGTGGGACACTCTCGTGCTGCCGAGTATGCTCTTCGCACTCTCCTCGAGATGGTCATTTCACCAGATTGTCTCGTTCCTGGGACTGCTGCGAATGAGCAACACGATGATGAAGTCCTGGTAACATATGGGATAGTGCCTGAGGGTATCGAGAGTGGCGTCCATGTTTTTGAGTCTCGTTTCTTCGATGAGCACTATGGAACAATCGATGCGATACCTGAGCGCCCTGTCGTTCGCATAGAGAACATCCCGGCGCTGTACCGGGATGACCGGGCGATGGCGGATAGGTTCTGCAGTGTCCATGGTAGTGGGCAGAGTGCCCGGGTCGAGTGTCATGTCGATATTGTAGCAGGAACCTTCTTCATGCTCTCCCGATACGAAGAGACGGTGGTGCGCTCAGCCGATAGATTCGCTCGTTTTCGGGCTGAGTCAAGTATTGCATACCAGGAAGGGTTCCTGCAGGAACCGGTCGTCAATCAATACGCCGAGCAACTCCTCAGGATGCTGCGGATAGCGGGTTTCGGAGGGAAGCCGCGCAGGTGGTGGGGCGGTGCCCCATGGGCGATAGCCCTGACGCACGACATCGACAAGCTCCATTACTTCCCCATGAGCGTCCTTGATGTTGCTCGATATGTTGCAGGCAAAGTACCTGTGTACACGCCAAGGTGGCGAGACATCCTGCGTGACTACGTGCAGACAACGACCCACAGAAAAACCGACGAGTACGATTGCCTCCAGGAAATGGCAATATGGGAGGTTTCGGCGGGGGTGTGTGCCTCGTACAACTTCTTGGGTGACAGTAGAAGTTGGCATGGTGCAGACTACTCGATGAATGAGCCGAGGGTCGTGACAGATATGCAGGAAGTTGCGGCGATGGGGCACGAAATCGGATTTCACGCTGGGATGGGCGCCTATGAAAACGCCCGGAAATTCCGCAGCGAATTGTCGAGAGTAAGGTCAGTCGGCATTCCTATTACAGGAGGACGTCAGCACTACCTGCGCTGGAAGACTCCGTTGACATGGCGTCTCTGGGAGCAGGAGGGTCTTGCCTACGACGCGACGCTGGGCTACAGCAAAGTTGCAGGGTTCAGATGCGGCACGTGTCTTCCCTTCAAGCCTTACGACATTGAGAACGAGAGGGAGATGTCGCTCTGGGAATGGCCGCTGATGTTCATGGACGGAACATACAGCCTGTCGTGGGGCGAGGGGACGAAGGTTTTGGACCGGCTAGCGCATGAGTGTTCTCGGTATGGTGGGGTGCTGGTTCTACTCTGGCACAATACAAATTGGAGCGACATCTATGCTCGTCCCGTGCGCGACCTGTTCCAGAGATTGATCCTGGATTCTGTGGCTCACGGTATCGCGGTGGACTCTATCGGCGGACTGATACGGCTGGTGGATTCAGGCACTACATGCCGCGCACGGAGAGTGACGGGAGGAAGCTTGCCGTGAGGAACAATGTGCTAGCCGCCGGGTACTTGGTGTACAACGTCAGGCCTGCGGTAAGTTGTTGTGCAAGGGAGCAGCAGGCGCGACATTTGTTCAAGAAGTGGGTGGCCTGCGCCACGGCGCAGTGCCATGTCTCTAGAGGATGGGCTGGCTCAGACGCTGGAGTGCGTCGAAACGTCAATTCAGCTGGAAAAGTCATGGCGACACAAGTGCCCAGAAGTACGGTTTTTCATTGGACACTGTGTCCTTTGAGACCTCTGTTATGAACATCCTGACACTCAATCACTATGCCGGCTCTCCGGTGATGGGGATGGAATATCGGACCTACTCTTTTTCGCGCGAGCTGAACGCGCGCGGTCACCATTGTGCCATCGTGGCAGGAACGTACTCACATGTGCGGCAACGAAACCCGGACCGAGCGTCTTTCGAGGTTCGCCACACGAGTGTCGAAGGAGTCGACTGGTACTGGATCCCGACCGGGCGGTATCACGGGAATGGGGTCCGACGTGTGGCAAGCATGCTGGAATTCACTACGAGGATCTGGCTCTATGCACGGCGTCTGACAAACGAACAGAAACCGGATGTGGTCATAGCCAGCTCGACATATCCTCTCGACATCTATGCGGCGGCCCGGATTGCACGGATTGCCGGAGCTTCGCTGGTCTTTGAGCTCCATGACATGTGGCCCTTGACGCCCCAGTTGCTAGGTGGTATGTCCCCGCGGCATCCCTTCATCAGGGCCATGCAGCACGCTGAGGATTACTACTGTCGGCATGCGGACTTGGTTATCTCTATGCTGCCCAACGCGATTGAGCATCTGGCTAGTCGAGGACTGACGCCTGATCGGTATACTGTCATACCGAACGGCGTCGACGTGAGGGCCGGTCGGGAGCCTGACGCACTACCCGAGTACCATCTGAGCGTCTTGGAGCGCGCGCATGCTGCCGGGCGATCCGTGGTGATCTACGCTGGGTCACAGGGCCTAGCGAACCGGCTTGAAGTGCTTCTGCGTGCCGCGACGCTGGTTCGGGACGTTCCTCTGCAGTTTGTGCTTATAGGACAAGGGCCCGAGCGGGCGTCTCTCGAGCAACTGACGGCCGATCTGGAACTAGCGAATGTGTCGTTCCTTCCACCCCTTCCGCGAGCCCAGTTGCAGGAATTGCTCGAACTAGCCGATATTGCCTATATCGGTCTTGGCGCAAGCCCCCTGTTCCGCTATGGCATCTCGCCCAATAAGCTCTACGACTACATGATGGCGGGGGTCTGTGTCCTATTTGCGGGGGAGGCCGATGTTTTCAACGACCTAGTATCGGAGGCTCAAGCCGGGTTGTCGGTGCCCCACGTGGTTCCAGAGGACATCGCTGACGGTATCCGTAGGCTGCACGCATTAACGCGAGAGGAGCGTGCCGACCTTGGACGGCACGGCGTTGCCTACTGCCAGAGCCACTTCGCCTATAGGGTTCTGGCTGAGCGCTATGAAGCGGCGCTCCTGTGGGCATGCCGGCACAGGAGGGCCAAACGGTGAACGCTCTTGCCATCTGCTCTGGGTCCCTGATTGTGACCTGTACTGCCATTCCGCTGATGCGATATGTTGCTGTTCATTGGGGCTTGGCGGGCTGTTCATATGGGCGTATACTCAATGACTACGAGTTTGATCTTGGATCGGTTGGGTCAGAGGCAGTTGCCTCAGGATACCCGCCGAAAAGGAGGGATGAACATGTCAAGGAGTGAGTTCTTGCAGTTCCAACCACCGTACTTGGGTGAACGGGAAGCAGAGGCCGTGACCAAGGCACTCGCATCCGGTTGGATAACGACCGGCCCCCGGTGCAGGGAGCTTGAGACAGAGTTTGCTACACGGTTCGGGAGTCCAGCCGCGCTTGGTGTCAATTCATGCACGGCGGCGATGCACATTGCGCTAGCGACCTTGGGCATAGGGCCCGGCGACGAGGTCATCACGACACCTATGACATTCGTGTCTACTGTCAATGTCATTGAGTTGGTAGGAGCTACCCCGGTCCTGGCGGACGTGGAGCCAGACACGTTGAACATCGCCCCTTCGGAGATAGCCAGGAAGGTGACGTCGAAAACCAAGGCTATCATGCCTGTCCACTATGCTGGTCACCCTGCCGACCTTGATGCCATCGGCGAGATCGCATCGTCGCATCATCTCACGGTGGTCGAGGATGCAGCGCATGCGGTGGCAGCCAAATACAAGGGTCGGTGGATCGGCTCTGGCAACAACCCTGTCGCTTTCAGCTTCTATGCGACCAAGAACATGACTACTGGCGAAGGAGGGATGTTGACCGGGACTCCTGAGTTCCTCGAACGTGCGCGGGTGCTGAGCTTGCACGGCATGAGCCATGACGCCTGGAACCGGTACTCCAAGGAGGGAAACTGGTATTACGAAATCGTAGCCCCCGGGTTCAAGTACAACATGACGGACATCGCGGCAGCGATTGGGCTGGTGCAGCTGGAGAAACTGGAAAGCATGCAAGCCAGGCGCCAGGCGATAAGCGCGAGGTATACTGCCGCCTTTGCAGACTGCGAGGCTCTGCAGTGCCCCACGGAGCACGCCGATATCCTTCATTCATGGTATCTATACGTCCTCCGACTGAACCTCAATACACTCACGATAGACAGGGCACAGTTCATTGAGGAGCTCAAAGCCCGCAATATCGGCTCATCGGTGCACTTCATTCCCATTCACCTCCATCCCTATTACCGGGACAAGTATGGCTACAGACCGTCTGACTATCCGGTCGCCTATGAGAACTACCAGCGCATCATCAGCCTGCCGATGTCAGCCAAGCATACGGATCAGGACATCGACGACGTCATTGAGGCGGTCTTGGGTATCGTCAAGAAACACAAGCGGTGAACCAGGGCAAGCGTATCTTCGATCTGTTCTGGACACTGCCAGGGATTGCGTTGCTACTGGTACCCGGGCTGGCCATCGCTGCTGCTGTGGTCATCGACGATGGATGGCCGCCCCTGTACGCTCAGGAGCGGGTGGGACTGCATGGTCGGTTGTTCAAGCTCCTGAAGTTTCGCTCCATGCGACGGGCTGCTGACCGTACTGGCGGTCACCTGACCGTCGGGAATGACAGCCGTGTTACACGCGTTGGACGGGGGCTCAGGAGAACGAAGCTGGATGAACTTCCACAACTTCTCAATGTGGTGCATGGAGACATGTCCTTGGTGGGTCCGCGACCAGAGGTTCCAGAGTTCGTTCAGAGATACAACGCGGACCAGCGTCGTGTCTTGGAGCTGGTGCCTGGCATCACTGACCCTGCTTCCATCAAGTACGCCGACGAAAGCGATGTACTGGCATTGCAGGCGGACCCGCACGAGTACTATGTGAAGACGGTCATGCCAGACAAGATCCGTATCAACATGCAGTATGCCAAACGAGCCACCATCATCAGTGACTTCGTGGTTATCTTGGAGACCGTCTTCGGGCGAGGTAGAGTGAGCAGGAGGGCATGATGGCACAGCGATGGAACCGACAGAATGGGTGGATGAGTGCTGTGGGACGGCTGACTGTGGACTTAGCCTTGTTCAACTTGGCCACGGTCGTCGCGTCCCTAGCACGGTTCGACTTCCGTGTGGCGCCGTGATGCATCCGGTCGTGAGCAAGACTGGGCACCCAAACTGGATTCGGCCGATCGCGAAGCTTCTCGTCGATCTGGTCATGCTCAACCTCGCCACGGTTGTCGCAGCCCTAGCACGACTCGACTTTCGTGTGGCTCCGTGGTCACTCGTGTACACACTGAGATTCCCAGGGCTTGTGGAGAACCTGGTGTTCGTCGCAGCATCTGTGCTCCTTCAGACGCCGCTGGCGCTGTCGTCGTACAGCAGTCTACGGGACGTGGGGAGTGTGGCCATCGTTGTCGCAGTCACGAAGGTTCTGGCTCTGTCTCTCCTGCTAGCCATGAGTGGAGAAGTGCAATGGTCGCGGGGGGCATTTGCCGCATCTGCGGTACTGGCCTTCTTGTTCATGGCAGGCGTGCGGGCGGTCGCACGATGGCGGTACGAGCATACCGCACGGCAGGAGAGGGTCGACGTTCCGGTGCAGAAGACGCTGCCTGGGACACGCGTGCTGGTCGTCGGGGCGGGGAATGCAGGGGACAAGGTACTACGGGAGTTCGAGGCGCATCCCGAGCTGGGCAAGGTGGTCGGTCTGGTCGACGACGATCCCGCCAAGCGGGGGTGTACGATACGCGGCGTGCGTGTGCTGGGTCCTGTGACCATGCTCGCCGGTACGGCACGACGTACCCGGGCTACGCAGGCCGTCATTGCCATTCCGTCGCATGCTGCGGCTGTGACGCGGGCTGTGTTGTCCAACCTGGCCGACACGGATGTGCAGGTACGGACCCTGCCGGGCATGTGGGAACTGGTGAACGGATCCATCCACGTGGACGACCTGCGGCGGGTCCAGCTAGAGGACCTGCTGACCAGGACGCCGGTATCCACGGACCTGGGGCCGGTGAGGGCCTATGTGGAGGGCAAACGTATTCTCGTGACAGGCGCGGGCGGTTCCATCGGCTCCGAAATCGTCCGGCAGGTCGTTGAGCTCAACCCGTCACAGGTGATCATGCTGGGCAGGGGGGAGAACCGCATCTTTCGCATCGACCGCGAGATGCAGCAGCTCGAGAATGTGACGTGTGCCGTGCCCGTCATCGGGGACATGCGTGATGAGGCCCGCATGGCCTGGCTGTTCGATACGTACCGTCCCGACATCATCTTCCATGCTGCAGCGCACAAGCACGTGCCGCTGATGGAGAAGAACCCAGAGGAGGCTATCCTCAACAACGTCGGAGGGACACGCACCCTGCTGCGACTGGCCGCGTCGCATGGGGCCGAGCGGTTTGTCAACATCTCCACCGACAAGGCAGTGAACCCGGTCAACTTCATGGGTGCCAGCAAGCGCGTCGTGGAACTCGTGGTCCAGGTGAACGACGGGCGCGAGCGCCTGCGGGCGACCAGTGTCCGATTCGGGAACGTGCTGGGCAGCAAGGGCAGTGTGACAGAGGTCTTCCAGAAGCAGTTGCAGGAGTCCCGCACCCTGCGGGTGACCGACCCCAACATGGAACGCTTCTTCATGCTCATTCCCGAGGCAGTGCAGCTGGTGCTGCAGGCTGGTGCGCTGGCACAGGGGAGGGACATCTTTGTCCTGCGCATGGGTGAGCCCATCCGGATCCTTGACCTGGCACGCAGTTACATCAAGTTGGCGGGGTTGGAGGTTGGGCGCGATGCCAGCATCGTCATCACCGGCAACCGGGGCAACGAGAAGATGACTGAGGAGTTGTGGTCGTCTACCGAGCACGTCGTGCCGACCAGCAACGAGAGCATCATGCGCGTCGAGTGTCCGGCGATCCCCGAGCTAGCCGTGCTCCGCCAGGCCGTCGACGCCTTGCTGAACGCCACACGCAGTCATGACGCGAATGCCATGCGGGCCGCACTGCACACCATCGACCCGTCGATCAATATCCCGTAGACAGGGACAGACAAGGACAAAGGATGGATTCCCGCCTTCGCGAGCAGGATGGAGTCCAGCGGGAATGACAGAGGATGTGGATGGCCCGGCAGTCTCGTCACTGTCGATGCATGGGGATTCCTCAAGAGAGTGGTATTATTGTTGAGAGGTGGGCAGGATTCGAGGAGAGCTGCAAGAAGGCGTTCAAGGCCTTCGCCGCTGCTTGGGAGAGAGTGTTGCACACGTTGCTAGATGGATCTATCATCAGTCCATGACTGAATAAGGGGTCAAGATGAAAGCACACACCGTTTGGACTCGGATGGTTGTCGCGAGCTATCTTGTTGCAGCTGCTTGGCGCCGTTGCAGGAGCTCTGATCCTCAGTGGTTTTCCGACGAGGGCCAGGAAGAGTCCTCGGCCGCCTGATCCCCAGACTCATGAAACGAACACAGAAGGAACCCACGCCGTTGACACGTGCCAACGCCGCCGCTCCCAGGACACATCGCACCCGTCGGATCATTGTGAGCGCCGTCTTGATCCTGCTGGTGCTCATCGTCGGGACCGGTCTGACCTACTGGCTGTTGCTGAACCACACTGTCACGACAAACGTCAAGCACGAAGCGTTGTTGCC
>Ga0209744_1000375_pt1 | contig 14996 bp, 8 predicted proteins | sample BarGraNGADG00311_2_FD_184494 | JGI IMG/M metagenome (GOLD analysis project Ga0209744, IMG submission 184494) | Arctic peat soil microbial communities from Barrow, Alaska - Barrow Graham LP Ref core NGADG0004-311 (SPAdes) (version 2) | ecosystem: Environmental > Terrestrial > Soil > Wetlands >... | reverse complement strand
CTGATCCTTCAGCCTTTAAGCCTATTGCAACAGCAGAGTTGCTCAAATTAGAAACAGGCGATAAAAGATCTCCAAATCAAAACTGGGCACCCCTCGCACTTGCCGACGGCAAGCTCCTGATCCGCGACCAAAGCCGGTTAATGTGTGTCAAAGTTGCAAAGTGATGCCTCTGTTTCTTCACGGTCGACCATGGCTTTTTCTAACTTTATCATCTTCTAAGTAGCACAATGCTAGGGAAGTAATCATCCATTTAAATAAATTCTGAAATAATAAAATATAAAATTCAGGAATAGTCTTAATAACCGATTGTGAACCTTTCCCTGTGGTGAGAAGGTTTTTCAAATTCGTCAATCATCGCCACAGCGTAATCCTGGACAGATATTTTACTCTCTCCTGTTTCATTAACAATCAGATCATTTTTACCAAGACGAAACTTCACGGTTCGTAATCCTGGTACCAACATACCAGCGGGAGAGAAAAATACCCAGTCGATACTTTTTTCAGCCATCAGATCAATCAGGTATACTTCTGCCAGGGCCCTAACGGCAGGCAGAAATGATTCCGGCATTAATCCGGCATCCATAAACCTTTTCCCGGGTGAAATAAAAAGAGACGCTGCTCCGCCAACAACCAAAAACCTCATTACTCCTGCCTGTTTGACTCCATTAAGTATGGCCCTGTAAACTCTTGTAGTTTCCTCTGCAATATCCGGATTCTGCCAGCCCGGATTGTAGGCACTGATCACAGCATCAGCACCTTTACTCATATCTGTAACTGTATCACTAAAAGAAACATCACCTTGTTTTACTACCAGGTTTTTGTGCACTTTGGTTATCTTTTCAGGGTGACGGACTACGGCGGTAACCTTATTACCGCGATCAAGCGCTTCATTAAGGATAGCCGAGCCAACAAAGCCGCTTGCTCCTATAAGTACTATTTCTTTCATGTCTCAGATGTTTGTTTATTGATAATTGCAAAGTTACATATAAAGAAATAACCGGTTGCAACTTTTGACCGTTCGTGGTACTTAAGTTAAAAAGAGGTCATTACCCGCCTATTTTTAGTCTAAAAATAATTCTTAAAACATAAATCGGTAATCATCCGACGCCCCAGGCTTTGGCCACTGCGTCCTTGTTCTATAATTAATTTGAATACTGAAGAAGGAATGCCGGTTTACGAATTGGGATGTTAATGGAATGGAATAAATTCTAAGTTGTCATATGATTTAGGCTATCTTTAAATCAAAAATGTCAATCATAAAAACCATAGCCGGCATCAATATTCGTTCGCTGATATCAGGTCTGATCATTCCTCTGATATTCAATTGCCTGGCATCTTCATGCGATCGTCCGGCCCGGAATAAAGGTTTGGTCTCTTCCGGAATATCAGATTCAACCAAAGTGGGTGGGACCACTGATGAATACCTGTCGGTTGGTGCCATTCTGGTCTTACCCAAAAATCCGGATCCGGGGAAATCATTCCGCATTTTGGCTACCGGAGGAGAACATATCCGGAAGGCGCAGATTATCGTCAGCGGTCCATCGGGCAGTATAGAATCCCTGAAAAGTAAAATCGGGAAAGAATTACCTTATTGGCGGATTGATGATTTTGCCGGGAGCCCTGCCGGTAAATATAAGGTCACTTTAATTGCAGATAATAAGGTGGTCCAGAATCTTGAGTTTACAATTTCTCAAGGGGATGTGAATCCCCCAATTGGTGTTGTATGGAAGACCCTCCGGGGCTGGGACAGCGGTATGGAAGAAATATACTCTGCCTGGATTAACGCTTTGTTTCAAGGCTACGATGAACAAGCTTCCTGGTTTGCACTCCATGAGGTGATCCAGAATCAAAATCAGAATTTTCTTTACAACTATCTCTCGCTGGGGGAAGATGACCCTGACGGAAAAAACAGGTTGATCATGCAGCCTGATTGCGCTGATAATCCATTTTACCTGCGGGCATATTTTGCATGGAAACTGGGTCTCCCGTTTGGTTACCATGAATGCGACAGAGGCTACGTCGGACATAATCCCAAAGCCGGCCGGTGGATCACAAATGAAACTTCCAGCTCGAAAACCCACCCTGTACTGGCATTCAATTCCTTCCTAAGAATGGTGATGAATGGTGTTCATTCAGGTACGGCCAGAACTGCACTGAATGATGAAAATTCCGATTATTATCCTGTTTCACTTGAACGCGGGGATTTGCGTCCCGGTGTTGTTTTTGCTGATCCTTACGGACATACTCTGATCATTGTAAGCCGGTTACCGCAAACCAATGACCATCCGGGGTTGCTTCTTTCAGTAGATGCCCAACCCGATGGGACGGTAGGAATCAAACGGTTTTGGAAAGGGAATTTTCTGTTTAACACCTCCGGAGTAGTAGGTGAACCAGGATTTAAAGCTTTTCGTCCCATTTCAGTTTACAATGGCATTCCGTGCCTTATGAAAAACAAAGAATTGACCGCATCAGCTGGGTTCGTTCCCTATTCACTTCAGCAGAGAAAGATGAAAACTGATGTCTTCTATCACACTATGGAGCGATTAATCAATCCGAAGCCGCTTGAGCCTGAAGCAGCATTGCTCGACCTTATCCAGGCACTTCACGAACAGCTGATGGTACGTGTAACTTCAGTAGCTAATGGTGAAGCTTATCTCAAATTACATCCAGGTGGCGTGATTCCTATGCCTTCAAGTGCTGCCGGAATTTTTCTGGCCGGTGGTCAATGGGAAAACTTTTCAACTCCTAACCGTGATTTAAGGCTTTTGATTGCTATGGATGCGGTGCTTGACTTCCCTGACCTGATTGTCCGTTCACCTGAGGATTTTAATATCTCAAGACTTTTCTCTCCGGAGCAGGTTAAGAAAAAGCTTCAATCGACTCTTGACAAAAAGGTTTCCGAACTTTCGATCAGTTATACGCGTACAGATGGTTCTACACAAAAACTAACATTGGGAGAAATACTTAAAAGAAGGGATACCTTTGAGATAGCCTATAATCCGAATGATGGAATCGAAATCCGCTGGGGGGCACCTGAAAACAGCGAGGAAAGGGCTACGTGCCATCGTCACGCTCCTTCAAAACAACTTGAAACAATGCGCGTAGTACGGACATGGTTCAGTAAACGGCTGCATCCGCCAACATAATTTTTTTAGTCTTACTCGATCTTTGAATTTCTTCTTTTCAGGAAAAAATAAACCGGAATACCTGAAAAAATAAGTATCATGCCTATTGCAGCTTCGCGGGGCCTGGTTAGAATGGTATTGAAAAACAGGCCGATACAAAACAGGATGAATATGGCCGGTACTACAGGATATCCCCATACTTTGTAGGGTCTATACACTTCCGGCATCCTGCGTCGCAAAATAAATACTCCAAGTGTAGTTGCTCCATAAAATATAAAAACTGCAAAAATAATCATGTCTGTCAACTGATCGAAGGTTCCTGAGAGAACCAGCACCGATGCCCATATTCCCTGCCACAAAAGCGAGTTGGATGGAACGTTGGCATTGTTAATCTTCGCGATACCCGGGAAAAAAAGCTTTTCACGGGCCATAGCATAATATGGACGGGCTCCTGTAAGTATACTGGCATTGGTGCATCCCAGAGTAGTGACAAGTATTAACAACGAGATAAACGTCACCCCACCTGTTCCCCAGAAAGTTCTGACCGCCTCTACTGCAGCAATCTGATTGCCTGTTTCATGAATTTGCACGAGTTGTGGAATGGATAAAAGAGTCAGGTATGTCACATTGACCAGCAGATAGATGAATATCACAATAAAAACCCCTGTTACAATTCCTTTTGGGATGTTTCTTGTTGGGTCCTTAACCTCTCCCCCTATAAAACCGACTGAAACCCAACCCTGGTAAGCCCAGAAGGCAGCCAGCATAGCTGTATAAAAGGAAGAGAGCGTAACGGTTCCACTTGTCAACTCTTTTAAGTCCATGAAATTTGCAGGCCTGGTAGTAATACTGCCCAAACCAAAGATGACAATCGTAAAGAGGCCTGTGAATACCAGTAACATGATAGCTTTACTGACGCCTGCTCCGCTTTTTAATCCGGAGATGTTCAGACCTGTTAAAAATAATATCAGCAGAATAGCAGTCAGCTTGACTCCAAAATCCTGAAAAGGGTAGAAAACACCTCCTATTGTAAAATGTTGCAGTGAGCTGAAGATCCCTGGGATTGGGGTGATACTGTTCAGCGATTGCGCAAATACATAGGCAAGAGAGGATATTGTAGCAGTCTGAATGACTGTAAAGAGGGACCACCCATACATAAATGCAAAAAAACGGTTGTATATTTTTTTTAAATAAATAAATTCACCCCCCGTATCGGCCAGTAATCCTGCAACTTCCGCATTACTTAACGCACCAAAGAGGGTGATAATCCCTCCGACTATCCATGCTATGATTATCCATATGGAAGAATGAAGTTCCATAGCCATTGGAGCAATCTTTTTATATACCCCTGATCCAATGATATTTGCGATCACAAAAATAATGACATAACCCATACCGAGTGTCCTGACCAAATTCCTGTGATTATTCATAGCTAAGCTTTAGAATTAAATGAAGATCCTAAAATTAAGAAATAAAAGGGCAATCAACGGGTAGCAGCTTTTACTTTGACTTAAACCTGATTCTCTCTTCTTTACAAATATATTGTATCGCCCATTTACCAGATTGCCCGGCAGGTGGCAACCCTCCCCCCGGGAAGAGCCACTGCCCGGCCATATAGAACTTCTTCAGACCGGGAATGACAGGATTAAGATTATTCATAAGGTTTTTACTTGATGGCATGAACCCTTCATATGATCCCTTCCACACACCTGTATAGTCCACATCTGTTAATGGTGTGGCAACATCACAGACCTCTATATTGGTAGAAATTCCGGGATAGCGCTTATCGAGAATGGCTATTGCATCCTTTTCAATCAATTCTTTTTCATTTTTGTATTCCCCGGCGTCAATATCTTTCCATAACTCCCATGGTGAATCAAATCGCATAACTATGACAGACTTTCCGTCAGGGGCCATTGTAGGATCAAAACAATAGTTCATAATGGAATAGCCCCTGTTGGTTTTGGTCCTTCCTATTATCTGATCCTTAATTAGCCATGTCTCAACCGGAACTTCTGAGTCTATTTTTTTATTAATTCCAAAAGAGACCTGAACAATAGGGGTAAATAACTCCCAATTCTCATATGCGTATGATATTTTCTTGTTCAGGTATTTTCCTCCGAGCATCTCAAAAATGGTAGAATGTCCGTCAGCCGCACTGATAACATAATCAGACTTAATTTCAGTACCATCGGATAGAATTACACCTTTTGTAATGTTATTCTCCACTACTATCCTGGTGACCCTTGACTTTGTCCTTAGGTTACCATCCAGATCGAGGTACCGGTTTGTCATTCGTTTTGCCAGAGGTAAAGAACCACCTATCAGATAACCTGCATTCTTCTGGTTGAACCATGCGAACATCATGATAAATGCAAGTGCTGAGAAATCTCGTGATCCAAAAATACTGTTGAGGAAATATTTCAGTGAATCGTTGATAAATCCCAACTTCCCGAAGTATTCATCACAGCTTTTGCGACCATATTTTATAAAGAGCATCATTACAGGCATCATACCGAACAGTGAAGTGATTGTCTGTCCGAATTTTCTTAATCCGGGCGGGTCTGAAAAGGGTTGAAGAAAAGCAGACTTCCTCATATCGGTGCACATCTTTTTTATCTTCTTTGTATCCTCCGGGGCAAAATTACATAGATACTCTTCCCATTTATTAAGATTGGTATAAAGTATAAACTCCCTGCCATCGTCAGTAAATAGCTTTGTATGCACTTCATGATCAATTATTTCTACATTATCATTCAATACATTGGTCTCTCTCCATATGTTGTTGAAGGGACCTTTCCTGGTTCCTACAAGCCAATGAAGGCAGTAATCAAACCTGTATCCTTTTCGATCCCAGGCTGTGCATTGTCCTCCGGTAATAGAATGCATCTCTATAATTTCTGCATCAAAGCCATTTAGTTTTGCATATATTCCAGCAGATAGTCCGGCAACACCACCTCCAATAATTACGATTTTTTTAGCCATTTTGTTGTAGTTTTTAAATTCCTGAAATCAATATCAGTTTCATTAGTTTCTGCCAAAAGAATCTTATATATGATCGAATTCAAAATGAAAATCGGTGTATTGAGGAAACAGGCCGGCGAATGAAATCAGGTAATTTCCTAATCAGGTAAAATTAAACATTTAAAAGGTTAAATATGTTCAGGGTTACCTCAAAGGGCCATTAAATGGATGCAACTTTCAACGGTAAGAGGTATTATTAAATGAGAAATCCCCTGAATATTAAATATTTCAGGGGATTTGGCTTTCAGGTAAAGGGGTTGGTTAGTTTTTAATAAATTTTTTCGTGACCAGTATTTCCTTGTCCTTGATCAACATTACATAGATACCAGATTTACTGCTGGATAGATCAAATTGTTTTAAGGTCTCTTCTTTTAATATTGGGCTATTATAAATCTGTTTCCCCGCTAAATCGGTTATTACTATTTCACTTTTTTCATTTTGAAGTGGATTTAAAAATTCAATCGAAAAATGACCATCATTTGGATTTGGATACAGTTTAACAATATCCGAGTTAGCATCGTATTTAACCTTAGCTCCCACCACAAATTCAACTGGTGTTGAAACAGTTGTATCATTTAAATTATCTGTCGCAATTGCCGTTATCGAATAGCTTCCGGCAGCAACATCTTTCCACGTATATGTATAAGGAGCTGAAGTCAATTCGACAAGTCTGACCGTGCTATTATAAAATTCAACTTTAGTTACGGTACCATCCGGATCTGAAGCAATAGCATCGATTGTAATTGTGGAAAGCTTATCATATACAATTCCTTTTCGCGGATTAGAAATCCTGACTAATGGGTGCCTATTTGCAGTAGGTTTACCATTAATAACAGAAATTGAGACGACAGATGATGTGGTTTTCTTATTCAGGTTGTCCGCAGCAATAGCAGTTAAAGAATAAGTACCTGCTGCAACATTACTCCAGGTAAATGAATATGGAGCTGCAGACGTTGATCCAATCCTGGTGGTGCCACTATAGAATTCCACAACACTTACTGAACCGTCAGCATCTAAAGCATTGGCAGTAATCGTTATACTTGATAATGCTGTAAATGAGCTATTGGTAACCGGAGAAGTTATTACTGCTGTAGGTGCAACATTAATACGATTATTAATTACTGCCTGATTGCTAATGCTTGCAGCTATCCCTCCTGGAGTTGTCTGTAAAGGATTATTGGCAGGTTTAGTATAAGTCACTGTCACAACATCACTGCTTACAATGGGACTTGCCAGAGTCAACTGAACTTTAGTCCCTGAAACAGCGATTGTAGTTACAGTTCTGGTTACAGAATTTACGCTAACAGAAAAAGCAGAAGCAACTGGAACTACATTTGCCAGAGTCATATTATAAGTCATTGACAGCAAAGAAGGGGTGGCATTTTCAATTGCAGCGCTTACATAAACAGGCTTTATGGAATTAATGTTATTTGTAACTGGCTGGGCACTGATAGCTATTGCCTGTCCACCTGAGGTGGTCTGCAACGGATTACTGGCAGGTATAGTATAAGTCACAGTCACAACATCACCGCTAACTACGGGACTTGCCAGAGTCAACTGAACCTTAGTCCCTGAAACAACAACTGCAGTTACAGTCCTGACTACTGAATTTATGCGAACAGAAAAAGAGGAAGCAACCGGAACAACATTCGCCAGAGTCATATTATAAGTCATTGACAGAAGTGACGGAGTTGCATTTTCTACAACTGATGACGAATAAATTGGAATAGCTTGAGTTATTGCACTGGTTTGGATTTCGAATGCTCCAAGATCCGGAGCATTTCCACCATAAGGTATTCCAACATCTACACCTGCGTCTATTAACTTTGATCCTGTGGCAAGTTTTAGAAAACTTATATTTGGTAAGCTTCCGTCTGCTTGCCTGGGCCCATCTGTGCCAACTGAACTGACACTTACAAAATCTGCATCAGATACAGTTATAGGAATATCCAAATTATTGTGATTATGCGTAACATTTGTTCCCCAAGAATAATAATTTGTAGCATTATTATATACAATATTATTTCTTACTATACCTACATTTGAATATTGAAAATTAATTCCTACTAATTTATTATTATACGATGTACAGTTATACATTTCAACCCCTAAATTTCTTGTAGGGTCATCTGGATCAGGGCTAAATCCTGTTGTCCTATTTTCAAAAGCCAGGCAATTTTCAACTGTTCTTAGTATATCATTTGAGGCAGGAGTTTTTTTCCCCCCTAATTTATAGCCCTCACCATTCCCAGCTTGTGTAAACGTTCCGGGAATATAACCATTCCAAAATGACCAACAATTTTTTATCGTCCAATTACCATTACTTTCTCTTAAATCGAAACCATCATCACTATTCCACCATGCTCTGCATCCAATTAACGTATTCCCTGTTGATGAAATACTTCCAGATTCAAACCCATCGGCCCCCCCATAGGGCTCACCATTATTTGAATATGGGTCAGCATTATGATGACTATCACAATTAAGAAACGTATTATTACTACTGTTTTCTCCAATTGTTACACCCCATCCCCCGATGTGGTCAGTTTCCATCATTTCAAAAAGACAATTATTAACAGCATTCCATAGCATAATCCCATATTGCGCAATAGTCCCTGATGTTGGTTGATGTATGTTTGAAATCCTTATTCCTTTTATATGCAGGTAATTGGTATTATTCAGAGATATACCTATTATCTGTGTTGTGGGGGTAAAACTATCATAATCAATAACGGGTTTTTCCCCCGGATAAGCCCAAATCTTAATAAGGTTCCCTGCGCTACCACTTTTATTTGTAAAGGATGTAGGCGTTGGATATACGTAAGTACCGCCGCGCATATAAATTATATCACCGGCAGAAACATAAGACCATGCTTTATTTAAAGTAAAGAATGGTTGGCTGATAGTACCAGGATTTGAATCACTCCCACCGGGTGAAACATAATAAGTATTGCTACTACTTGTTGCGGCATAAACCCTTGCACCTATCTGCCAAGTCCCATTTTGAACTGTCGTTGCAGGAGTAGAATTCACTGTCCATACAGCAGATGTTGATAATCCCGTGTTCCATATCGTACCTAAATCAGTACCATAATTAAGCCTTGCTGTTGGAACAAAATCAGTAAAATTGTTGAAATTTGGATTAACTATAACTGAATGTGTATCATACCCTAATGCCTGCCATTGTGCAAATGTAATTTCTGAGCCATTTACATGAAACTTTGGAGTACCTGCTTCGCACCAATAAACATTATAATCACACTCAAGGTCCGTTAAACTCTCGTTATCAAGTATGCGGATGTTATTTACTTGATATTTACTGTAGAATATGTTATTTTTTATTTTTGTTCCATGAGAAACGGAGTTTGGACTTACATCTTCATTTGTATAGACATCTATAATCCCCCTCCCAGAGGCAGTATTTGCGAAGTTTCTGTCACTATAGAAAGTGTTGTTATAAATATTAACTCCACTCATCCCTTTTACCACAACCCCGATCATTCCTTTGTTTATAATGTTATAGGCAACACTTCCTGAAGTATTGGTCATATTAGAAGCCGATTTACGAATAATGCCCATCGGCGCCTGGTAGAGATAATTGTACTTTATGACAGCATTTATATTATTTCCGGTAAACACTCCGTGAGTAATGCTCGTCATATCAGTACCATTCCAGATAAACTTATTACCTGTTATAATCTCTCCATTAAGATTATTGTTATATGCAGCTACACCCTCGTCTCCCGCCTGTAACATATACCCGGAAGTGTTTACAGATGTAATAGAATTATTCCGATATGTAAATGAAGTAGGTACATTTCTTTGAATATTGACTCCTTCCCATATTCCGGCTTCCGAGTTATTTACGACAGTCCCTTCTATTGCAAGTGTTATCTGTGCAAATAAAAAAGATGAGTTTATTGAGAGGTATAATATTATTATTGTTGTTATTACTTTTTTCATGAGTAAATAATTAATAGTTTAAGGTCGGATGGAACCACAAATGAATAAAACTTAATCAATATCACAAGTGTTTAGCTTTACTGATCTGGCAAGCCCCGTTGTGATCCGGATCAATCATCAGGGATTCAGAAATACAAGATGTCAAAAACGATTGACACTTTTATCCGATCTTAATGTCTTGCTGCATAATATTTAATTATTCTTATATTATTTCATAATTTCTAAAGCATAATGGATTGATGTTATAGTATAGTTTTGTAAGTTATAGATTCTTTCAGAATAAAATGAAAAAATCACAGATGATAAACGGATTAAAGGGCATAAAAGTATAATTAAAAGGCAAAAGTATAACTTTTGAATAAAATTGCTTGTCTGGATATGAATTATTTGGATTGTATGAATTTTTATCCGGTAAAAATAAATGTACTTCTGTTTCAGATTTGTGATAATCCTAAACGGGAAACAGATATACTCTATTATCATTCAGATTATTATGAGAATCAGGAGAATATTTCTTTCAAAGTTTATTGGACATGAAAGCAATAAAACTTATGAGATTTACACCCATCTTATGACAAAGGGATTTGATAAGATATAGAGTCCTTAAAATGAACAAGATATTTTTAATAAAACAGTATGAAACTAACTATATTTTATTAACTTTGTTTAACAGGAATTAATTAATCAAAATAAATAACCTCAATTGATAAAAAGCATATATGAATCATAAACAGCCTGTTTCTCAGTAGGTTTACGTCTTTTAAGGGTTTCTTCTAAGGCTGAAATACATCCAACTATTTGCGTTTATTCGATGTTATATGTTATTGTATAAAATTACTAAAAAATAGAGAAAGTATGAATGAACATTATGATGAGAACTATTTCAGCTGGCAAAAGAATATAGGAGCGTTTGGTGGTTGGGCAGAGTTGTTTAAATTCGAAAATTATATAACATCCGAAATGAATGTAATGGACTTCGGGTGTGGAGGTGGATTTCTTCTGAAAACCATTAACTGTAAAGGTAAAATTGGTATTGAAATTAATGATGTTGCTCGAAAAAATATAGATAATTTAGGCATTAAATCGTTTAAGTATGTGCAAGATGCCCCCGATAATTGGGCTGATTGTATCATTTCGAATCATGCATTAGAGCATGTTCCTGATCCATTGAACCAGATTTCGTTACTTAAAGAAAAGTTAAAAACAGGTGGTAAGATAATTTTTGTGATACCCTGGGATTGTTATAAGTACAAACCGAATGATATAAATTATCATCTTTTTTGTTGGAGTCCAATGACTCTTGGTAACTTATTTGCAGAAGCAGGATACAAAATTATTGAATCAAAAAATATTACTCATAGATGGCCACCTCATTATTATAAGATTGCTAAAATATTTGGTAAAAGAATTTTTAATCTGACATGTAAAATATATGCATACAGATGGCGACACTCTTGTTCTCAGGTTAGAGTAATTGCTGAAAAAGTATGAACCACCTGCATACAACATGCGCTATGCATAATTTCCCTGTTACAGCCTAAACACAGGCAATCTTAGCATAGTTTAAACGTTTTGGATAAAATATCAAAAGTCACACAAAAATGGACAAAGAAATTAAAGCAGATTTGTACCGATATGGTGGATTAACCGGGACAAAAGGGTTTATCAGAGGGCTTTCTTATCCTGGATTTAGATACACTTATTTATTAAGAAAAGCGTCAAAGAGTCGAAAACACACGATAAAAAGGCGTCTTCTAACCATGCTTTTGCAAAGATATGGATATAAATATGGTTATCAGATTCCTTATACAACTGAAATAGGTGAAGGACTATATATTGGACATTTTGGGACAATAGTTATTAATGACAAAGCAAAAATTGGTAAAAACTTTACTATTACCCATGGAATTACAATTGGACAAGCAAATAGAGGAAAATTAAAAGGTTATCCGACTATTGGAAATAATGTATGGATTGGGACAGGTGGGGTTGTTGTTGGAAATATCAATATTGGATCGAATGTTTTAATAGCGCCAAATTCTTTCGTTAATTTTGATGTGCCTGATCATTCTTTAGTTCTTGGTAATCCGGCTAAGATAGTTAAACAAGAAAATCCCACAGAAGGTTATATCATATCTGTTTTAGGGTAACAGCTTCGATCTCCAAGCTGTTACCCTGATGTTTTTATCAGCCAAGTTAATCAATAACCTGATTCACAAATCTTAAGTGGTGATTAGGGTCGTAAAGCTTTTCCAGGGAAGTTGGAAGCAATAAACTTATTTTGAGACTATAGTATTTAAAGACTTTCCTTAAAGGAGGGTTTTAAATACCTCCTGTTATATTAACCATAGGTTTTGGAGGGGGGGTATCCCCAGTCATTTTTCAATCTATTAAAAAAGAAGGTGTCCTTTTGAGACACCTTCTTTTTTTCGATTATCAAAGAATTAATTCTTAAGGCAACGAATGTACTTTCCAGCTGATTTACGAGTGGAAGCATAGAAAATACCATTATTGTTTCCGTCCAGGCGCCTGTACCAGGCCGTGTTATCACCAGGCGCAGTTTCAGTAGAACTCCACCAATATGATAATGAACCTATAAGCCTAAAGCCACCATTTTTACCATAACGGTATCCTCCTGGCAGGGCTGAAAAACCGCTTGTATTGGTTCCATTTTCTCCTATAGCCCATCCTGTTGTATTCTTCAGTCGAGAACCCTGATCAGTACCACGGAATACAAAGGTAGTAGCAACATCTGAGGGTGATATTCCAAGATACAATTCCAGTGTTTTAAATTCTCCATCTGTAGGCACATGCCATCCTGTCGGACACAAATTAGTGGTATTTGCGGCATACCAGTTATATAGAGCTCCGTATGTGGCCTTATTAACTACATTATCATTGTCATACCAGCTATAAGCAGGTGTCATGGCTACACTATCAGCAGCCCAAAGGGCATCATTGGTAATATTTGTTATTGGATTAGAATTATTAAACAAGGTGGTTTTCAGGTTTTCTGCCATCCATACCTGTGCACCGATACCGGTGCCGATAATAACGGTATTATAAGTATTTCCATCATTATCAGCAACTTTAGTCAGTAATGTTAACTGATTTCCGTAACCTGTACCAATACCGTTAGTAGCATATGCACGCACATAGTAAGTTGTGCCATCCGTTAATCCGGTCATTGTGCTTGGGAAAGTACCTGTAAGCAGGCCGTCAATTGTTTTATTTGGACCTAGGATATCAGGCAATGCAGTTGTACCCCAGACGATGCCACTGACAGTTACCGCAGCGCCTCCATTGGAGGTAATAATTCCACCCGAAACAGCGCTTGTTGCACCAAGTGCAGTAATTGCAACCGTTGTAAGGGTAGGAGCTGTTGCCGCAGTTGTTGTAAACGGAACATCAAGTCCATATGCAGTACCTGCGCTGTTGGTAGCGTAAGCACGTAAATGGTACGCAGTACCCGGAAGCAATCCGGTAATTGGGCTTGCGAAAACTCCGGTTCCGGTACCATTAGTTGTTGTATTTAAAGCTCCGATGACGGGGTTTAGAGTGGTTGCCCAGCAAACGCCTCTTGCGGTAACGGTTCCACCACCATCAGCAGTGACATTTCCACCGGAAGTTGCTGTAGTTAAAGTAATTAGGGTAACTGCTGTTGTTGTAACAGTAGGAACTACTACTGCAGTCGTTGTAAACGGAACATCAAGTCCATATGCAGTACCTGCGCTGTTGGTAGCGTAAGCACGTAAATGGTACGCAGTACCTGGAAGCAATCCCGTAATGGGGCTTGCAAAAACTCCGGTTCCGGTACCATTAGATGTTGTATTTAAAGCTCCGATAACGGGGTTTAGAGTGGTTGCCCAGCAAACGCCTCTTGCGGTAACGGTTCCATCACCATCAGCAGTGACATTTCCACCAGAAGTTGCTGTAGTTAAAGTAATTAAGGTAACTGCTGTTGTTGTAACAGTAGGAATTGCTACAGCAGTTGTTGTAAACGGAACATCAGCTCCGTATGCAGTACCTGTGCTGTTTGTAGCATATGCACGTACATGGTAAGCTGTACCTGGCAGTAATCCAGTAATGTTGCTTACAAAAACTCCGGTTCCGGTACCATTAGTTGTTGTATTTGTAGCTCCGATGACGGGGTTTAGAGTAGTTGCCCAACAAACACCTCTTGCGGTAATGGCTCCACCACCATCAGCGGTGATATTTCCACCGGAAATTGCAGAAGTTAAAGTAAGCCCGGTAACTGCATCCGTTGTAAGGGTAGGAAGTCCAACCGCACTTGTTGTAAACGGAACATCAGCTCCGTATGCAGTACCTGTGCTGTTCGTAGCATATGCACGTACATGGTATGCTGTACCTGGCAGCAATCCTGCAAGGTTGCTTACGAAAACTCCGGTTCCGGTACCATTAGTTGTTGTATTTGTAGCTCCGATGACGGGGTTTAAAGTTGTTGCCCAGCAAACACCTCTTGCGGTAACTGCTGCACCGCCATCAGCGGTGACATTTCCACCGGAAACAGCGGTTGTCAATGTCATTCCTGTAACTGCAGTGGTTGTAACAGTGGGAACTGCAACCGCGAGTGTCGTAAACGGAACATCAGCTCCATATGCAGTACCGGCGCTGTTTGTAGCATATGCACGTACATGGTATCCAGTGCCTGGCAGCAATCCAGTAATGGCGCTTGTGAAAAGTCCGGTCCCGGTACCATCAGTTGTTGTATTTGTAGCTCCGATTACGGGGTTTGCAGTTGTTGCCCAGCAAACACCTCTTGCGGTAACTGCTCCACCACCATCAGCAGTGATAGTTCCGCCGGAAGCAGCAGTTGTTAACGTAATTGCCGTAACTGCAGTGGTTGTAAGAGTAGGAACCACT
>Ga0209744_1000372_pt1 | contig 15051 bp, 13 predicted proteins | sample BarGraNGADG00311_2_FD_184494 | JGI IMG/M metagenome (GOLD analysis project Ga0209744, IMG submission 184494) | Arctic peat soil microbial communities from Barrow, Alaska - Barrow Graham LP Ref core NGADG0004-311 (SPAdes) (version 2) | ecosystem: Environmental > Terrestrial > Soil > Wetlands >... | reverse complement strand
CGAGACCTTCTTGCCCTTGTTCACGCCCGGCAGGCCGAAGGGCAGGCGCGGGTCGGTCTTGATCCGCTCGGCATCGACCAGATCGACGTTGAAGGGCGGATTGGCCATCACGAAGTCGCACCTGGCCGCGAGGGTGTGCTCGTCCTGGTAGTAAGTGATGGCCTCGGCGATCTTCCCCTCCAGCCCGTGAACCGCGAGGTTCATCTTGGCGAGGCGAATGGTGTCGCGGTTCTTCTCCTGACCGTAGAAGACGACCTTCTTCGCGGTGTCGCCGCCCTCGTGCTCGATGAAGTGGCTGGACTGCACGAACATGCCGCCCGATCCGCAGGCCGGGTCGAACACCACGCCATGGTCGGGCTCGATGACGTTGACGATCGTCTGCACGATCGAGGACGGCGTGAAGAACTCGCCGTTGTCGTGCGCCTTCTGCATCGAGAACTTGGCAAGGAAGTACTCGTAGATGCGGCCGAAGACATCGCCGGTGGCCTGCTTGATCTGCTCGCTGTTGAACAGGCGCATCAGGTCTTCGAGCACCTTGGGCTCGAAGATGCCGAAGTCCTTGGGCAGGACGCCCAGCAGTGGCTCGAACCCGGCCTCGATGGCCGTCATGGCGTCGGTGATGAGTTTGGGCAGGTCGGCTCCGCTCGTGGCCGCCCGGTGCATGATGGCGTCGTAGCGGGCTGACTCCGGCAACCACAGCGCGCGGCGGCGCAGGTAGTCGGCCGGGACCACCTTGCGCCTGGGCATCCTGCCGGTTGCCTGCTCCTCCGCGATCTGCCGATGGGCGGCCTCGAAGCGGTTGGCCGCATGCCGCAGGAAGATCACGCCCAGCACGGGCATGAAGTAGTCGCTGGAGGTGAGCTTGGAATTGGCGCGGAGGTTGTCCGCGGCCTCCCAGAGATCGGTTTCGAGCTTCTCGATGTCTTTGAAGGTGTCGTTGGTCATGCGCCTCAGAAGTTCCCGTCGTCTTTGGTCAGGGTTTTGTGATCGCGCACGGCATCATCCCACGCCTTGGCGACGACGATCGTTTGGGTCAGCTCTGCGTCGATCCCCGCATCACGCACCGGGGGGTCGTGCGGAGGCCTAACTTGCAAGTAGCCCGCGGCGCTCCGCCGCCGCTCTCTCCTCATGCGGTGCAGCGGCACGCAGCGTATTGTCTTGCGCACCGTTGTTGGCTGCACACGGTAACTCCCTGGCCGATGGCCACTTGTCCCAAGAAGACAAATGACGACGTCAGGGGTATACGCTGCAGCCGTCCCAAGCGTAATGGGATTACGAACCGTTTGAGGAAACGCGGCGGGGGCACGACGAGGCGTGGCCGGATTGTATACCGTCACCAACGCAAGAACGCACAGAATCTGCCGACCGCGGCCATCGAGACCCAGGCTTCGCGTGCAGGGTGGACGAGCAAGACCGGTGCGCGCCGGCAGACGGCGCGACGTTCGTAGTGATGATGCACACCACCGAGATGCGGGACGCGGACGATGGGCCGTCGGTCGCGCCGCAGCACGACGAACACACACAACACGCGGAAGGGAGCAGTGGGGATCCCGCCACTCCGGCCGGCCGATGTACAATCCCCGCCCGGAGGCATCGATGACAATCCGCCTGCGACCGCTTCTGACCTGCGGCCTCGTGTTCACGGTGGCCGGGTTGTAGATGGCGCCGAGGACGGGCGAGTTCCCCATCGCGGCGGCCGCGATGGGGGCCCCGCGGGTCGGGCTGCTCGCCGACAGGACCCGAAGAGCGCCGGATTAGGTCTTGAAACCAGTTGTAGCGACGCGGACCAGGTATGACCATCGACGCCATTCGCCAGTTCTGTCGCGCGCTGCCCCACGTGACCGAGGACATCAAGTGGGACGACGACCTCGTCTTCTCGATCGGCGGGAAGATGTTCGCCGTGGTGATGCTCGAGCCGCCGCACCGCGTGTCGATGAAGTGCACCCGCGAGGACTACGCCGAGCTCGTCGAGCGCGACGGCATCATCCCGGCGCCCTACCTGGCCCGCGCGTCATGGGTGTCGATCGAGCGCCTGGGTGACGGGATGGACGGCCGGGAGCTGCGCGATCGCCTGGCCGCCTCCCACGCACTGGTCAAGGCCTCGCTGCCGAAGAAGATCCAGGCGCGCTTCGCGGGCTAACGCCCCCCCGTCGGTCCGCCTCTCGTCTCTCCCAGAGCGCTGGATATTCGGTTAACGCCTGTGCGGCGGCACCCCCTCCTTGACATGCCCCGGCGTGCCGCGGCCACAATGACTGATGGTCCTGCATGCCCGCGCTTGAGGCGCTCGGCTGGAGCGCGCGCTTCGCCGACGCCTTCCAGGCACACGCCGGGCCGGACGTCGTTCCCGGCCGCGTGTCGCTCGAGTACCAGCACATCTACCGCGTCTTCACCGAGCAGGGCGAGGTCCTGGCCACGCTGGCCGGGCGCCTGCGCCACGAGGCTGTAGCGGCGGTCGAGTACCCGGGCGTCGGCGACTGGGTTGCGCTTCGCCTTCGCCCGAGCGGGACGCGGTCGACGATTCTTTCGGTCCTCCCCCGGCGGAGCCGCTTCTCGCGCAAGGCCGCGGGCGACACCACCCGCGAACAGATTGTCGCGGCGAACATCGACACGGTCTTTCTCACGACGGGGCTCGACGACGATTTCAACCTCCGCCGGATCGAGCGCTACCTGGTGACGGCCTGGGAGAGCGGCGCCCAACCGGTCGTGCTGCTCACGAAAGCCGACCTCTCCGACGATCCGGACGCGCGGGTGCGCGAGGTCGAGACGATCGCGGCCGGCGCTCCCGTTCACGCGACGAGCGCGCGGCGCGATCACGGCGTCGACGTGCTCAAGCAGTACCTCTCCCCGGGCCTGACCGTCGCGTTGCTCGGTTCCTCCGGTGTGGGCAAGTCCACGCTCATCAATCGGCTCATCGGGCACGAGCAGCAGCGCACGGCGGAAGTCAGCCCGAGACGCTCGCGCGGCCGGCACACTACGACCCACCGGGAGCTGATCCTGCTGCCGGACGGCGGCCTCGTCATCGACACGCCGGGCCTTCGAGAGATCCAGTTGTGGGACGTCGGCGGGGCGATCGGCACCACGTTCGCCGATGTGGAAGCGCTCGCCTCAGGCTGTTATTTCAGCGATTGTCGCCACGACACCGAGCCGCGCTGCGCCGTGCGCCAGGGCGTCGCCGAGGGGGCCGTGCCGGCCGACCGGCTGGACCACTACCTGAAGCTGCGCCGCGAGGCGGACCACCTGGCCGCGAAGCAGGATCAGCTCGCGCAACTCCAGGAGAAGCGCAGGGGGAAGGCGATTCACAAGGCGTTGCGCCAGATGACGCAGGACTGACTGCGGAACCGTCAGCTGGCAGCCGTCAGCAGTCAGCCACCTGCCGTCAGCAGTCCGCTGCCCCCTCGGTGGGCTCGACGTCGTCCTCCTCGGCGCCGTCGGGCAGAACGGGCGGGGGCGCGGAGAACCCCGGGGCCGGCGCCTCGCCAGCCGGCAGCTCGCCAGCCGGCAACTCCTGCACGTCGCGCAGCTTGCGCTGGATCGTCCGGCTCTGCCGCGCGATCGCGTCCATCTTGTTCGTAGCTTCCTGCAGTTTCTTCTGCACCGCCAACACGATGTCGCCGAACCTGGCGAACTGCGTCTTGACGGTCCCGAGCACCGCCCACACTTCGCTCGATCGCTTCTCGATCGCCAGCGTCCGGAACCCCATCTGCAGGCTGTTGAGGATCGCCCACAGCGTGGTGGGACCGGCGACGATCACGCGCATGTCGCGCTGAATCACATCCGCAAGCCCGGTTCGACGCAACACCTCGGCGTAGAGCCCCTCGATCGGCAGGAACAGCACGCCGAAGTCGGTGGTGTGAGGCGGGTCGAGATACTTGTCGTGGATCTCCCTGGCTGACAGCTTCACGCGCGTCTCGAGCTGGCGCGCGGCCGCTTCCACGCCGTCGGGATCGCCCCGATCGGACGCCTCGAGGAGCCGCTGGTAGTCTTCCTGCGGAAACTTCGCGTCGATCGGGAGCCAGACGACGCTGTCGTCCGATCCGTCGCGCCCTGGCAACCGGACCGCGAACTCCACCCGGTCCGCGCTGCCGGCCTTCGTGGCGACGTTCGCCTCGTATTGCGCCGGCGCGAGCACCTGCTCGAGGAGCGTGCCGAGCTGCACCTCGCCCCACGTCCCGCGTGTCTTGACGTTGGTCAGCACCCTCTTGAGGTCGCCGACGCCGGCGGCAAGCACCTGCATTTCGCCGAGCCCGCGGTGCACCTGCTCGAGCCGCTCGCTCACCGCCCGGAACGACTCGCCGAGGCGCGTTTCGAGCGTCCCCTGGAGCCGCTCGTCCACGGTCACCCGCACCTGCTCGAGCCGCGCCGCGTTGTCTTCCTGCAAGGCGCGGAGCCGCTCCTCGACCGCCTGGCGCAGCGTTTCCATCCGCCATTCGTTCGACGCCGAGAAGGTGCCGAGCTGGGCGGCGAACTCCTGCAGCTGGAGGGCCTGCGACCGGGCAAACGCGTCCAATCGATCGTTCTGCGCCTCGACCACCTGCCCGATTCCCTTGACGAGCGAATCGCCCAGGCGCGCCACCGAGCCGCCCACTTCTTCGCGCAGCGCTCTCCCCTGACCAGTCGATTCCGTCCGCCCTTGCGCCAGCTCGTCGCGAAGCGCCCGTTCAATCCGGAAGTGCCCGGCCTCGACGGCGGCAATTTTCGCCTCGATCTCGCTCAGGTCGATGCGCGCAGGACGCAGGACCAGCACGAGCACGAGGACAACCAGGAGGGAGAGAAGCGCGAGTACGAGGATGATCAGGGTATCGGGCATCGGCGAGGCATCCTCTCGCAGACGAAGGGTGGCGTCAAGGGGGTCCTGGAGGATCGCGAGCGCCGGGGGGAACCCGTGGTAGCATTTTGCCATGCCGATACGCGATCGCTCGATTCAACTCCTGGCGTCCACCCTGCTCGCGCTGCTGATGGCGGCGCCGTCGGTGAGCGCGAGCGACAAGTTGCTGCATCTCGCCATCGGCGATCCCGCCCGCAAGGACCGCCAGGCGACGCTCGTGCTCGACGGCATCACCGATACGAAGACGGGCGAGACGATCACGCCGGCCGATCTGGCCGCGCGGCTGGCCACGACCCGGCTGCTGCTCATCGGCGAGGAGCACACGAACGTCGAGTGCCACCAGGTGCAGTTCCGCGTCATCGAGGCCCTCGTCAAGTCCGGCCGGCGAGTCTTCATCGGGCTCGAGATGTACCCCTACACCGAGCAGCGCTTCCTCGACCAGTGGCGCGACGGTCTGCTGACCGAAGAAGGCTTCCTCCGCCTCTCGCGCTGGTACGACAACTGGGGCTACAACTGGCTGTACTACCGCGATATCTTCCGGTTCGCCCGAGATCACAAGGTGTCGATGTTCGCCGTCAACACCCCCCGCGAGGTGGTCTCGGCCGTCCGCAAGAAGGGGCTGGCGAACCTGACCCCAGAAGAGTCGGCGCACATCCCGAAGGACATCGACGTGGACAACGCCGACCACATGACCTTCTTCAAGACGACGTTCGAGAACGATCAGGGGCCGGTGCACGGCTCCGGCATGGGCGAGGAGATGTGGAAGAACATGCTCAGCGCCCAGGCGACGTGGGACGCCACGATGGGGTTCAACGGCGTCGAGGCGCTGAAACAGTCGGGCGACCCCAAGGCGATCATGGTGATCCTGGTGGGAAGCGGCCACGTCGCCTACGGGCTGGGCATCGAGCGACAGGCCAGGAAGTGGTTCGCGGATCCGATTGCCAGTCTGATCCCGGTGTCGGTCGGCACGCCTGCGCGCGGCCTGGTCACGAGCACGCAGGCGTCGTACGCCAACTTCATCTGGGGGATTCCCGACCAGCTCGACTCCGAGTACCCGATGTTCGGCACGTCATCGGCGGTCGGGCAGGGAGACGCCGCGCGCCGCGTGATCATCGTGCAGGAGGGCTCGCCCGCGGCGAAGGCGGGCATCAACGTGGGCGACGTCATGCAGTCGTTCGACGGCGTCGCGCTCACCGACAAGGAGACGTTCAACCGGCTGATGGCGGCCAAGCGCTGGGGCGATTCGGCGACGGTTGTCGTCAAGCGCGGCACCGAGAACGTCACCCTGAACGTCGTCTTCCGGCGCGCGCTCTCGGAGAAGTAGATCCCCCTCTCGAACGGAGCCTTGATGATTGAACCGTTCGCCCGCCCGTCACCTCGTCTTGCCCGCGCGCTGGAGATTGCACGCATCGTGCACGACGGCGCCGTGCGCAAGGGCACCGAGATTCCCTACATCCATCATCCGGTTGCAGTGGCGCGGATCCTGGAGGACCACGGCTACCGAGAGGACCTGGTCGTGGCCGGTCTGCTGCACGACACGGTGGAGGATGCGAAGTACGGGAACGGCGATCTCCAGCGCCGCCTGAGCGAGGCGGCGGGCGCAGGGTGGTTCTCTGTGCCGGCCGACGCGTGGGTCTTCAGGGCGACGTTTCTCGAGTTCCTGCCGGCAGTTCTTGGCCCGGACGTGTTCTCGCTGGTGATGGCGGTGACCGAGTCGAAGAACGACGGCAGGCCGGCGCGCGACTGGCTGGAGCGGAAGAAAGAACAGCTGAACAAGCTGGCGAACGCATCCGAGGACGAGGCGGCGCTAAAGGCCGCCGACGCGCTGCACAACATCGAGTGCACGTTGCGCGACATCCGCAAGCTCGGGCTTGGCGTGCTCGACAGGTTCCGGGGCGGCGCGCTCACCGTCTGGCACTACTCTGCGACCGCTCAACTCACCAGCGAGCGGATGCCAGCTGGACAGCCGCTGGCGTCGGCAGTCCTCGACGCGGCCCGGCAACTGTCGAACGCCGTGCGGGAGCTGCGCCCGGTGTTGGACGAGTCGCGCTATCCACCGCCGGCCGTCTACTAGGTGGCGCCCTGGGTGCGCGCGCCACGTCAAAATACGAACACGCCGTTGAGGCTCCCGGTCGCCTGGCTCCGCCCAAAGGTGCCGTCGCTCGATTCGAACACGGCAACGGCCTCTGAGATCGGCGATCTTCAACGTGGTGGTGGTCATTCGCGCCCGACGGCGGGGCTCAGCCTCACCACCTCCACCTGCGCCGTCGCCGAAATCCTCGATCCCAGCCTGCCATCGTCGTTGATCACGACACGGTGACCGCTCCGCGTGACGCGCCGGATCGTGGCTTCGTCCGGGACGAAATCGTAGATTGTCAGGCCCGAGTAGAACATCGCTTCGATATTGTGCTCGACGTTGAACACCACGACGTCATCCCCTGCGCCGAGCCGGTCCTTCAAAGACTTGACGTCCGCGGACCATCCCGGGGTTCGGAACCGGTTCTCGAACGGCGTCACCCTGTCGATGGTGTATCGCACCGGCAACGCTATCAGGAGGGTCAGGAGCACGTAGACGGCCCATCGCGCCTTCAGGCGCCCCTGCTGCAGGTGGCCGTAGATCTGGAACCAGTAGTGGGACAGCAGGACGAAGAACGCCGGAGCCGAAATCAGCAGGAACGTGGGCCGCTTGGTCTCGGCGAGCGAGAAGACCAGCATCGGAAGGAGCCACCACACTGTCAGCAAGGCCAGCTTCCAATCCGCACGCCGCTTGACGAGATCGTGGAGCCCGAGCAGCAGGGGAACGTAGATCAGCTCTCCAAATATGACGCCCGTCTTCAGAATGTAGAAGTAGAAGGGTGCGGGGTGCTGGTCCAAGGTGCTCGTGAACGCGCCGAGGTACTTTCTCAGCACCCAGGCGGCCTCCAGCGGGAACTGCGTGTGGACGTAGAGCAGGTACGGGCCGATCACGAGCAGGCACCCGGTGGTCGCGAGCGCGAACGCTCCCAGTACCTGCCTGGCCTGGCGCTCCTTCGACCACAGCAGGCCCGTCAGCCAGACCGGGAAGACCACGAACGCCGGAGACCACTTGCACAGAACGGCGGTGCCCGTCACAACGCCGATGAGGAGCGCGAGGTACCCTCTCCTGCTCCTGCCCAGGTACACGATCGACAGCCACACGGCCAGCTCGATGAAGAAGACGAAGAACGCCTCCACATGATCGGAAGACACCCGTCCCGCCGGGAGTTCGATGAGCAGGCCGTTGATGGAGTGGAAGAACGCGGCCAGCACCCCCGTCCTCGCCCCAAAGAGCGCTGACGCGATCAGAAAGGTCAGATAGACCGAGAACAACGACACCAGGACCGACGGGACCCGCACGGCGAGTTCGGTCGTCCCGAACAGTGCCAGGGAACACGATATGGCCCACAGCGGGACGGGGCCTTTCTCCAGCCAGACGTGATTGGCTGTCCAGTTCGTCGGATCGTACGGCAGCACCGGTTTGTCGATGAGCGTCGGCGTCAGCGGGTGGGCGATAAGGTTCCGGGCCACCAGCGCGTGGTACTTCTCGTCCCACGTGTGCAGGTAGCGGTCGGACGCCGCGAACATCCGGAGGATGAGCCCTGCCACGAGGATCAGGATCAGGGCGGTGCGATGCTGACCCGTTCGCAGCTTACGGAAAGCCAGGAGGAATAGCGACAGGCACAGCGCGAAGACGGCCGCATTCACAATCATCCGCTCGGCTCTCGAAACAGGGGCGCGATCGAACAGGACCGCCCGGCGTGGAACCGTTCGGTGGCCGTCACACGGTGTGCTTCTTCGCGGCGTTCGCCCGCCGTGCATGTTACCCCAATGCGCCAAAGTCGATCGACCTTTGCCCGCTGCGGCTCGACGCACGCGTTGCCTCGAGCCGCAGCAGTTGATCGAAGAGATAGATGTCGATCTGGCCGAATTCGGCCGTGAGGTCCAGCATCGGCGGAACCCACCACACGCCGCTCGGGCCGATGCCGACGCCTCGATGAGCGCAGGCAGGTTGGCGAGGACGCCAGCGGGAAACCGAGGCTCTTGAAGACCGGGGATAGCTCCACGAACCACCCGGCGCGTCGGGCCAGTATCTGCCCCTTGCGGACGATGTCGTGAAAGTCGGCGAGCAGGACGTCGGCCTGGTAATTGGGCAGCGCGTTCGGGGTCACCTGCGGCTGACGATGGGCGCTCAGCCGCGGCCGCGGACACGACGGGCCAGCAGGACGAAGACCGCGAGCGCCGCCACCCCCGTCAGGGCCTCGGTAAGCAGCATGCCGTTGGTGGACCACGCGTCGTGCGCCCAGCCGGCGGCGCGCAGCATGCCCAGGCTGAAGAGGGTGTTGATCGCGAAGAACAGGTTGATCTTCGTCGCGGCCGCCGTCTCCCCGATGATCGCCAGGACCAGCCCCGTGAACGACGCGGTCACCATGCCCAGCGTGAACGTGTAGAACAAGGTCGTCGCCGCGTAGCTCCCCGACGTGCGCGGCGACAATGCCATCACGACGCACGCCACCAGGCCGAGGCCGCAGGACATCGCGTAGGCGGTCGGCTTGGCGACGCGATCCGCCAGCCTGCCGCCGACGAAGCAGCCGGCCACGATGGCCACGCCGCCGCCCAGCCCGAGAACCGAAGACACGACATCGACCGACGCGTGGAACTCCCGGGCAATCGCACTGAAGAGGAACATCGCTGCGCCGGTGCCGATGGGCAGGATCGCCAGAATCAACGCGATCCGGCCCGCGCGAGAGCGCAGCACGTCTGCCAACTCGCGCCAGGCCTCGCGAATGCGCGCCCCGACGGACGCGTTCGCCAGTGCGCGCGGTGGCTCTTCCAAGCCGATCAGCGGGATCGCGCACGCAAACAGGATGGCGGCCAGCGCCAGCCCGCCCACCCACGGGGCCGGGCCATGCACGACGAGCCAGAGCCCGATCCCGCCCCCGGCCGTCTGCCCGAACTGGTTGCCCGACTGGAACCATCCCGCGGCGCGGCCGCGCGTGGCCGGCGTCGTATTGTGCGCCATCAACCCTTCGGTCGCGAACGCACTGAACGTCGCGGCAACTGTCGTGACCAGGATCAGCGCTGATAGCAGCGGCGCGGTCGCCTTCGACAGCGGGATGGCCGTCATCGCGAGCAGGCCGAGCGCGACCGCGGCAATGGAGACGACGTACCACCTCTTGCGCGACAGCGTGTAGTCGCCAACCGGCGCCCAGAGGAACTTCCATCCACCCGCTACGAACGTCATGCCGACGAGGCCGGCGACGGCGGAGACGTCGAGGCCGGCGCGGCTACCGAGGTACCCTAGCGCGACGGAGGGAAACCCGATCGCCAGGCCGAGCGGGAAGTAGAGCACCATCCACACCGACGGATGAGGGACGGCGCGAACGGCGGCCTCTCGGGAACCGGGGAGGGACATAATCGGAGCATTCTAGTCCGTTCCGACCGACGGCCCGCAGGATTGCTCTACTCGGCAACGCCGCAATGAAGGGAACCGCGGAGATGGTCGCCTTGAACGAGTTGGCGCCGACTACCGTGTTTGTCAGTTCCACTACCGTCGCTGGCACTCACACACGTGGTCTTGTCGCACGTGCCGGCCGACCTCGACGGTGAGTTGATCTGAGCAGGGGCGGGCCCGTGTCGTCAGGCTGAAAGCACCTCGAACGCGGGGCGCCCGGGGGTGTCGCGAATGTAGGCCCTCCACCAGTGCGTGTAGTTCATCACCAGATAGAGGAGCGGGTGGCGCCAATTCGCGCGCAGGCGCCAGGCAATCGAGCGGAGCGAGTAGACGCGCCTGCGGAACACGACGTCCAGCACGTCGAAGTCCTCTTTCGACAGCGCCGGGTGGCGCCATACGAGATTCGAGCCCGTGTAGTGCTCCCAGTCTCGGTCGACAATCCGGCCTTCAGCGACGATCCGCTCGTAGAACGGCGTGCCGGGGAACGGAGTCAGGATGCCGGTGTTCAGCATCATGAGGCCCGTGCGCCGCGCGAAGTGATACACGCGATCCCACGTCTCCTTCGTGTCTCGCTCGAAGCCGAACATGAAGGCGCCCGCCACGCTGACGCCGTGACGCTGCAGCGTTCGAATCTGCTGCTCGTACACCGCGACCTTGTTGAACCGCTTGTGCGACTGGTCCAGCGTGTCCTGGTCGAGCGACTCGATGCCGACGAACAGGCTCGAACAGCCCGACCGGACTGCGAGGCGGAGCAGATCCTTGTCACGGGTGGCGAGATCGAGCGAGGCCTGGCTGCCCCACTTGATCCCGAGCGAAACGAGCGCCCGTGAGGCGGTGTCATGCCCCGGCTGTCGGGGTTCCCCCCCGCCGATCTCGAAGCCTGACCGGCTACTTCGCCGCGTCGAGATCGCGCAGGCTGTTCTCGAGACCCAGGTCGCGGAAGATGTGCTGGCGGGACCACCCGGTGTCGTTCAGATCAGAGGACCTTGGTCGACTCGGTGGGCTTGGGCACCTTCACGACGAGCACGCGGAATGCCTGCTCACCGTCGTTGACAAGCCGGTGCGGGATGCGCGCTGGACTCTCGATGATCATGTCCCGCGAGACCTTCTCTTTCTCCTCGCCGATCTCGACGATGCCGTTCCCCTCCAGAACGTAGAAGAAGACGTCGACCGGCGTCGCATGCCTCTTGAGCGACTGCCCGGGCTGCAGGGTGATGTGCACCGCCGTGGCGTGGGGGCTGTCGTAGATCGGCTTGGCGCTCACGCCGTGGGGGTTGGGCTTGTCCTCGGCGGCCAGTGCGTTCGTGATCTTCATGGGTCCTCGTCCGTTCTCTGGGTTATGCGGCCTCGTAGAGGTCCGTGTAGTAGCGGACCAGGCTCGCGTGAGCCTCGGCCTGGTATGCGGTAAGCGTCAGATTGCCCGAGGCCGCGTCGTAGCGGTTCGTCTTGATCTCCTCGGTGACGAGCGCCGAGATGCGAGCCCGGGTCGGGAGGTCGAGCGTCGTGATCGCTCGGCGGGGTTGCCGCCGCTTCGATGGTTCCGTCGGCGCTCCGGACATGATCGGAGCCCGGAGCGTGCGCTCGATCGCCGCCCACACCTCGTCTGCAAGCCGCTCGAGCCCCGCTCCACTCGTGATCCGCGCGGTGGCGTGGGCCAGAGAGAGGATCGATCCGAGCATGATGACGGCACCCGCTTCCGGGCTGATCTCTTTCGAAAGCGTCCCGTCCTGCTCAGCCTCTCGCAGGCAACCGACCACGAACGCCCGCGAGCGTCGCTTGAACTCCTCCAGCCGCGCGGCCTGAGCCGGACCGGCAGCCTGGGACAGATGGTCGGAGAGCAGCATGCGCGAGACGTGAGGGTTGGCGCGGATGGTCCGCGTGCGGTGCTGGAAGAAGAGCCCGAGCCGCTCGATCGGGTCGGGGGCCTCCGGGGGAAAGCCCTCGAAGAGGATGGCGCCCATCCGCTCCACGACGGCGTCGACGATGGCCTCCATGCTCTCGAAGTGCCGGAAGATGGCTCCCGCGGTCACCCCGATCTCGGTCGCGAGGAGCTGGGCGGTGAAGCGGCGGGCGCCCTTGGTCGCGATGATCCGCATCGCCACGTCCACGATCTGCGTCTCGCGCGCCGACACCGTCTTGCGCGGCGCGTCGTGCCCTCGTCGAGCCACCATGGTCGGGAGTATAGATGAATAAACGTTTACTCACAAGGATCATCGTGCGTCTTGTCGCCTGCCTTCGACCAGCACTGGTTCATGGCGCTGGCCGCGCCGGGCTCGGACGTCGCCGGCATCTCCTCGGCGCCCGGGCATCGGCTGACACTGGACGTACGCGAACTTGGCGCGAAGGGTGATGGCACGACCAGGGATACGCAGGGATCCAGTCGGCGCTGGACCGCGTGGCGGCCACCGGGGGCGGCGAGGTGGTGATCCCGGCCGGCACATCAAATTCACCGGCCTGTCCGGCCCACTGCTGTTTATCAGCAACGTCACCGGAAGAGGCCTCACCGGCCGCTGACTCATCCCGGCTGGAATGGAGAATGGAGAATTGCGCCCGCGCGGCCACCGCGGCCCGCGGGTTGTATACTCGTTTGACCATGACGCTTGGCCCGCTATTGTCCGACGCGCAGCAGCAGGTGCTGGTCGCCGAACGCGCGCTGCTCAACGAACTGCGAACCTCGCTCGCCCAATCGGGAGCGGACGACGAGGCCGTCGCTGAGCTCGGCCGGTCCATCGCGCAACTCGACGAGCTGTTCCTGCTGGTGGTGGTCGGCGAGTTCAACTCCGGCAAGAGCGCGTTCATCAACGCGCTGCTGGGCCGCCAGATGTTGCCCGAGGGCGTGACGCCCACGACGGCCGAGATCAACGTCCTGACGTACGGGCCAGCGGAGACCAGCGAGGCGACGCCCGGCCGCACGCGGCTGATCACTGCGCCCATCGATCTCCTCCGCGACATCCACATCGTCGACACGCCGGGCACCAACGCGGTGATCCGCGAGCACGAAGTGCTGACCACGCACTTCGTCCCGCGCGCCGACGTCGTGCTGTTCGTGACCTCCGTCGATCGCCCCTTCAGCGAGTCCGAGCGGCTGTTCCTCGAGAGCATCCGCACCTGGGGCAAGAAGGTGGTGGTCGTCATCAACAAACAGGATCTCCTGGAGGAGGCCGAGGACCTCGAGAAGGTGCGGCGCTTCGTGGCCACGAACAGCGAGAAGGTGCTCGGGGCGCCACCGGCCATCTTCCCCGTGAGCGCCCGCGCCGCGATGCGCGCGAAGCAGGGCCACCCCGAGCTGTGGGCTGCGAGCGGATTCGAACCCCTGGAATGGTTCATCCGGGACACGCTGGACCAGGCGGGCCGCCTGCGCCTGAAGCTGCTGAACCCGATCGGCGTCGCCCGGCACCTGGTCAAGACGCAGCGGAAGACGGTGGCCGAGCGCCTGGACCTGCTCGCCACCGACTTCGCGACGCTCGACGACGTGGAACGGCAGTTGACGCAGTACGAGCGCGACCTGGCGCGCGACGTCGCCCCTCGGATGGCCTCCATCGACAACGTGCTCCTCGAGATGGATCGCCGCGGCCAGGCGTACTTCGACGACACGATGCGGATTGGGCGCATCGTCGACCTGCTCAACAAGACGCGCATGCAGGAGAGTTTCGAGCGCGACGTCGTGGGCGATGCGCCGGCGGTGATCGAGCGCCGCGTGGACGAACTGATTGATTGGCTCGTCGGAGCGGACCTGCGCCAGTGGCAGGCGGTGACGTCGCACCTCGCGACGCAGCGCGCGGCGTACCGGGACCGGATGGTCGGCGGCGACGGCGATCACTTCCGCGCGGACCGCGCGCGGCTGATTCAGTCGGTCGGCAGCGAGGCCCAGCGCGTCGTGGAGACGTTCGACAAGCGGGCGGAGGCCCGGGCGCTGGCCGAAGGCGCGCGGAACGCAGTGGCGGCGGCGGCGGCGACGGGTGTCGGAGCGGTCGGTCTTGGGGCGGTCGTGACGATGGCGGCCACCACGGCGGCGGCGGATATCACCGGCCTGGTGATGGCGAGCGTGGTGGGCGCCATCGGGTTCTTCATCATCCCCAACCGGCGCCGTCGCGCGAAACGGGAAATGCGCGATAAGGTGGCCGATATGCGAACGCGGCTCTCGACCGCGATCAGGACGCAATTCGAGAGCGAAACGGCGCGCAGCGTGCAACGCATCCGCGACAGCATCGCACCCTATTCGCGGTTCGTCCGGGCCGAGGGCGAGAAACTCACGGCCTCGAAGGCCGAACTCGAGCGCTGCGGGGGAGAACTGGAAGCCCTGCAGGCCCGCGTCGAGGGAATGTCGTAACCCGCCCCCTCGGCGTCCAGTCTCTGGTAAGCTTGTCGAAGACGGAGGTCACTCGTGGCGAAACAGAAACACGACGCTCACTTCTACGAGCTTGCCAAGCGCGGAGCCGAGGCCCGGCTCAGGGACATCATCGACGAAGCCAAGCTGCTCATCGACCTGTTTCCCCACTTGAGCGACAGCTTCGACCCCGACGAGCTGCCGGTCAGTTTCATCCTCGCGAAAGGGCGAGACCGTGCCGAGGCGCGGGCAAACGGGGCCCGGAAGCCCTGGACCGCCGCACAGCGCCAGTCCGTTTCGGCGCGCATGAAGAAGTACTGGGCGACCAAGCGCATGGATGCCAAGCCCTAGACGCGGGACAGCGACCCGCTGACGGGTCTTGAAGCCAGGTCTACTTCTTCTCGCCCGTGGGCTCGGCCGGCTTCTTCG
>Ga0209744_1000368_pt1 | contig 15078 bp, 10 predicted proteins | sample BarGraNGADG00311_2_FD_184494 | JGI IMG/M metagenome (GOLD analysis project Ga0209744, IMG submission 184494) | Arctic peat soil microbial communities from Barrow, Alaska - Barrow Graham LP Ref core NGADG0004-311 (SPAdes) (version 2) | ecosystem: Environmental > Terrestrial > Soil > Wetlands >... | reverse complement strand
GGTGTTTCGAGGGACTCACCCCGGGGGAGGCCGAGGCGATCGCGGACTCCTTCGCGTTTGAGCGCTGCGCGGTGCGCGAACCCCTCGCCGAGATCCTGGGGGCGGTGAGCCGCTCATGAAGGTGGCCCGGCTGCACGGTGTGGGAGATATTCGCGTCGCCGATGAGGACCGGCCGTCCCTGGCTGCGGGCGAGAGCCTCGTCCGCGTGACGGCGGTGGGTCTTTGTGGTTCCGACTTGCACTGGTTCAGTGAGGGCGGTATCGGGGATGCCGAGCTTTCGCAAGGTCTGGTGCTTGGGCACGAGTTCGCTGGGATCATCGAGGGTGGGCCGGACGACGGGCGACGGGTAGCCGTCGACCCCGCGCGTCCGTGCGGAGCGTGTGAGCAGTGCCTGGAAGGAAACCGCAACCTCTGCCCCACGGTGCGCTTCGCGGGGTACGGCGGCACCGACGGGGGCCTGCGCGAGCTCGTCGCCTGGCCCACGGCGCTGTTGCACCCCGTACCCGACACGCTTAGCGACGCCGACGCGGCGATGCTGGAACCGCTCGGCGTGGCGCTGCACGCCCACGACCTGGGGAAGCCGCAGGTGGGTGGGGTTGTCGCCGTCATCGGCTGCGGGCCCATCGGGTTGTGTCTGGTCCAGGTGGCCCGAGCCGCAGGCGCCATGCAGGTCGTCGCCGTCGAGCCTTTGGGCCACCGACGCCGGGCCGCTGCAGCAATGGGTGCCGACGTTGTTCTCGACGCGGCCGCCGACAACGTCCGCGCTGCCATGGCAGAGGCGACGGGCGGCCGGGGCGTCGATGTCGCGTTCGAGGTTGCCGGGAACGACGCGGCTGTCGCACTCGCCGTCGCCGCCGCGAGACCCGGGGGCCGGGTCATTCTGGCCGGAATCCCGGGGGACGACAGCACCACGTTCCCCGCCTCGCTGGCCCGCCGCAAGGGGCTGACGCTCAAGCTTTGCCGGCGGATGAAGGACACGTACCCCCGGGCGACTTGGCTGGCGCACAAGGGCCTCGTCGATGTGGCCTCCATCGTCACGCACACCTTTCCGCTCGAGAAGGCGGACGAGGCGTTCCGCGCCGCTAGTGATCGCGTCGGCCTCAAGATCATCGTGTCGCCAAACGCGTGAGTGGCGGGGCCGGGTTGGTCATTGCGGTCGACTGCTCGACGACCGCGGCCAAGGCCGTCGTCCACGACGAGGCAGGCCACGTCGTCGCCCAGGCCGCCCGACCCTTGCGCACGCTGCAGCCCCGCCCAGCGTGGCACGAGCAGGACGCGGAGCAGTGGTGGGTGGCCACACATGGCGCCATTGCTGAGGCCGTGGCGGCGCTGGGCGACCCAGGCCAGGTCCGGGCGCTGTGCATCACGCACCAGCGAGAGTCATTCGTGTGCCTCGACGGCAGCGGGCGGCCGCTGCGGCCGGCGATCCTCTGGCTCGACGGCCGAGCCCACGAGGAGATCGCAGAGCTCGGCTCGACGCGAGTTCACGAGTTGTCCGGCAAGCCGCCGGACACCACCCCCGCCATCTACAAGCTAGCTTGGCTGGCCCGACACGAGCCCGCCGTCCTGCGGGACGCCGTTCACGTGGGAGACGTACAGGCATACCTGGCCTGGCGGCTGACCGGCCGGTGGGCGACCAGCCACGGCTCGGCCGACACCCTCGGGCTCTTCGACCTCCAGCGCATGGAGTGGTCCGCCGAGCTGCTCGAGCTTGCCGGGGTCCGCGTCGATCAATTACCCGATCTGGTGCCCGCGGGCGACGAGCTCGGCACCGTTCCGGGTGAGGTCGCGCGCGCGCTCGGACTGCCGGGGCCGCTGCCCCTGGTCTCCGGCATAGGCGACGGCCAGGCCGCCGGCCTGGGACTCGGTGCGACCGTTCCGGGCGTTGCCTACCTGAACCTCGGCACCTCCATGGTCTTGGGGGTCCAGTCGCACGAGTACCTGTGGGACCCAGCGTTCCGGACCCTCGCCGGGCTCCGGCCGGAGACCTATACTCTGGAAACCGTCCTCAACTCGGCCGCGTATGTTGCCGCGTGGTGCAGGGAGCAGTTCGGTGAGCGCGGAGCCGACGGCATTGCGGGATCCGAACTGGAGGCCGCAGCCGCCCAGTTGCCGATCGGAGCCGAGGGTCTGCTCACTTTGCCGTACTGGAATGCCGCGCAGACCCCCCACTGGGATGCGCTTGCCCGGGGCGCAGTCGTTGGGTGGCACGGTCGCCACACGCGGGCTCACCTGTATCGCTCGATCCTCGAGGGCGTCGGATTCGAGTTGCGCCTCCATCTCGAGCGGCTAGAGGAAGTGACCGGCCAGCGGATCGAGTCGATCCGCGCCGTGGGGGGAGGCGCGCGCAGCGCGTTGTGGATACAAATCGTCACCGACATCACCCAGCGCCCCGTGCGGGTGTGCGCCGACCGTGAGGTCAGCGCCGCCGGGGCGGCCGCCCTCGCCCGGGGGTTCCTGGACCGGGCGAGGCATGCATCCACGGATGTGGCGCCTCCGGCGCAGCCGGATGGCCGTGACGTGTCGCCCGATCCGTCGACGGCATCCGGCTACGACGCGCTCTTCGCTGTCCACCGCCGGATGTACCCTTCGCTACGCGGGTTGTTCCCCGACCTCGCTGCGGCCGCCGGCGTGATTCCGGTCGGGTGAGAGGTCACGTGTTCGCGTAGCGTTGGGTGCTCGCGCGCACGACGAGACTCGTCGCGAGTTCAATGCGGATCGGCGGACCGAGGTGGTCCGTGCTCTTCATCGAGAGCACCATACGCATGGCCTCTGCCGCCATCTCGCTACAGGGCTGGCGCACGGTCGTCAGCGGCGGCGTGACGTATTGCGCAATCGAGAGATCATCGAAGCCCACAACGCTGAGGTCGTCGGGCACCCGGAGCCCTCGGCGGCGGGCTTCTTCGTAGACCCCCAGCGCTTGCATGTCTGAGCCGGCGAAGATCGCCGTGGGAGGCTCCGGTTGCGACAGCAGTTGGGCCGCTCCGATCCTCCCCCCCTCGGGAAGGAAGTCCCCGTGCAGCACGAGCTCGGGGTCAACCGGAACCCCGGCTCGGCGCAGAGCCGCGTGGTAGCCATCGATTCGCTCTGCGCTGCACGCAAGGCGAGGATGCCCGCTGATCATTCCGATCCGGCGGTGCCCTTGGCCCAACAGGTGCTCGGTCGCACTGAGCGCTCCGGACCAGTTCGCCGCGCCGACGCTTGCCAGCCGGGGGTCGCTGTTGCCCGTCCGGTCTACCATCACCACCGGGACGTTCGTCGCAGTCAGTCGGTCGAACGTCTCCCGCGGGATATCGGAGACCACCAGCACGACGCCGTCGGACCGTCGGCGGACGACGTTCTGGACCCACCGGCGGCTCAGGTTGTCGCCATGGGTGGAGGTGACCACGAGACCCACGCCGGCGCGATACGCGGCCTCTTCCGCCCCCGCAAGAACCTTCAGCACCCACGGCGAGTTCACGCCGTCGACGACGAAGTCCACCAAGCCAGCGCGGGCCACTTTCTTGGACAAGGCGCGGCGGCGGTAACCCATCTTCGCAAGGGATTCCTCGACGCGACGACGGGTGGATTCGGCGATGTCGGGCCGGTTGTTCAGGACCTTGGAGACGGTCGGTACGGAGACGCCCGCATGCGCGGCGACATCCGAGAGGGTGGCGCGAGGTGGGCTCGTGAGCGACATACCCACATCCTACAGAAACTTTCGGAGAAGTCCAGAGCACGAGATGCGGTTTCGTTGCGAGAGATGCCTTGATGTTTCGACCTGGCGACTTTAGAATCCGTTTGCTGGCTGTCGCGCTTCACGACTCAAAGGAGAGTCCATGTTCAGATCTATGAGAGCGCACAAGATCGCCGTCGCTGGCCTTGTAGTCTTGGCTGTGACTGGAGTGAGCGCTTGCGGCTCATCCGGACCGCAGAAGTCGGGCGGAGGGTCGGCGAAAGAGCTCCAGTTGTGGACCTTGCAGAACCCGGGCGTCAACGGCGTTCAGCAGAAGGCCGTGGACCGCTTTAACAAGAGCAGTGGCGCCAAGCTCAAGCTGTCGACCTACGTCAACGACCCGTACAAGGTGAAGCTCCAGACCGCGGTCGGCTCAGCGAACGCGCCCGACATCTTTTACAACTGGGGTGGTGGCAACCTCAAGGGTTACGTCGATGCCGGCCAGGTCGCAGACCTGACCAAGGCGCTCGACGCGGCTCCGGATGTCAAGGCGAAGTTCATCCCTAGCGTCCTGGACGTCGGCACCGTTGACGGCAAGGTGTACGGCATCCCGATGCAGGGTGTGCAGCCGGTGTCGTTCTTCTACAACAAGGTCGTCTTCAAGAAGGCTGGCATCAGCGAGTTCCCGACTACGTGGTCTGACTTCCTGACGGTAGTTGACAAACTCAAGGCGGCCGGTGTACAGCCGATCGCGCTGGCCGGCTCGCAGGGTTGGTGCGAGTTGATGTACCTCGAGTACTTCTTGGACCGCATCGGCGGGCCCGAGAAGTTCCAGGCCATTGTCAAGAATGAGAAGGGCGCCTGGACAGACCCTGCCGTCGTTGAGTCGATGGGGATGGTCCAGGACCTGGTCGATCGCGGCGCGTTCGGCACCAACTACGCGGCCGTCAACTACGACAACAAGGGTTCACAGGCGCTCCTGACCAGCGGGAAGGCCGCGATGGAACTCATGGGCTCCTGGGAGGTCACGTCGCTGAACGACGCCTTCCCCAAATTCCTCACTGCTGGGAGTCTGGGCTGGGCAAACTTCCCCGCGATCAAGGGCGGCGCAGGTGACCCCCTCGACATCGTCGGTAACCCGAGCAACTTCTACTCGGTCAGCTCCCGGTCCTCCGATGTCGCGGCCGCGACCAAGTTCCTGCTGCAGGAGATGGTGAGCGACGAATACGTCGCCGGCATGATCAGTGTCGGTCAGGTGCCGGCGATCTTGGGTTTGGAGAAGAAGGTCAAGATTGGGGCCTTCGCCGACTTCAATGCATTCGTCTACCAAATGGGGCTCACGGCGCCGAGCTTCGCGCAGTCTTGGGACCAGGCGCTTCCTGCAGCACTGTCGCAGACGATGCTCACGAACATCCAACAGGTGTTCAACAAGCAGATGACGCCCCAAGAGTTCGCTGATTCGATGGCCGCCGCCGCGGGATCGTGAGTTCGCGGACCCAATCGAGCGTGCAGGCGGGGCGGCCCGGATTCGTCTGGGCCGCCCCGGCCATCGTTTTCTTTGCCGTGTTCGCGCTGTTGCCGATGTTCGTGGTGGTCTACCTCAGCTTCACCTCGTACAGCGCGATTTCCGACCCGGTGTGGATCGGCGTGAAGAACTGGAGGCATCTCGCCACGGATCCGCTCGTGGGCAATTCCCTGCGCCTGTCGGCAGGCCTCACGGTCTTGTCCTGGCTCGTGCAGACGGCCATAGCTTTACCGCTCGGGGTCTACCTAGCAGGCAAGGGCCGCACCCGCAGCGTACTCGCCGCCGTCCTTTTTCTGCCACTACTGATGTCCGGTGCTGCGATCGCGTTGTTGTGGAGCACTCTGTTCGACCCGAACTTCGGGCTCGCAAGCGTCGTCGGACCGCTGATCGGAGTGGCTGACGGCAACTTCATCGGGAAGCCCACCCTTGCCTTCTACTGCGTCCTTCTGGTCATAGCCTGGCAGTTCATCCCGTTCCACACTCTGCTGTACCAGGGTGCGACGCGGGCGATTCCCACCTCGCTGTACGAGGCAGCCATGATCGACGGCGCCGAGCGGTTCAAGCAGTTCACCTTGATCACGGTGCCGCAACTGCGCGACACGATTATCACCTCCGGTGTGCTAATGATCGTCGGATCCCTCACCTACTTCGAGATCATCCTCATCCTCACCGGCGGGGGGCCCGGTACGGCCACTCGCATCCTTCCTCTGCACATGTACATCACCGGCTTCAGGGGATTCGACATGGGGTACGCGAGCGTCCTGGCGGTCCTGCTCCTGGCTGTCGGCACGAGCCTTTCCCTCTTGATCACCAAGGTCACCGGCTATCGCAAGATGTCCAGTCAGAAGGAAGGCCTGTGAGCGGCGCTGCTACCGGCACGCCTGAGATCCCGGCGGCCGGGCAGCTCCCCGCGCGCCGCCGCAAGGCCATTGGGCCGTGGTGGAAGAGGATGAACTTCGTCGGAGGGTTCGGCGCCGCCGTGTGGCTCGTCATCGTCGGCGCGCCGCTGTACTTTCTCTTCGTCCCGAGTTTACGGGTGTCTGCGGATTATCTGGCCAAGGGTCCGTTGTCCCCGCCAAACAACCTCACGTTCGGGAACTACGCCACGATCATGCGGTCGGAGTTCCCTCGGTACTTTGTCAACACCGCCATCGTGACGCTGGCGTGCGTCGCGATCGTCCTGGCACTGGCTCTGCCCGCCGCCTACGCCATCGTGCGTAGTCGCAAGAAGTCAGTGGCGACCGCCTTCTCGGTCATTTTGCTCGGGCTGGCCGTACCGGCTCAGGCTGTGATCCTGCCGTTGTATTTGCTCATCACAAAGGCCGGGCTTTACGACACGTTGCTGGCGATAATCCTGCCCACGGCCGCGTTCGCGCTGCCCCTTTCCATCATCGTCCTCACCTCGAGCCTGCGGGACCTCCCCGCGGAAATGTATGAGGCGATGAATTTGGACGGCGCGGGCGCGGTCCGCGCCTTGTTCTCGCTTGTGATCCCGTTGTCTCGCTCGGCGATGGCCACCGTCGGCATCTTCACCGCAATGCAGGCATGGAACGGGTTTCTCTTCCCACTGGTGTTGACCCAGAGCTCGTCCGTGCGCGTACTCACGCTGGGCCTGTGGGACTTTCAGGGACAGTTCGGCCAGAACGTGCCGTTGCTCTTGGCGGCGATGGTCCTGGCGTTGTTGCCGCTGCTTGTCGTGTACCTGGTGGGGCGTCGGTACCTGCTGGCTGGTCTGACCGCAGGCAGCGGGAAGTAGCAGACCACCGCTTAGCACGACGCCGCGCCGCTCGTTCGACTCTGACATCAACTTGGAGGCTTCTTTCTATGAGCGTCACAGACCAGTCCGAGTTCACCACGCCGCTGTCACCTGAGGATGAAGCACGCGTTCGCAACTTGATGGCGCAGATGACTCTGGAGGAGAAGCTCGCCCAACTGGTCGGCCTTTGGGAGGGTCGTGGTGGCGACGGCGACGGCAGAGACGTTGCACCCATGCAGGACGCGATGCAGGCGGAGATCGATGAGTTCGAGGAATACGCCTGCTCGGGACTTGGGCAACTGACGCGAGTCTTCGGCACGGCACCGGTCGAGCCGTCCGAGCAGGCCCGGGCGCTGGCCCGCAAGCAGCAGTGGCTCCAGAACAACACCCGGCTGGGGATCCCCGCACTCGTTCACGAAGAGTGCCTGACCGGACTCGTAGCCTGGAAGGCGACGACTTTCCCGGCGCCGCCGGCCTGGGGCGCGAGCTTCGACCCCGAGCTCGTGGAGCAGATGGGCCGGGCGATCGGGGGCTCCATGCGGGCGCTCGGTATCCACCAAGGTCTGGCACCGGTGCTCGACGTGGTGCGCGACGCCCGCTGGGGCCGGGTCGAGGAGTGCATCTCTGAGGACCCTTACCTCGTCGGCACGGTCGGAACCGCATACGTGCGCGGAGTGCAGAGCGCGGGCGTCGTCGCTACGCTGAAGCACTTCGTCGGGTACTCGAACTCACGCGCCGGTCGCAACCTGGCACCAGTGCACGCCGGGCCACGTGAGGTTGCCGACGTGTTGCTGCCGCCCTTCGAGATGGCAGTCCTCGATGGGGGCGTGGACTCGGTGATGAACTCCTACGCGGAGATCGACGGGATCCCCGTCGCCGTGGACGAGCAGTTGCTGACCACTGTCTTGCGGAACCGATGGGGCTTCGAAGGCACTGTGGTGGCGGACTATTTCGCCGTGGCCTTCCTGCACACCCTCCACGGCGTTGCCGCGGACCTCGGGGATGCGGCCCGCCAGGCCCTTGTCGCCGGCATCGACGTCGAGTTGCCGACCGGGACGGCCTACCTGGGGCCACTAGCGCAGTTCGTCCGCTCGGGCAAAGTCGAGGAGTCCTTCGTGGACCGGGCCCTGTTCCGGGTGCTTTCGCAGAAGAGTCGGCTGGGTCTGCTCGACGCAACCTTCGACCTGGACGCCGTCGCGGAGATCGATCTGGACCCTCCGGCTCACCGGGAGCTCGCGGCGCGGGTCGCCGAGGAGTCGGTCGTGCTGCTCTCGAACGGAGGTGTGCTCCCGCTAGCGCGGGATGGCTCGCGCAAGGTCGCGATCGTCGGACCGAACGCCGACGTCACCGGCGCGCTGTTCGGGTGCTACAGCTTCGCGAACCACGTGCTGTCCCAGCACCCCGGCTACGAGCTGGCCCTGGATGTGGCGACGGTCCGCGAAGCGCTGGTGGCGGAGCTCGGTGCCGGGGCCGAGGTGAGCTACGAGAAGGGCTGCGACGTCCGCGCCAGCGACACCACCGGGTTCGCGGCGGCGGTGCAGGCGGCCAGCCAGTCCGACATCGTGCTTGCCGTGATGGGTGACCTCGCGGGGCTGTTCGGACAGGGTACATCCGGCGAGGGATGCGATGTCGACTCCCTGGAACTGCCCGGCGTTCAGCGTCAGCTCGTGGAGGAGCTGTTGGCCACCGGCAAGCCGGTCGTCCTTGTCCTGCTGACCGGGCGTCCCTATGTGCTGGACTGGGCCATTGAGCGGTGTGCCGCCGTGGTGCAGTCTTTCTTCCCGGGACAGGAGGGAGCGCAGGCGATCGTGGGCGTGCTCAGTGGCCGAATCAACCCCTCCGGGCGCCTTCCGGTCAGCTTGCCCCGGTCGGCGGGTGCACAGCCCTACAGTTACCTGCACCCGCGCCTGGGCGCGGCCAGTTCAGTGAGCAACCTCGACACTGCCCCCGTTCTGCCTTTCGGCCACGGTCTGTCCTACACAAACTTCGAGTACACCGACCTGCATCTAGCGGAGGATGCGGTGCCCACTGCGGGGTCGTTCACGGCGAAAGTGCGCGTGCGGAACACGGGCGAGCGGGATGGTGCGGACATCGTGCAGCTATATGGGCGCGACGTCTTTGCTTCCGTCACCCGACCGGTGATCCAGCTCCTGGGCTACGCTCGGGTGCAGTTGGAGGCAGGGGAGAGCGCGGATGTCACCTTCGACGTGCCGACCACCAGGTTCGCGTTTAGCGACCGCCGCATGGTTCGCGTGGTGGAGCCTGGGCTGGTTGAGGTCTCGGTGGGCACATCCTGCGCGGACCTGGCCCTCTCCGAGTCGGTCACACTCAGCGGTGACGTGCACGAGGTTGGCATCGAGGACCGCCGGCTAGTGGACGTCAGCATCCGGAGAGATGGCGGCGAGTGAAGGGGTGGCGTGGCACGCCGTTCAAAGTCCTCTGCGGCGTTGTCAGGCCCTTCGGATCTAGGGGCCTGTCCGCAAACTGAAGGGCACACAGACTCTCGACAACGTCGCTGAGCAAGCGTTTCCTTCAGGTCTCCTGTCTCTCCCAAGAAGGGATTCGCCGGCGGTAGTCGCGTTGCTCTACCTCGCTCTTCGCAGGCTGACCGGTTGGGCGCTCGGCTCGCCGACCGCTCCAAGGACGTCGAGATCCTCGTCTTGCGCCACCAGCTGCAGGGCCTGCCTCGTCAGACCCCTGGGCCGAGACTGCGGCGGCGCGATCGTCTTCCCCTAGCCGCCGCCAGCCGGGTGCCTCCCCGGGCATGAATGGAGCGGGAGTCTCTTGTCCTTCGGACGCGCGCCAGTCGCGTGCGCAGGCTCTTGCCCGGTGCCCGGCGCTGCTGCCAGGCGGCCTCGACCAGCAGGCGGCGCACATGCGCGTTGCCGGTCTTGGTGATCGATCCCTGGCGACGCGAGGCTCCAGAGGAGCTCTCGGAGGGGTCAGGCCGAGGAACGCGGCCAGGCTGCGCCCACAGAAGCGCTGCCAGTCGCCGATCTCGACGGTGAGAGCGCAGGCGGTGAGCGTCGAGACGCCGCGCAGCCAGCCCAGACGCGCGACGACCTCCGCCCAGGGTCCCCTGGCCGCCTCCGCTGCGATGGCGGCGTCGAGGGCGACCGCCGGCGCCGGCTGCGCGTAGACCCAGGCGACCAGCGGTTTGGTGGCCACGGGCACGGCGAAGCTTCTCACCTCACCCGTGAGCCCGTCGAGCACTCCCGCCTGGACCGAGCGGGCGTGCACATCAAGCCCGATGAACCTACGCTCATGCATACCGGCGCCTCCTCGCGGCTGCGGTCTGCCGTCGCGCTGCTCGCAACGGCGACCCGCGCCGGACTATGCGCTGAGGCGTCGGGCGGTTCCCTATGGTCTAGCGGCTGATGACAACCTTCAGGGCCTTGGTTTCGGCCGCGCGGGAGAAGGTGTCGTAGGCATCCAGGATCTGGTCGAAGGTGAAGTGGTGGGTCGCAAGCTTCTCAGCCGGGATCTTCTTCTGGGCCACAAGCTTCAGCAGCATGGGGGTCGTGTTGGCGTTGACCAGCCCCATGCTGATGTTGATGTTCTGGATCCACAGCTCTTCCATATGCAATTCGACCGGCTTGCCGTGGACCCCGACGTTAGCCACATTGCCCCCGGGGCGGACGAGCTCAATGGCCATATCAAAGGTTTGCGGAACGCCGACCGCCTCAATGGCCACATCGACACCTGCTCCGTCGGTCAGCGCCAGAACCTGCTCCTTCCAGTCGGCTACTCCGGAGACGACGACGTCGGTGGCGCCGAACTCTTTGGCCTGCTCCAGGCGGGTCTCGTCCAAGTCGATGGCGATGATCGTCGCCGCGCCGTAGAGTCCGGCCGTGGCAATGGCCGCCAATCCCACCGGTCCGGCCCCGATTACCGCCACCACGTCCCCGGGCTTGACCCCCCCGTACTGGACGCCGATCTCGAAACCTGTGGGTAGGATGTCTGAGAGCATGACGGCCTGGTCGTCACTGACACCCTCGGGCATCTTGTACAGCGAGTTCTCTGCATACGGTACGCGGACATATTCGGCCTGGGTGCCGTCGATCAGATGCCCGAAGACCCAGCCGATTCCGGACTGTCCTTCGTCCCCCAGGCAATGGGAATAGAGTCCGGCCTTGCAATTGGCGCAGTGTCCGCAGGACTTGATGCAGGAGATGATGACGCGATCGCCTACCTCGAGGCTGCCCACGGAAGAACCGAGTTCCGTGATGGTCCCGACGCCTTCGTGGCCCAGGATCCGGCCGTTCTGGACGGCCGGCACATCGCCCTTGAGGATGTGCAGGTCCGTTCCGCAGATGGTGGTCGTGTCGACCCGCACGATCACGTCGGTGGGGTGAATGATCTCCGGTTCCGGAACATCCTGCCAGGACTTCTTGCCCGGACCGCCATAAACCAGCGCTTTCATGGTATCTCCTTTGGCTGTACGCGATTTGAGGCAACACCCGGGGCACGCCCGCACGCTCCGCCGCCGGGCCTGTGTCCGGGTGTGGCCATTGATTTGGGCCGTGTACTTCTTACACAGACCAACCTACACCCTGCAGGACACAGAGACTCCCGCTCCAGTCATGCCGCGAGCTCATGCTCGTGGATCAGTCCGCCAAGCACGTCTTTCCGCCGTACTGGCGCGCTCGATCTGACCACGACGGGTGCTCTTTCCCTGGTGTCTGGCGCGCGCCGGCCGAGGCCACGATGGGGCCGCTTGGCAGTGTCGTGGTCGACGTACTTCAGCGAGCACCTTCTCCAGGTGCCTGCGACCACAGATAGGCATCCAGCCCAGGCATTCCCTGCGCACGGTGCTCAGCCAGCGTGCGGCAAAGGCATTCGCCTGGGGAGCCTGGATCGAGGTGCGAAGGCCTGAACCGGCCCGGGTTCGGTGGAGACTCATTTGCTTGAGTGCTTCCTGCTCCCGCCGGGCAGCTTGACGACTCCGATCCTCCTCGAGGAGCCCCGCGCGCGGGGGATGGACCAGGGACTTGCGTGCGCTGAACGGGGACGGAGTGGAAACCCCCCTGTCGACGTCGCGACGAGAGTGAGCGTTCTCTGCGGGCCGAACACCGGACAGCTGCAACAAGCCCCGTGTGCTATCTGGCGCGAGGCGCGCCGCGCCGCTCTGCCATGAGTAGCGACTTCGGCGCACTGCCCCGCAGGAAGCGCTGGCGTGCCAGGAGGGGTGAGCCAAGCCAACGTTGACCTCAGGCCGTGGTAGGTGTAGGCCAAGGCGATGCCAGAGAGTCGAGACTCGCAGCGTGTGAGTTGAGGCTGTGCTGATTCGTCGGTGGCCCATGCGGCCACCTTCTGACCCGGCGGGGAGCGACTGATGAGAAGGGCCTCAAGGGCCGGTCTCTGCGTTTGTGAGGGCCCTGCGTATCGCTGACTAAGGGAGGGACCATGCCGTCGAACAGCACCCAAGCAACAAGGCCCGCCGTCTGGCGAGCGAGGTCGCAGCCATGGCGGCCGTGGGGGAGTGCTGCGCTCCTCACCCTCGCCCTGCTGACGGCCCTGCTCTGCGGCCTGGCGGCGCTGCCCAGCGGCGCCAGGGCTGCCGTTGCCTCGACACCGATCGCGGGCGGCGTGCTCACCTCAATGGCGATGCCCAGCCCAGTCACCGCTCAGCCGACCTACCCCTTCCAGGACCCTCGCCTTCCATTGAACGCCAGGATCGACGACCTCGTCGGGCGGTTGACCCTGGACGAGAAGATCCCCCTGCTCCACCAGTACCAGCCTGCCATCCCGCGCCTGGGGATCCCGCTGTTCAAGGCCGGCACCGAGGCAATCCACGGTGTCGCCTGGTCGTGTGACTACAACGACAACGGCAACGTCGTGACCGCCACCGGCACGGTGTTCCCGCAGGCGGTCGGCATGGCCAGCACGTGGGACCCCAGACTCATCCAGCGGGTCGGCTCCGTGGTCGGCGACGAGGCGCGCGGGTACAACGTCCAGAACCCGGTGGTCTGGGGGCTGAACCTCTGGGCGCCCGTGGTGAACCTGTTGCGTGACCCGCGCTGGGGCCGTAACGAGGAGGGCTACTCCGAGGACCCGACGCTGACCGGGGCGATCTCCACGGCCTACGGCTCGGGCCTGGAGGGCAACGACCCCCGGTACCTGAAGACCGCGCCCACCCTGAAGCACTACCTCGCATACAACAACGAGGTCCAGCGCGACGTGACCTCGTCCAACGTCCCTGCCCGGGTGCTGAACGAGTATGACCGGAAGGCGTTCAAGCCGGCGATCTCGGCGAACGCGGCGACCGGGGTGATGGCATCGTACAACCTGGTCAACGGCCGCCCCGCCACCGTCAGCCCCGACCTCAACGACGTGGTGCGCAGCTGGACGAGCAAGACCCTGTTCAACGTCAGCGACGCCTACGCTCCCTACAACCTCACGGGATCCGAGGCGTACTACGCGACCCAGGCCGAGGCCGACGCCGCGGTGATCAAGGCGGGCCTGAACAGCTTCACCATCGACGGCCCGAACCCCCAGCCGATGATCACCGCCATCAAGTCGGCCCTGTCCCAGGGCCTGCTCACAGAGAAGGACATCGACACCGCGGTGCGGCAGGCGCTGAGCATCAGGTTCCGGCTCGGCGAGTTCGACCCGGGGGGCGGCCCCTACGCGAAGATCACCCCGGCGGTGATCAACAGCCCCGCCCACCAGCGGCTGGCCCGCAAGACCGCCGACGAGGCCACCGTCCTGCTCAAGAACGCCCGTCACACGCTGCCGCTGGACGCGTCCAGGACGGCGAAGGTGGCGGTGATCGGCCCGCTGGAGAACACGCTGTACTCCGACTGGTACAGCGGCAACCTGCCGTACAAGGTGACCCCTCTGCAGGGCATCCAGGAGCGACTCGGGGCCGGCGCATCCGTGACCGGCACCGAAGGTGTGGACCGGATCGCCCTCAAGGACGTGGCCACCGGCAAGTACGTCACCGCGACCGGCACGTCCGACAGCAACGTGGTCGACGAAAGCGCGTCGACAGCCTCGGCCAGCACGCAGTTCGATGTGTTCGACTGGGGACAGGGCGTCCTGACCCTGCGCAACGTGGCCAACAGCAAGTACCTCGGGTACAACTGGGGCCCGTTCGTCACGCGTGACGACCAGCCCAACGGCTGGTACGTGCAGCAGCAGTTCAAGCTGGAACAGCAGACGGATGGCAGCTACGTCATCCACTACGTCGGCTACGAGACCCAGGAGAGCTGGTTCGGCCCGAACCGGTACCTCACCGTGGACGGCAACGGCGCCCTCACCCTGGGCTCACCGACCGCGGACGGGGCGGCTCGCTTCTCGAAGGAGGTCATCAGCAGCGGGCTGGCCGACGCCGTGACCGCAGCCAAGGGCGCCCAGACCGCCGTCGTCGTGGTCGGCAGCATGCCGTTCATCAACGGCCGGGAGGCTCACGACCGGACGTCGATGGCGCTGGCGGAGGGGCAGGAGGCCCTAGTCCGGGCGGTCCGCAAGGCTAACCCGCACACGGTCGTCGTCCTGGAGACCAGCTACCCCGACACCATCGCCTGGGAGCGGAAGAACGTGCCGGCCATCCTGTGGACCACCCACGCCGGTGCCGAGACCGGGCACGCGATCGCCGACGTGCTCTTCGGGGACTACAACCCGGCCGGTCGGCTTACCCAGACGTGGTACCGCTCGGACGGCGATCTGCCCTCGAACCTGCTCAACTACGACATCATCTCGTCCGACCAGACGTACCTGTACTACCAGGGCAACCCCCTCTACCCGTTCGGCTACGGCCTGTCGTACACCACCTTCCGGTACTCCAACCTGAGGACGAGTGCGGCATCGGTGGGCTCCCGCGGGACGGTGAACGTCAGCGTCGGCGTCACCAACACCGGCAGACGCGCCGGCGACGAGGTCGTCCAGCTGTACACCCACCAGCGCACCTCTCGGGACAAGGAGCCGCTGCGGCAGCTGCGTGCCTTCCAGCGGGTGCACCTGCAGCCCGGCCAGACCAAGACCGTGCGTCTCACGCTGCGGGTTGCCGACCTGGCCCACTGGGACGTGACGCGCAGCAGGTGGGTCGTCGAGTCGTCCGCCTACGACGTGCTGGTGGGGTCGTCCTCGACCGCCATCAGGCAGCGGGCCACGCTGCACGTCCACGGCGAGACGATCCCG
>Ga0209744_1000365_pt1 | contig 15116 bp, 11 predicted proteins | sample BarGraNGADG00311_2_FD_184494 | JGI IMG/M metagenome (GOLD analysis project Ga0209744, IMG submission 184494) | Arctic peat soil microbial communities from Barrow, Alaska - Barrow Graham LP Ref core NGADG0004-311 (SPAdes) (version 2) | ecosystem: Environmental > Terrestrial > Soil > Wetlands >... | reverse complement strand
CATTCCCGCTGAGCAACAGTTAGAGCTGCCTGCACAGTACCGTGACCCACTTATGACGATTGTCGGCCATGCTAACGCGTCTCTAAGGGAGTCCTTACTGGAAAGAGTGTACCGTATGGCTGAGCAGTTCGTAGCGTTCTCCAAACGACATTATAGTGCCCCCATCATTGGGCCCTTCTGCTTGCAGACCATCGTTGATCAAAACATGGACTTTTACGTTTATGACATCGCCACACGGATCGGCGGAGGTACAAACGTCCATACGAACGTCGGTGCTTCGTATGGAAACTCCCTGTTTGGGACAAGAATGAGTTCAGGACGACGTCTCGCGCTTGAAGTCAAACGCGCAATAACACTCGACGAAATAGACAAGATCATAACATAACATGAAACGCACTACATCAAAACAAAAAACGGACTGGGACGTCATCATCATAGGAGCTGGGCCTGCTGGGATGTGCGCAGCAAACGAGCTCGCAAACCACGGCATAGACGTGTTGATCCTCGATCGCGGGCACGACATAAAAGAGCGCCGATGCCCTATGGAAGACACAGGGAAATGTGCGGAGTGTAAACAGTGCGACATCATGTGCGGCGTCGGTGGCGCGGGCACGTTCTCTGACGGCACCCTTAATCTCCGGCCTGATATCGGAGGCGACCTTGCAGCAATCACGGACGACGACACGTATGCATGGGAACTGGTGAATTATATTGACGGCCTGTTCCTCAAGTACGGCGCCCCCGAGAAACTCTTTAACGCCGAGGGTATCCAAGTAGAAAAACTCAAGCGGAGCGCGGCTTCAGTAGGCGTGCATTTTATAGAGATCTCCCAGCGCCACATGGGCTCTGATAATGCGCCCCGCATTATCGAAAACTTTGCAAATGACCTAAGGTCTCGCGGGATAAACTTTCGCCTAAATGCTCAGGTACAGGACCTGCTTATCGAAGATAACGTATGCACGGGGGTACTGCTCGAACACGGCGAGAAGCTTTTCTCGCGATTTACGCTCCTTTGTCCGGGACGGATTGGCGGGGAATGGGTAAATACTCTCGTGAAGCGTCATAATATCGGTGCCAAGCACGGGGCGATAGATATCGGCGTTCGTGTAGAGGTCCCAGCGATAATAATGGACCCGATAACGGACATAAACCACGATCCGAAATTTCACATTCGCACAAAGCGGTACGACGATTTCGTACGAACCTTTTGCACCAACGAGCACGGATTTGTCGTCAAAGAGCGCTACGAAGGTTTCATAGGCACGAACGGACATTCCCTCAAGAGTCGACGTTCCGAGAACACGAATTTTGCGTTCCTGGTACGCACCGAACTCACCGAACCACTCGAAGATACGACAAGATACGGAAAATCGGTCTCGAAACTAGCGACGACAATAGGGGGCGGCAACCCGATTCTACAAAGAATGGGGGATTTACGGCGAGGACAGCGTTCGACGTGGAGCCGCATTCGAAGAAATCCCGTAAAAAACACCCTTGAAGACGTCACCCCTGGCGATATTTCGATGGCAATGCCGCACAGAATCATCATGAACATCATCGAAGGACTCGAAAAGCTGAACGAAGTCATTCCAGGCGTTGCTTCAGACTCAACCCTGCTCTACGCTCCCGAAGTAAAGTTTTACGCGATGGAGTTGACGGTTTCGAAAGAATTGGCGACGAGCATCAAAGGGCTCTACGCTGCAGGAGACGGGACGGGACTTTCTCGGGACATAATCAACGCAGCTGCGACTGGGGTCATCGCCGGCAGAGGGATTCTCAAAGAGCTAGCTAAGTCATAGACAGCTAAGCGTCGCTACTGCCTTTTTTTGTTTTTTGTCGACTCCGCCATTATCGTTGCAAACGCGTGCTCTTTATAATGTTGAACGCAATACTGTCCCATCTACTGTGGAGGGGAGCTGCTGAACCTAGCACAAGAACTTATAGAAACCTATGATCTGGATGATCTAACGCTCGCAACTTTGTGCTCCCACACGAGCCTGCAGATTTTTCACGGCGCCCGTGCGGAGGGCTTTAAAACGCTTGGCATCGCCGTCGACCACATACCTAACTATTATGATGCATACCCCAAGGCCAAACCCGACGACTTTTTAGTTGTTCGTAGCCATCTGGATGTGCTTAAACACGCTAACGACCTGCGCAAACGGAACGTGATTTTAATCCCTCACGGTTCCCTTGTTGAGTACCTCGGAGCCGACAATTTTTTAGACCTAAGCGTACCCACCTTTGGGAATCGTCGAGTGCTTCAATGGGAGTCAGACCGCACTAAAAGCCGACAATGGCTAGAAGGGGCAAGCGTTATGATGCCCAAAGAGATACGCGATCCGCAAGAGATTCAATCACCAGTCATCGTAAAGTATCATGGAGCTAAAGGAGGCCGAGGCTTCTTCATCGCAAAAGACTATGAGGATTTCAACAGAGGCATAGATCCGTCTGCACAATACACAATACAAGAGTTTGTTCTTGGTACACGATTTTACTTTCACTACTTTTACTCGCCTATCGCAAAGACGGGCTACCGTCTGAGCAAAGGAACCCTTGAGATGCTCGGCATTGACCGCCGATTGGAGGCAAATGTCGATGAGATCTATCGAGCAGGAAATGTTGCTGTCGAACCTACTTTTGTCGTTACGGGGAACGTTCCTGTCGTCCTGCGGGAGAAGCTCCTCGAAGAGGTATTCGATATAGGGCGCCGTGTTGTCGAAAAATCGATTGATTTATTTGGCGGTATGATCGGGCCATTCTGTCTGGAGACAGTAGTAACCGATGAGCTTCAATTCAAAGTGTTTGAGGTGTCAGCCAGGCTTGTAGCGGGTACTAATATATATCCAACAGGATCCCCTTACGCCGACTACATATATGATTCCATGTCATGCGGCAGACGTATTGCGCTTGAAATACGAAATGCTTTGCAAGAAAATCAGCTCACAGACATCTTGAGTTGAACCATCTACGCGATGCCCCCGCTGTCTGAAAAGATACCTAGCTCATCGTCCACCCATTTGGTCATACGCTAGCTTATGCCCGCGCCGCGCTAAACATGCCCCTCGAGAAACAAAGCATTAAGCAGGAATCGTTGACTGCCTAGCAGCGTTTCACGCGACAAGTGGCCAGGGGCTAAGAACTCCTAGGCTCTGAAATGGCGCAATCAAATCGCAATACTTAAGCCGTTGCGAGAACCCGCGCTCTTGTGGTGCAGATATTGCAAGAAATTACATCAAATCAAGTGTATGGCGAAACGCCTGATTTTTACGAGGCAGATGAACTAAAGCGTCTTCGGGAGCTTTTGCGACGAGCAATAGACGAAGTTGCACTCCGGTACGAGCATAAGTATCTCGCCCCGAGCCTCCTTCCTGAAATTATCGCATACATGGTGCACCTGGCTGATCCCTCATTTTCTGAAACGCTCGCGCAAGCTGAGTTCAACAAGTCTGCCCTAGAATTCACCGAGCAACTAGATCGAGCGACACGAGGTAGATTTACTCTAAGCCATGTATGGAAAAAGTAGGCTACAGCTGAAACGTTTTCGATTGTCTTTGAAACAGTTACTCAGTACGTATTGGCTTTAAAGCGCCGCCGTTGTGGAGCTAGTTAAGTAAATACGAGAGCCATTGATAAGCAAGCGCGCAAAGGTCAGTATTTTTGTGATTGGGCGTCAACGGACTTTTTTTAAGATGGTGTTTCTGAGCGCCGGTAAACCTTATATACCTACGAATTCTATACAGAAAGGCCTGATCTTCCAAGATGAGGTCCATCGCGGCCAACATACGGTCCTTATGTGGAATTTACTTCCAACCGTGAGGGATCGATCTCCGGTCGCGAAATATACAAGTGGAGTTGTAAGTGAGCTGGCTTAATCTGTCAGAAACCTTGCAACTGACGTAGGTCTTATTTGATTCGGCTGAAGCCGTTTAAATACGGAATCGGTCGAAGCGGACATGCAATAAAATGCGAATCCGCACAATTCCTAGATAGTGTGCATATATAACTCTGGTTGATCCTGCCAGAGGCCACTGCTATCGGGGTCCGATTAAGCCATGCGAGTCGAGAGGGGTAAAGCCCTCGGCGAACGGCTCAGTAACACGTGGATAACCTACCCTCAGATCTGGGATAACTCCGGGAAACTGGAGATAATACCGGATAATCCGTGAACGCTGGAATGCCTCACGGTTGAAAGCTTTAGCGTCTGAGGATGGGTCTGCGGCCGATTAGGTAGTTGCTGGGGTAACGTCCCAACAAGCCGATAATCGGTACGGGTTGTGAGAGCAAGAGCCCGGAGATGGATTCTGAGACACGAATCCAGGCCCTACGGGGCGCAGCAGGCGCGAAAACTTTACACTGCGCGAAAGCGCGATAAGGGGACCTCGAGTGCGTGCGCAATGCGTACGCTTTTCAGATGCCTAAAAAGCATGTGGAATAAGGGCCGGGCAAGACCGGTGCCAGCCGCCGCGGTAACACCGGCGGCTCAAGTGGTGGCCGCTATTATTGGGCTTAAAGGGTCCGTAGCCGGACCAGTTAGTCCCTTGGGAAATCTTACGGCTTAACCGTAAGGCTGCCAATGGATACTGCTGGTCTTGGGACCGGGAGAGGTAAGAGGTACTTCAGGGGTAGGAGTGAAATCCTGTAATCCTTGAGGGACCGCCAGTGGCGAAGGCGTCTTACTAGAACGGGTCCGACGGTGAGGGACGAAAGCTAGGGGCACGAACCGGATTAGATACCCGGGTAGTCCTAGCCGTAAACGATGCGAGCTAGGTGTCACGTGGATTGCGAATCCATGTGGTGCCGAAGGGAAACCGTGAAGCTCGCCGCCTGGGAAGTACGGCCGCAAGGCTGAAACTTAAAGGAATTGGCGGGGGAGCACCACAACGGGTGGAGCCTGCGGTTTAATTGGACTCAACGCCGGAAAGCTCACCGGAGACGACAGCGGGATGAGGGCCAGGCTGATGACCTTGCTAGACTAGCTGAGAGGAGGTGCATGGCCGCCGTCAGTTCGTACCGTGAGGCGTCCTGTTAAGTCAGGCAACGAGCGAGACCCGTACCCACAGTTGCCAGCGGCTGCTCCGGCAGGCTGGGTACACTATGGGGACCGCCTCTGCTAAAGAGGAGGAAGGAGCGGGCGACGGTAGGTCAGTATGCCCCGAATTCTCCGGGCTACACGCGGGCTACAATGGATGGGACAATGGGTCCCGACACCGAAAGGTGAAGGCAATCTCTTAACCCCATTCTTAGTTCGGATTGAGGGCTGAAACTCGCCCTCATGAAGCTGGAATCCGTAGTAATCGCGTTTCAACATAGCGCGGTGAATACGTCCCTGCTCCTTGCACACACCGCCCGTCAAACCACCCGAGTGGGGTTTATGTGAGGGCGTGGTTTTTGCCACGTTCGAACATAGGTTCCGCAAGGGGGGTTAAGTCGTAACAAGGTAGCCGTAGGGGAATCTGCGGCTGGATCACCTCCTAAGCAATACAGGTGGACGCCGAATCAAGGGACCTTCCACACCTAGGGCTCGTAGCTCAGCTGGAAGAGCGCTGCCTTTGCAAGGCAGAGGCCCTGGGTTCAAATCCCAGCGAGTCCATCTATCGACCCGCATGGGACGCTAGAAAAATATTCCAGTTTAATGCACACAGTGGCTGGCGCCGCTGTGGAAGGGTGCACTTATGAAGTGTACCGTGCATAAGTTCCATAATTCTGGACGCTAACTAGTTAGTGTAAAGTGGCTGCTATACCATCCAGTGAATGGCTCGGCTCAAGTGCTGATGAAGGACGTGCCAAGCTGCGATATGCTCCGGGTAGGCGCAAGGAGCCTTTGAACCGGAGATTTCCGAATGGGAACTCCTAACCGATTGGTTGATCCCGTCAGGGATTGGGAACGCCCCGGATTGAAACATCTTAGTAGGGGCAGGAAAAGAAATCGTAAGAGATGCCGTGAGTAAAGGCGATTAAAAACGGCAGAGTTCAAACTGAATCCCCGCAAGGGGAGATGTAGTGTTATAAGCCGAGTCCATAGAGCAGAGCCTGAGAAGCTAAAGTTGTCTGGAAAGACATGCCATAGAGGGTGATAGCCCCGTGAGCGCAATCAGTCTGCCAGGATTCGAGTCTTGAGTACCGTGGGTTGGAATTCTCGCGGGAATTTGGGAGTCATCAACTTCCAAGACTAAATACAACTTGAGACCGATAGCGTACTAGTAGGGTGACCGAAAGCTGAAAAGTACCCCATAAAGGGAGGTGCAAAGGGCCTGAAATTGGGTGGTGATGGTGCGGCAGGGCACAAAAGGATCTTCGATGCGAAGGAAGACGTCGCGAGGCGTTTGTACGAGCATCGTCGCCAGTGTTCTGTCTTACGTTTTGAAGAACGGGCCAGGGAGTGTATTCAGATGGCAAGGTTAAGGCCTTCACGGCCGAAGCCGTAGGGAAACCGACAAGTCCGTAGCTCGCAAGAGTGTGGGACGGCGTATTAACTGCGCGGAGTCATCAGGATACGACCCGAAACCGAGTGATCTAGGCGTGGGCAGGTTGAAGCGTGACGAAAGTTGCGTGGAGGACCGTTAGCGGTGCTGATTTGCAAATCGCTCGCGTGACCTGTGTCTAGGGGTGAAAGTCCAATCGAACTCGGAAACAGCTGGTTCCTTCCGAGACATGTCGTAGCATGACCCCGGCGGAGACCGTCGGCGGAGTAGAGCACTGATTAAGGGAGCCGGAGGAGAAATCCTTCGCCCCTTTGTCAAACTCCAAAACCGCCGTCGTCGTAGATGTCGGGAGTCCGGGCTGGGGGGTAAGCTTCTAGTCCGAGAGGGAAACAACCCAGACCGTGGTTAAGGCCCTTAAATGTCGGCTAAGTGTAATTAAAAGGGTGTCCCAGGCCCTAGACAGCTGGGAGGTGAGCTTAGAAGCAGCTAACCTTTAAAAAGTGCGTAACAGCTTACCAGTCGAGGTTTGGGGCCCCGAAAATGGACGGGGCTCAAGCCGACTGCCGATACCACGGAGCACGGAAACGTGATCTGGTAGGAAGGCGTCCTGCGTGGACAGAAGTAGGGCTGTAAAGTCCTGTGGACCGCGCAGGAACGAAGATCCTGGCAATAGTAGCAGCATAGTCGGGTGAGAATCCCGACCGCCGAAAGGGCTAGGTTTCCTCGACAATGTTCGTCAGTCGAGGGTTAGTCGGTCCTAAGATACACCGTAATTCGAGTGTGTCAAAAGGGAAACAGGTTAATATTCCTGTACCACGCGACATTAAAACCTGACGCCTCAGGGTAGTCCGAACAGTGATGCCAAACTGTCCAAGCGTATTAAGTCCGCGGAGAACCGTAATGGTGAGAAACGGACCAAAGCGTGATGGGGAAACTCGGATAATCCCAGGGGCCCGTGAAAAAGGGAGTCGATGGCCGTACCAAGATCTGACACAGGTGCCCCTAGTTGAGAAGACTAAGGCGTGTCGGCATAACCCACCCAAGGGAAATCGGCAAATTAGCCCCGTAACTTCGGGAGAAGGGGTGCCTGCTCTGAGAAGAGCAGGTCGCAGTGACTAGGGGGCTCTAACTGTCTAATAACAACATAGGTGATTGCGAACCCGAAAGGGCTAGTACAATCACTGAATCCTGCCCAGTGCAGGTACCTGAACATCCGGTTCAACGGGAAGAAGGGCCTGTCAACGGCGGGGGTAACTATGACCCTCTTAAGGTAGCGTAGTACCTTGCCGCTTAATTGGCGGCTTGCATGAATGGACCAATGAGAGCCCTACTGTCCCTGGGTGGAACCCGGTGAACTTTACATTCCAGTGCAGAGTCTGGAGACCCCTAATGGGAAGTGAAGACCCCGTGGAGCTTTACTGCAGCCTGTCGCTGGGATTCGGTTGTGCATGCGCAGCGTAGGTAGGAGGTGTCGATCCACCACTTCTGGGTGGTGGGGAGCCTAACCTGAGACACTACCCTTGCACGGCTGTGTCCCTTACCGTGGGAACGGGACCCCGATAGGTGGGCAGTTTGGCTGGGGCGGCACGCCCTTGAAAAGATATCAAGGGCGCCCAAAGGTTGACTCAGGTGGGTCAGAAACCCACCGAAGAGCGTAAGGGCAAAAGTCAGCCTGATGTGATTCAGCACAGTAGTGGATCACAAGACGAAAGTCGGGCCTAACGAACCTTTATGCCTTATTGATGAGGGCTAAAGATGACAGAAAAGCTACCCCGGGGATAACAGAGTCGTCACCGGCAAGAGCACATATCGACCCGGTGGCTTGCTACCTCGATGTCGGTTCTTTCCATCCTGGCCGTGCAGAAGCGGCCAAGGGTGAGGTTGTTCGCCTATTAAAGGAGATCGTGAGCTGGGTTTAGACCGTCGTGAGACAGGTCGGTTACTATCTGTTAGGGGTGTTTGAGGTCTGAGGGGAAGTTGGTTATAGTACGAGAGGAACTAGCCAACGTGGCCACTGGTCTATCGGTTGTCTGGCAAGGCAGTGCCGAGCAGCTACGCCATAATGGATAAGAGCTGAAAGCATCTAAGCTCGAAACCAACCCCGAAAAGAGACATCTTAAGGACATCGGTAAAAGACCGGTTTGATAGAGTCGGGATGTACGCACCAAGGCAACGAGGTGTTCAGTCCGCGGCTACTAACGTCCGAGCCACATCTTTACACTAACTAGGCGTATACCAGGCCCTCTTGAGGAATCATCTTCAGGAGAGTAAGATTATGGAACGTGCACTTTATATCAGCGCCAGTGGTTTGCCGTTCGCCAAGGTGGCGGAGCGGTTACGCGGTCGCCTGCAGAGCGACTACACTCCGGTTCAAATCCGGACCTTGGCTTGACGTAGCGGCCATAGCGGCGGGGAAACTCCCGTACCCATCCCGAACACGGAAGATAAGCCCGTCAACGTTCCATGTTGTACTGAAGTGCGAGAGCCTTCGGGAACCATGGAGCGCTGCTACGTCTCTCATTTATTTTTTACGTTTGACGTTACAACGATTGAATGCATTTAGTATAACCCTCTAGGTAAACGATTTCAAAACGATTTCAGAATGACGACAGCACCCAACAGAAAGAATGACTATATTTCTACAACCCGACGAGACCATAGATCGAAATTTGGCCCTCTTTTCCCCGTCATTTGGTAACGTTGAATGACTGCGTCATATTCTGCACAATTCCCAGATAAGAGGGATAAAGACTCTGTGTAGTTACGTACAGCAATGCATACCCTGTTCGGTTAACTATAGTCAGCTGAAGCATACCTTGCGAGATCGACTCATCGTCGTTCATGAAGGAAAAGATATGTTTATGGGCAGGATAGCCCGAAAGCGCGATATCAGTAGAGTTGAGCAGTTTGAACTCCGTCAAGCTCGTCGGCAGCAAACCGTTTGAGAAATCGTCGAGAGTTACCGCCGCCCCAGAAAAGTTCTGAGGAGCAAAGACAGTAAATGATGCGCCAGGGAGCCCGCTTGTGTTGAAACTGACAACTTCACCTATTGCTGTCTCGTTCTTTTGCCAAGACGACGGATATTGGATCGAAATACCCGCAGAGCGGTTAGAGTAGGTGAGATAGCCCGAGGTGTTTTTTGGGACGAACGTTGGATCCCGCGTCGGTGAAGCAACGCTTGGTGTAGGCGTGTTATTTACAGTGGAGGTACATCCTGAAGTGAAAATCACCGCCGCAAACAGTATACCGACAACGATTATTGTGGACAGGTGTTTCCGCGTCATGCAACCCACGTCGCAGTACGACGTCGCACTCTCAGATATAAGTTCGTATATTACACTCAACCTAAACATAACATTTTAACAAAAGGAGCGAAGATTCTTATGTTCGGTCACCCGACTACATCAGAGCTGCGGTATTCCCTTCCTTATCTCGGAGATCCAGGACGCAAAATAGGCAGATATGGGGCCTGAGTCGGATCGCTTTCCACACCAATTGTTACGTTGCTGTTTCCGTCGTCGTAACGCAATTCGTAAGGAACATCTGATTGCGGTATCTCAAAGACGACCTTCCCCATAACAGTTTCTTCCTGAATGATGGTATGAAGCGAGAGTGTGTTCGACAACGTGGTACAGTCCCATTATTCGCAACTAGCATGAATAAATGAATAAAGCCGGATTGCCCCCCTGTCGTGCTCCGTCGAGATTTGTGATATTGAATTACAAACCGGCAGCCGTAATCTTGCGTCGCACGTACGAAATGAGTTGGCTTACGCTAAAGTGCTGCTGCTCCCTCAGCGCTTGAATACTGACCTCACGTTAGCATTACCTCTAACCTGCTTGGTTGCGTTGTGGGGTGCATTCTGCGATTATGGCAGAATCACCGCGCAGCCACACTGTAAAAGCAAGCTTACGAAGCCGAAACGTGCATGATGTCGATCATGTTTGGCCTCGCTTCAACATCAGGAGTGTTAAAAAGGAGGGCGGTCACAAGATTTTAGAGGGGTGCGTTAAAGTGCTCTAACCGTCGTTTCGTCGTAAGTCAGCCTTTATAAAAATCTCAAAGCGGACGTCTTGAATAATGCGGAAGCCGCGCATCGATCCATCAGAAATGGGTGCAGCACTTACGATAAGTTCGAGCGGAACGCAATAGCATCTGATAAGAAACACAAAGCATTGGTACTAGTGCCTACCCAAGATATCACTTGTTTGTATGAGCACCCCTTTTGAACCCGGCCCGTCCATAGAAATTAATGTTTCACTCGACAAAAGTGGAAGAGGGCAATACAAACGCTCTATCATAATTCCGACAAACAATTTCTAAGTTTATATAAGATGTTATTACTATAACTATTTTAGGAACGGTTATGTATTGTATTACCGTTACTACTCATGTCAAAATAAGAGAGCTCGGAGAGGTAATGAGTTGACCACGGATATCGAATACCGATTGCACTTCGTAAGACAGCAAAACAGCCCAAGAAGGCGGGTCCAACATGGAAATGTTACGCTTCACGGAGTTTTAGAGAAACGGACGCCCAAAGGGCGCGTACTCGATAAAACGCGGCTCGGTTCTATTGACCTAGAAGCGCTTGAATACGATTTGGTCAAGGATCGCGACGAATTTTGGCGCGTGACCGACTTATGCCTCAACTTATTCGATGTGCCGCCCGAAGCCGCCGACGAAATCTGCGAATACTTATCCCACGTTGTGAGGCCCATCACTGAACAGGAAGCGGCGTCGTATTATGGTTGCAGCGACCAATTGCGCGAGACTATGTACCCGGATGCGTAAGAAAAAATGAAACGTGAAGATCGCGCGACGATATCAGTACATGTCCAGACCAAAGCCGAAATAGACGCTATAGGAAAGCGCGGTGAAACTTTTGATGATATCATCAAGCGGTTACTCGCGTGTTATCACGAACGTTGCGCGAGCAAATAAGACTTAGGCGGGGATAGTTAGCCGAACCGTTAACATGCCAAGCTGACAGAATCGCTCTTTTTTATCGACACTTGCCAATTTGACGATTATTCCAAATATGAGTCAACTCTATTGATGTTGAATTGAAAGCTGAGAGGAGGAAAGAGTGATCTCTAAAAGACTGTAAAAGAGCCTTTGATATGGGAGTTCGCTTTACACGAATTCGAGGGTAACCATCTAGAAGCAAACCAGTGCTCGGTGTTCCGTCATATCGGGACAAGATTAGAAGAAAGACTATTGCCTGCTGTTTTCACAGGTCTTTAAAGCATAGTTCCCCTATGAGGGGCGACTCGATAAGCTTACTTCAAAAATATCACAGAAGCAGATCATACGATCTTACGGTTGATATATCAACTTAAAGAGAAGATTGTTAAGAACAAGCTGAGGTCTTGATAGAATGAAAATCGGGATTATTGGTGGGACCGGCGGCCAAGGTCTAGGCATCGCCATACGTTTTGTGCAAGCCGGTGAAGATGTTATAATTGGCTCACGAGCAGTTGAAAAAGCGCAAGAAGCTGTTGATAAGATCAAAGAACTTCTCGAAAAAGACAATATACCTAATCTAAAGGCATTAGAAAATCCGGTTGCTGCAAAAAAAGCCGACATACTCGTTCTAACCGTACCCTTAGTAGCTCAACAACCAACGCTCTTGTCTATCCAGGAAGGAGCAGCAGGAAAAATACTGATGGATGCTACGGAGCCACTTGAATCGGCTATTGGCGGTTCACCCACTAGATGTTTATACCTGCCTGAAGGAGCAGCGGCTGAAAGAGCGCAAAAGATCTTGCCCGAAACCACTGTAATTTGTGCATTCAACAACATCAGCAGCGGGGCGCTTATGAAGTTCAAAGAGCCTATAGACTGTGACTGTCTTATTTCCGGTGACGACCAAGAGTCTAAGATAACGGTAGCCAAACTGATCGAACAAATACCAGGCGTTAAGGTAGTGGACTGCGGGCCACTGGAAAGGGCTCAAATCATAGAAAAAATTACACCACTGCTTATCGGACTAAACATCAAAAAGACCTGCAAGGACGCTGGAATTCGCATAACGGGCATAGACCCTGAATGTAAACTGTACTAAAAAAAATTAAGACTCGGTTTTTTTTAGTGCCATAAATTGGAAATAAAAGAAGGAGATGAGACAAATGGGTAGATTAGAAAACAAGGTTGCGCTGGTGACCGGTGCAAGTTCTGGAATGGGATATGAAATTGCCAAGCTCTTTGCAAAAGAGGGAGCCTCAGTTGTTGCAATCGCGCGGCGAAAAGAAAAATTGGCAGATCTCGTAGCGAAAATAGAGGCTGATGGTGGAAAAGCCATTGCCGTGGCTGGAGATGTTACCAGTGAAGAAGATGTACAGAATGCCGTCAAAACAGCTGTGCAAACATTCGGAAAACTGGACATAGTCGTCAACAATGCAGGAATGCTGGACAAAATGAGGCCGGTTACTGAAATCGATGACGATCTATGGAACGCCGTTATCAATGTCAACATGACTGGCCCAATGCGCGTATTCAGAGCTGCTATTCCGGAGATGGAAAAGATCGGCAAGGGTGCATTCGTCACCGTAGCATCTCTCGGTGGACTCAAGTCAGGAATCGCAGGATCGGCATACATCGCGTCAAAACACGGGGTTCTGGGCCTGGCGAAAAATGTTGCGTTCATGTATGCTAACAAGAACATCCGATCCAACGTCATTGCTCCAGGCGCCGTTAACACCGAAATGGGTACTAACGTTGAAGGAAATAGTGAAATGGGGTCGGAGCGAAGTATGCTGGGTATGGGTACGATGCCGCGAATGGGCGAACCTGAAGAGATTGCCCGGCTGGCTCTGTTCCTCGCTTCAGATGAAGCAAGCTTAATAAACGGGGCGGTCGTTACCGCTGATGCTGGTTGGGGGGCTTATTAAAGGAGCGTTCGCGCTTCCTTTCTTCTTTTTTTCCACGAACAATATTTTGCAGGGTGCTAAACAAGGAGACATCGACCGTCGCCAGTCCGGGTGCGGCTATAAGCTATCCCTTCTTCATCGATTCGATCGGGGGTGTTGCGATCGCACGAGTTCCTTCGTGCTCTTGATCATTTTGAACGTCGTCACCTCATCGCCGGCCGAAACCACTAATGCCGTGCCAAATCCTGTAGCTCCTGCTTTTGCCCATCCATTTCACGGAGCTCACTCTCGTGCTTCTTAACTGTAGATTCAAGTGCGGGTTCGAGGTCGACTGCTGCGTATAGCGTCGGGGCGTCAAGCGACGGATGCACCTTGCTTCAGTCAATAAGACTCGTGAGCGTGCGGTGTATGTCTTCGCGACAAGTATGCAGCGATTTAGCGAGCGACGACGGAGTCCTGGGACTATACTTAAGCAGGTGCATATAAGTCTGTGCCTCTTTTTCGCTAAGCCCGAAACCGATTAAGCGGATGGTTATCTCGTCGTCAGTGGTCAAGACGATCATAATGTGTGTAAGCTAGACAATTGATATTAATTAGCCTCAAAAAGAAAGGGGAGAATCAAACACGCCGCCTAGTCAAAAAAATTCAAAAATAGGCAGCAATCGGGTTTTTGAACCAAAAAATCGTTAGCGCGGCTTAGCTTTCCGACAAGTTAAGTAAATGATATAATTGCCATTCACGCTCTTTTTTTGTAGCTATCGCAGCGTGAGCTGGTTCAACGGCGTCGCGTAACGCGGTTGCTGCGTAAATGGCAGCAGCGACAGCGTGCGTGGGAACATGTGTAGTAGCCAATGCGTGACCTGCTGCACGGGCAGCTGAGTGAGCTGCATTATCACCTTTTACATCACGAGCAGCCGCATGAGCTGCAAGTGCAATCTTTCGTATATCAGCCATCCTAAACACACCAGTTTTTACCCACGCCCGACCTGCTTCAATAGCTAGCCTAGGACGGTTATCCTGCGGGTATTTATTTTCAAAATAGGGCAGTGCACGTTCAGCACAATCGCAAGCCCAGACTCCTAGCGTTTTGTGGCCGGTTTTACCTGCAAGCTCCGCGATTATATTGTCTTTATCCGTAACGGCCAACTTTGGTTTTTTCATGCCTTTTTTAATATCAGTAATTCTTCTCTACTCAGAATAAAACTGCCGCTGGAGCCTGGCAGAGGTTCCGACCTGCAGATGCCAAACACGAACCAAAAATGTGAGCGCAGCAAGCATTAATTCAGTCTAATTGTTAGAAAAGAACGCTTGCGCTAAAAAAAAGCATTTTTTCGCTTTAGTAACCAAGCTTAAACTTATGTCACGCTGTTAAAACTACGTTCTAGAGACGGTGACTGACGCCAGCGTTATACATCCTGAAGGAATGGCCGACAACCCCGGGTAATCGGCCCTCGACTGACTGGCCGATTGGTATTGTAAGAGAATTTCGCTGGCGTTTTGGTCTGCAGCGAGTGCCGTAATATCATACCGCCCACTGCTCTCAAATGATGCCGTCGTTTCCCATTGGCCATCTGAGGATATGGCAAGGGGCCCTTCTTGTGGGTGATGGCGGTTCGCGTTGTAATCATATAAGGTGATCCATAGCCAATAGTCTCCTCCAATGTTTTGGGCCGTGCCCTTGACGACTACTGAGTCTTCTACCCGCGTATCGTTAGTGGGCGTTGTAATGGTGGCTGCTGGAATTCCGGGCATAGCATCGGGTTGATGAACGAATGGCATAGAAGGGGGTAGCGGGGGCGCAGCACGACGGAGCGCTTAC